>Ga0067045_1027350_pt1 | contig 304308 bp, 284 predicted proteins | sample TerdegcTABiofilm_FD_59184 | JGI IMG/M metagenome (GOLD analysis project Ga0067045, IMG submission 59184) | Combined Assembly of (Gp0054472, Gp0054536) Wastewater bioreactor microbial communities from Singapore -Terephthalate degrading... | reverse complement strand
TCTGCCACGGGCGTTGGATGGTTGAGAGGAGCTGCTTTTAGTACGAGAGGACCGAAGTGGACGAACCTCTGGTGTACCAGTTATCCTGCCAAGGGTACGTGCTGGGTAGCTAAGTTCGGACGGGATAACCGCTGAAGGCATCTAAGTGGGAAGCCCCCCTCAAGATGAACCATCCCTGGCGCTGTAGCGCCCTGAAGGAACGAGACAGAAGATCTCGTGGATAGGCGGGAGGTGCAAGCGGGGTAACCCGTGTAGCCGACCCGTACTAATCATCCGTGAGGCTTGACCATATTCTCCGTTCATCCCCCGAGGAGCACGGAGAGCCGCAAATCGATGGAATCGCCTCGTTCGGTGGCTCAACGCCTCTCCGCATCTACCCTTCTCTACTACCTTTGAATACAAAGCCTGGTGATCATAGCGAAGAGGTTCCACCCGTTCCCATTCCGAACACGGAAGTTAAGCTCTTCAGCGCCGATGGTACTGCCTCAGGTGGAGGCGGGAGAGTAGGTCGTCGCCAGGCTTTTTTATTGAAGCTATTCCAGAGAATACATAAAGTTACACAACATGAAATAAAAATATCAGTTTTCACATACCTTTGTTGACGCACAGAATCCCCCGAAGTACTATGGTAGTATGGATTCACAAAAACGCAAACTAGATGCGTACAGGAAGGTGATGGGAAGACCATCTACCGAAAAAACGACCTTTTCCGAATCTCCAAAACAGGAATCGAGACAAAAGGATTTTCAGTTCAAAGAACATCTGGATTCCTCCACTAATAAAAAAAAAGACGCAAGCTTTGAACAGGATTCATCGATTAAAAGTAAAAGAACAGCAGATGGGTTGTTGAAAGTAGCAGGTAAAGAAAACTCCTTTCGAAAAGTGGCAAAATTTCTTCTAATAATTGGTAAAGATGAAGCAAGCAACGTACTCCGGCATTTCAATGAGAAAGAAGTAGAAAAGATTACTCAGGAGATCGCTCAGATCAAAAAGGTAGATCCATTGGAAGCAGAGCAGCTTCTGAAAGAATTCCACTATTTCAAAAAAAAAGTTCCCCAGCAAAAAGGGGGAATAGAGACTGCCCGTACCATTCTAATAAAGGCGTTTGGGGAAGAATTAGGAAGATCTATACTGAGCCGGAGCATTCCCCTGGATGAACAAAAATTGTTTTCCTTCCTGCAGGATCTGGAACCTTCCCAACTCTACTACCTATTGAGAACCGAGACTCCAGCAGTAGTTGCCGTTTTAGTGCCTTTTCTGCAACCGGAACAAGCCTCTAAATTGATAGAATTGTTCGAACCGGGGTTCCGTACTCAATTGGTCAAGCGAATAGCTCGGAAGGAAAAGGTTTCCAGACAGGTCCTTCTTCGAATGGAGGAAGCCCTAAGGGAAAAAGTTCGGAAAGTATCGGAACCGACTCCAGAGGTAGAAATTGATGGGAAATCAATACTGGCGGATATCCTTAAGTACATGGACGTAACACAGGAACAGAAGATATTGGAACGATTGGAGGAGGAAGCTCCCTTGGTTGCGGAAGATCTGAAGGATCGTCTGTTCACCATCGATGTATTGGAAGATATGGAAGACAGGGATCTTCAGAAGGTTCTTCGCTCCCTTTCAGAAAAGGACATTGCTTTGCTCCTGAAAGGTAAATCGGAATCCATACGGGTCCGGATCCTTTCGAACCTTTCCGAGCGTCGAAGAGTGTTAGTATCCGAGGAATACCGCTTTCTTGGGGCGGTACCCAAGAAGGATGTGGATAAGGCTACAAAGGAGTTTCTGGAAACCCTGAAACGGATGGAGGGGGAGGGAGAAATCTTGATCCATCGCAAGGGTGAAATCGTATATTGATCCCTTCATCTCTACTCTATTGACAGGTGAGCCACGAGTCCTTAGTATCCCGAACTATGACAGCTAATGAACTACGACAAAAATACATAGATTTTTTTATTTCCAAAGGGCACAAACAGATAGCAGGAAAATCTCTCGTTCCAGAAAATGATCCCACTGTACTGTTTACCACCGCAGGAATGCATCCGCTAGTTCCCTATTTGTTAGGTGAACCCCATCCAGCGGGGAACCGTTTGGTAAACTATCAGAAGTGTATCCGTACCGGCGATATAGATGCTGTTGGAGATTCTAGCCATCTTACCTTCTTCGAAATGCTAGGGAACTGGTCGTTGGGAGACTATTTCAAAGAAGAGGCTATCCAGATGAGTTATGAGTTTCTTACCTCTTCCAAGTGGTTGGGGATCCATCCCGATAAACTATCTGTAACGGTATTTGAGGGAGATGCGGAGGTCCCTCGAGACGAAGTGTCCGCTTCTGTTTGGAAGTCGTTGGGAATACCAGAGAATCGGATCTACTATCTTCCTCGGGAAGATAACTGGTGGGGTCCCGCGGGTACTACAGGTCCCTGTGGGCCCGATACGGAGATGTTCATCGATACGGGTAAAACACCCTGTTCTCCTTCCTGCAGACCAGGATGTTCCTGTGGGAAGTACTTCGAAATCTGGAACGACGTGTTCATGGAATACAACAAGAAGGCAGATGGAACGTACGAAAAGCTTAGCCGTAGATGCGTGGACACGGGGATGGGAATCGAACGAACCGTGGCGATCCTTCAGGGGAAAAAATCTGTCTATGATACCGAGGTATTTCAGCCCATTATCCGGGCGATCGAAGAAGTGACGGGAACTAAGTACGGTATTCTCGAAGAAACGGATCGATCCATCCGGATCATTGCTGACCATGTCCGGGCAGCTACCTTCATCCTAGGGGATGAGAGGAGTGTGCGCCCTTCCAATGTGGGACAGGGATACATCCTTAGACGATTGATCCGTAGAGCCAGTAGACACGGAAGGAAACTGGGAAGGGAGGATGCCTTTCTCGCGGTTCCTGCTAGGGTAGTAATGGAAATGTATAGTCCCTATTACCCATCCCTACAGACAGCAGGAAGTACAGTTCTAGAAGAACTCACCAAAGAGGAAAAACGGTTCCTGGAAACTCTAAAGAAGGGCGAACACGAGTTCGAGAAGTTATTACCGAACCTGCAGAAGGATCCTAGGAAATGGATCCCAGGTCGAATCGCTTTTCGATTGTACGATACGTACGGGTTTCCCATTGAAATCACTGAAGAGTTGGCCAGGGAGCATGGTCTCGCTGTAGACCGGAAGGGATTCGAAGAAGCCTTTGCCAAGCATCAAGAGCTTTCCAAGCAGGGATCGGAAAAGGTGTTCAAAGGAGGACTAGCCGACAATTCCGAAATGACCACCGCTCTCCACACTGCCACTCATCTTTTACATCAGGCTTTACGGATGGTATTGGGAGAGCATGTGCGCCAAATGGGCAGTAATATCACTGCAGAACGCCTTCGGTTCGATTTTACTCATCCTTCCCCCATGACTCCTGAACAAATCAAACGGGTGGAGGAGATCGTGAACCAGCAGATCCAAGCTGACCTTTCGGTAAAGATGGAGATCATGAGTTTGGAAGAAGCTCGAAAACAAGGAGCCCTAGCCTTTTTCAACGAAAAATACGAGGATAAGGTGAAAGTTTACAGCGTTGGGAACTTTTCCAAAGAAGTATGCGGGGGTCCCCATGTGGACCGCACAGGGAAATTGGGTAGGTTCGTTATTCAGAAGGAACAGTCTTCCTCGGCAGGGGTGCGAAGGATCCGTGCAGTGTTAATCCGGGAGTGACCCAATTGTCCGCACGCTCCGTACACCCCTCTCCCACGAGGGAATCGTCGTACAGTAGGGATCTTTGCTGCTGTTAGGATTCGATATAACAATTGGATAGTCGCATCATCAGAAGGTTCATAATGAAGGCCAGGAACGGGATTATAAGGGATGAGATTTACCAAAGGATGTAGATCCTTTGCATACTCTACCAGGAGGTGGGCGTCTTCTAACGTATCGTTCACTCCACGTATGAGCACGACCGCAAGGGTAGGTCGTTTTTTGGTGCGAGTGCGGTAGTAAAGAATGGCTTCCTTGGTTTCGGCGAGGGAGAAAGAAGCAACCCCAGGCATGAGCTTTTTTCGTACCTCCTCGTTCACGGAGAGAATCGAGAGAGTAAGGTATACGGCAGGCCCTTCTCGTGCTAGCTGATACACAGAAGGAACGATTCCTGCAGTGGATACCGTGATGTGCCTTAGAGCAGGGGCAGCCTCCTTCCGGCCTAGCAAAAGACGAATAGCCGTTTGCACCTCCGTTAAATTCGCTAAAGGTTCTCCCATTCCCATGAAGACTACGTTTGGAGGAGGTCCCTCTTTGCTAGCCAATACTTCGTACTGTAAAAGTATCTCTTCTGCACTCAAATTGCGTACCCATCCCAGGGTTCCCGTTTTACAGAATCTACATCCAAGGGCACACCCTAATTGGGTGGAAAGGCAAGCCGTTCGCCTTCCCGATGGAGTTTTCAAAAGCACCGCCTCGATGGGGAATGGGCCGCCAAGATCAAGAGTCACCTTTATCGTGCCGTCTATGTCTTTCGATACACGGTACGCTGGAATCAAGGTTCTTTCACTTCCCGATGGAGTTTTTCGTATAAATCTGTCAAGTGTGGATTGTGAATTCCCGCTTTAATAGCGTAACTTACCACATCCAGAGCCTTTTTCTTGTTACCCATCAGGATGTAACAGTCTGCGATTTCCACATATAATCTAGCATTTCTAGGATCGGTTTTTTGGAACTCTTCAAGGGATGAAAGAGCCTCTTGATACCGCCCTTTTTGTTTCGCGATGAGGGCCAATCCTAGTACTGCATACGCATCGAACTCGATGTTGAGAGCTTTTCGGTACAGTTCTTCAGCTTTTTCCAATTTTCCCATGGCTCGGTAAGAATCCCCGGCGCGAGTTAGGATCACTTTATTGTTTGGATCGTTTGCTAGGATCCTGTTCCAGTAGGTTAGAGATTCCTCGTGTTGGTTCAATCCCCGGTAACAATCTGCTAATCCGAAAAGGGCGTAGAAATTGTCCTTCTCCCGCTCTAAAGCACGGGTGAAATATTCGATTCCCCTTCGGTAGGCTTTTAGTTTTCGGAAACAATTCCCAATTGAAGTCAGCAGGCGGATATCGATCGAATCCGGATGGGCCTGTATCATGCGTTCCCAATAATAGAGAGCTTTGTCATACTCTTTAAAATCGAAAAATAAATGTCCCAACCCAATTAGGGCATACGGGTTGTCTTTTTCAATCGCTAAAACCTGTTCATACGTCTCTTTCGATTTTTGCAGATTCTTCACCTTTCGATAAGCATCCGCAATACGGGTAAGAACTGTTACGTTCTTAGCATCGTGTTGGAGGTATTGCGTCCAGAGTTCGATGGCTTTCCCATAGTTGTGAATCGCTTTGTAACAATCCGCCAATCCAAAGAGGGCATAACTATTCTGCGGGTGATACGCAAGACAGGTTTCATAGTATCGTATAGCCTCCTCATACTTTCCCTGTTTACGGGTAGCATCACCGATCCCCACTAGCGCATAATTGTTAGCAGGTTCGATTTGTAAGATTTTATAGAAGAAATCAAGGGCTTCCTCGTATTTCTTTTCTTTTAAAGAATGGTACCCTCGTTGGGAAAGTTCAGTGATCTCTGGCCTGTCCTCCCTCTCGGTAGGCTCTTGTATGTGTATTTCTCGAGTATCTTCGAAATCGTCCATACGTTATTCACCACCTGCACGAATCCATTCTCGAATTATTTGAGCCATTTTTTCTATCAACTTTTCGGACTTGACTTTTTCGTTGGCCATCCAGTACAGCCGAAAGGCTTCTAAATATTCATTCCGTTTGAAGTGATAGTCTCCAACCCGAATCAGTCCATCCCCATATCGCAGAGTGATGAAGATCCGTTTTGCCAGTTCTACGTTCCCCTCGTTGAAAAGGGCATTCCCCTTACGGATTAATGCGGCCTTTTGGTTTGAAGGAAGTTCAGGAGCTGGTTTTGTTTTTATGAAAAAACCTTCCTCCGATTTCCCTTCGAATAAAGAGCGAATATCCATCTGAGTTATAGGGTCCCTTTCGTCGACATCCCTTCTTTGGAACCTCCTACTGGTTGGTACGCTTGGGCCAGGGCTTTCCCAAAAGCTTTGAATAAGCTTTCTGCCAGATGGTGGCAATTCTCACCATACCGGGCCAAGAGATGCAAGTTGATCCGCGCCCGGTGGCTGAAAGCATAGAAAAATTCTCTGAGAATACTGATGGGGAAGGATCCTGCCAAAGACTCGGGGTATTCTACCCTGTAGACGAGATACGGTCGTTCGCACACATCCACTATCGCTTCACAGAGAGCGTCATCCATAGGGATGATACTATACCCGTATCGCATTACCTGGCCTGATGTTTCCAGCAGGCGATGAAAACCATCCCCCAACACGAGGCCTACATCCTCTACCGTATGATGGGGATCCACCGTCAAATCCCCTATTGCCTCTAGGGTTAAATCGAATCCCCCATGAAAGGCAAAGGAAGTCAGCAAATGGTCGAAGAACGGTAACCCTGTCTGCACGTGAATCTGTTTCGTACCTTCTCGGCAAAGGGTTAAAGATATATTCGTTTCTTTCGTTTCCCGTTTGACCGTGATGGGTGTGGTTTTCATTCTTTCAATCCTGCTATTCACCGTACTGTTTTCAGATAGTGTACTGTAAAGTAGGTAGGGTTTGCAAGAAGAATATACCGGAATTTTCGAGTTTTTCGATCTATCATACTTACGTTTTTTTAGAGGCTAGGAACGGTAGAAGGAAACGATAGACCGCCCATACTCACGTCGTTGTTCTAGGTGAAGGCGACCTACCTGTTCCGGAAGGGGATCCTCCTTCGGATGGTGAATCAGTACGAGGGAACCTGGATTAAGCATAGACGAACTATCGAGGAGCTTTAGGAGATCATGACGAAACCTATACGGAAAGGGAGGGTCTAAAAATACCTGATGAAAGGGCCCTTCTTTCCCGAATTTGAGGAATCGTTCCACGGGCATTATATGGAGGATGGCCTTTCCCTCAAGGAGGGCTATGTTTTGTAGGAGAGTAGACCGTTTTTTAGGATCCTTCTCTACGAATACCACCTTTGAAGCTCCTCTTGAATACGCTTCGATACCGATAATTCCCGAACCGCAGAACAAGTCGAGAAAAGAGGCTCCCGTCAACTCCGGCTGCAGTATGGCAAAAACCGATTCCCGCATGCGGTCCATCGCAGGACGGAGTTCTCCCCGAGGGCACTGAATCTTTCTACCTTTAAGGAATCCTCCTGTAATGCGCATAGGTTTAGGGGGCTACTCCGCTGCCAGTATTCTTGAACCGTAGATCAAGGATGAATCGAAGGCCTGAATGTTCTGGCTTAAGAAGGCCTGGGTCTTCTGATAGTATCTTTATGGCTTCTTTTCGAGCCTCTACCAGCAGTTCCATGTCCTGTGGAAGTTGAGCGATGGAAAAATCAAGTAACCCGGACTGGCGAACACCCACCATGTCACCGGGGCCCCTTAGACGAAGGTCTTCCTCGGCGATCCGGAATCCATCCGTGGTTTCCTTTAGAACCTTCAACCGTTCCTTTGCTAAGTCTGTCAAGTTGGGATCGTATACGAGAAAAGCATAACTCTGTGCGTTACCCCTTCCCACCCGACCTCGGAGTTGATGGAGGGCCGCTAGACCAAATCGTTCAGCATGCTCAATCACCATACAGGTAGCATTGGGAATGTCCACACCCACTTCTACGATACTGGTAGCCACAAGAATTTGAATTTGATTCTTTACAAAGGCTTCCATCGTAGATCGTTGCTCTTCTTCCGATAGACGCGCATGGATTAGGCCAACCCGATACTTGGGAAAGACAGAGCTTTGTAGACGATGATACATGGTTTCTGCGTCTTTCAAATCTCCGTCTCCTTCGATGAGGGGATAAACGAAGTAAGCCTGATGTCCCTTCTGTAATTCTCCTTCTACCCAAGAATACACCTTCTCTTCGTTTCCCATTCTGGCCAAATGGGTCTCCACGGGGCTTCTTCCAGGAGGTAAGGACTTGAGTTCGGAGATCTCTAGATCTCCGAACACGGAAAGGGCTAATGTTCGGGGAATTGGGGTGGCACTCATCAAGAGGATATCAGGGTGGATTCCCTTATCGGCCAGTTTCTTCCTCTGATCGACACCGAATCGATGCTGTTCATCGATCACTACAAAACCAAGGTTAGCGAAGCGAACTTCTTCGGAGAACAGGGCATGGGTTCCGATGACAATGTCCACTTCTCCCTTGGAAAGGGCTTGGAGAAGAGGCTTACGAAGCTTCAACGGAATTTTGCCCGAGTAGAAGGCCAGACGGATGCCCAATGGTTCTAGCAACCTAGCGGCATTGTCCGCATGTTGACGGGCTAGTAACTCAGTAGGGGCCATGAAGGCAGTCTGTATACCCCCTTCGGTAAAGCGTAGTGCTGCGAGGAAAGCCACGAGGGTTTTCCCTGATCCCACATCACCCTGGAGGAGTCGAGCCATAGGACTTGAGCTCTCGATATCTCTATCGATTTCAGCCAAGGACTTGCGCTGATCTTCGGTAAGGGAAAAGGGCAACCTCTGGATGGCCTGTTCCCGAAGGGCCAAGGGTAGCTTCCTAACGGGGCGAACCGCCACTTTCCGCTCCAATCCCCGTCGAATCATTTCGATTTGAAAGGAAAACAGCTCCCGGAAGGCGAGGCTTCTCCTACCTTGATCTGGTTCCTCCATCGATTTAGGGAAGTGAATGGCCCGCAAGGCTTCTGAGATGGGGAGGAGGGAATGGGTAGTTCGAAAAGATTCTGGAATCTCGTCTTTCAGGTTTATTCCATACTTTGTATACCCCTGCCGAAGGATCTTTCGAAGAAGACGTTGGGAAAGTCTTCCCGATAAAGGATAGATGGGCAAGATGGAAGAAAATTCTTCCGATGGTTGGCTGGGATTGTCTAGGTCAAACGCGGAACTCTGTATTCGTTTGTACTGGTAGGTGAAAATACCCGCTACCCTTACTTGAATACCGGGTGGATACCTATTCGCCAGAAAATTCCTTCCGTAGCACACTAGTTCAGCAGATGAGGTTGAGTCCCGGATGAGGATTTTAAGTGTCTTTTGCGAGCCGAACCAGAAGTACTCGTGACCCTCCACAAAAGCTACGGTATTGACAAATCCTCTTCCACCTTGGCTGAGAATACTGATGAGGGGAATGAGTTTGCTCCGGTCCTCATACCCTCGGGGCAGGTGGAGCAGAAGATCGGTTATGGTATAGATCTTCAGACGATTCAGGTCTTTTCCCAGGGAGGGACCAATCCCTTGGAGTTTGGTTATGGGAATGGTAAGTTCCTCCAAGTACATGGATCTTCAGAGAGGCAAGCGGTATAGAAAGGTTGTTAACCGTTCTACCATTATGCCTCCTAGGATTCGGAGGGTCAGTAGAAAGGCAAACCCTAACAGAAGGCCATGAATATAAGAAACCGGTTTTTTGGTAAACAAGTGGGTAATCCGAATGAGAATAGGGCTCAACAGCATGTCTAGAGTCATCCAAAGAGGACGGGTTGAATTAGAATGAAAAAGAATCCCGATAAGGCGCAAAATGATCATCAATAGATAGAGAAACAAAAAGAAGGAGGCTGCCGACCACACCGCTTCTAGGGTAAAAGACAAAAGGCTGCCAAGGGTAATTCGTCCAAATAGAGCTATGGAATGGAAGATGTTTCCCATCACCGAGAGAGCAATAAGGGCTGCTACAGGGGAAAAGTCGAACCTTCCTACCTTAAAGAATGGGAACTGCCGGAAATAGTTCAAATAGGGATCCGTCAGCCGAGTCAAAAAAAAGTACACCTTTCCGTATCCGAGTGGACTGGAAAACCAAGTCAAGAGAATCCGGACCACAATAATGAGGGTATAGAAAGAAACCAGGGCACTAAGAGTACTCATCAGTACTTTTACCATACTCGCTACCTCCATGATACACCTTCTATCAGCGTACCCAGACTTCTTCCACTCCCGGAAGTTCCTGAAGCTGTTGCACGATCTCTTTTTTACCACTCGCTTTCAATTGAGCGGACGCTCGAATGATCCGTTCTGATTCTCCGTTCCCTCTATCTTTGAAATGCAAGTATACCGAACAGGGACCTGGATGTTCGATGATGAAGGATCGAAGTTGATAGAAATCTTCCTCATTGCAAAGAGAACCATTCAACGCAATGTGTAGTTCCGAAATCTCTTTACTCTCTAACATATCGGGATCCTTTATTTCTTCTACGATGAAACTAGGTCGATCACGGGAAAGATCGATTTTACCCACTATGCCTACAATGGCATCTTCCTGGAGCTTGTAACCATACTGTTCCAGTACCGCTGTGAAGATCACCAGTTCGATCGATCCGATGAAATCCTCCAGTAGTGCAAAGGCCATTTTTTTCCCTGTTTTTGTGGGAACCGTCCGAATATTCTTTAGGATTCCCAGGAGCCTATGGATAGTATCGCTATTAACACGATCGGGATGGGCAAGGTCGATGGTAACAGTTTTTTCCCATTGAGCACGGTATGGTTCCAAAGGATGACCAGAGAAATAGAAACCAAGGATTTCACGTTCGAACCGCAGTTTTTCCCGTTCCGGCCAGTCTGGAACTTGTTCCCATTGAGGTTCGGGGAACTCCTCGGTACTGGCTCCGAAGAGGGATGCTTGACCATAACTCTGACTTTCTTTCTTTTTTTCTGCAAAGGCCACCATTGTTTCAAGGTTTGCTAAAAGGGTAGCCCGATTCGGGTAGAGAGAATCGAACAATCCACACTGGGCTCCAGTTTCCAATACTTTTCGGTTCACGATCTTCAGGTCTACCCGATCAAGAAAATCAAGAAATGAACGAAAAGGTCCTCCTAAGGCTCGAGCGCGAAGGATCTCTTCGGCTGCGGTAGTGCCCATGTTTTTCATTCCCAGTAGCCCGTAGCGGATTTTCCCATCTATCACACTGAAGAATTTTTCCGAAGTGTTAATATCAGGGGGGAGAATGTCGATCCCCATCTTGCGGGTCTCCCCTATGTATTCTGCTAGTTTATCGGTATCGTTTATTTCATTGGTTAGGTTAGCGGCCATGAACTCAGCGGGGAAGTTCGCTTTCAGATAGGCAGTTTTATACGCCAGGACTGAGTAGGCCGCTGCATGGGATTTATTGAACCCATACCCCGCAAAAGGGATGAGTAGTTCGAAGATCTCATCCGCCTTCTTGGCTGAATAGCCTCGGGCTACGGCTCCTTCGATGAAACTTTTCTTCTGCTTGGCCATCTCTTCGGGTTTCTTTTTCCCCATGGCGCGGCGAAGAATATCTGCCTGCCCCAACGTATACCCAGCCACGATACGGGCAATCTCCATCACCTGTTCCTGGTATACGATTACTCCATAGGTTTCTTTCAGCACCGGTTCCAGTTCGGGTAGAGGGTACTGCACGGGTACTCGTCCCCATTTGGCGTCTATGAACTGGTCGATGAATTGCATGGGACCCGGTCTGTAAAGGGCATTCAATGCAATAAGATCCTGTATGCTTTCGGGCTTTGCCCGTTTGAGGATGCTTTGCATACCCTGGCTTTCAAATTGGAATACACAGGCACTTTTTCCTTCCCCTAGGAGTTTGAAAGTAGCCGAATCATTCTCTGGGATCTTTTCAATGTCAAAGTCGGGAACACGTTTCCGGATCAGCTTCACGGTATTTTCGATTAGGGTCAATGTCTTCAACCCGAGGAAATCCATCTTGACTAACCCGCAAGCTTCCAGTTGCTCCATCGTATACTGGGTGCTTATGGTTCCGGTTTTCGGATCTCGATACAGAGGAACGTAGTCTGTCAAGGGGAATTTGCCAATTACGATTCCGGCTGCATGGGTGGAAGCGTGTCTGGATAACCCTTCTAGTTTCAGACTTGTATCGATCAATTCCTTGTAGACAGGCCCTTTTTGAACGAGTTGCTTTAATTTTTCTTCTTCTTCAAGAGCTTTCGAGAGGGTCATCTTGTGCCCTTCTGGGATCCACTTGGCAATCTCGTTCGATTCCGCAAAGGGGATATCTAACACACGGGCCACATCCTTCAACACTGCTTTTGCTTTAAGGGTTCCGAACGTGATGATTTGCCCAACCCGATCTTTCCCATACTTCTCGGTTACGTATTCGATTACCTCTTGTCGTCGTTCGAAGCAAAAGTCGATATCGAAATCTGGCATCGAGACCCGTTCTGGATTTAGAAACCGTTCGAAAAGAAGGCCGTACTTCAACGGGTCGATGTCGGTGATTTCAAGACAGTATGCTACAAGGGATCCTGCACCTGAACCTCGACCTGGACCTACAGGAATCCCTCTGCTACGGGCGAAATGGATGAAATCCCACACAATGAGAAAATATCCTGTAAACTTCATCCGGAGGATAATATCCAGTTCATACTCGAGCCTTTTCTGCAGTTCTTCCGATACCAAAGGGTACCGTCTTTTCAACCCTTCATACGAAAGATGTCGCAGGTACTCTTCGGGTGATTGAAATTGGGGAGGAATCTGGTAATCGGGCAGTTGGGGTCCGGGTAGGGAGATGGTAAGGTTGCATTTTTCCGCGATTTCCAGAGTGCGTTTTACCGCCTCTGGTACTTCGGCAAAGATTTGGGCCATCTCCAAAGGAGATTTCATGTAAAACTCTTGGGCTTCGAAATGAAGACGTTTGATTTCCGATTTCTTCTTTCCCGTTCCAATGCAGACAAGGATATCCTGTGCTACTGCGTCTTCTCGGTCTACGTAGTGAATATCGTTAGTTACCATCGTGGGGATGTCTAGTCGCTTTGCAATAGTTAGAATCCCTCGGTTGGCCACTCGTTGATCCGGTATGCCATGATCCTGCAACTCCAGGTAGAAATTCCCTTTCCCAAAGAGTTCTTGAAAAAAGCCTGCTCGACGAGCAGCTTCTTCTTCGTTCCCTTGAATGATCAATGAAGGGATTTCCCCTGCGATACAAGCGCTGGTACAGATCAATCCCTCATGGTACTGCTCCAGTAACTCTTGATCGATCCGAGGTTTGTAATAAAACCCCTCGATGTAACTGAGGGAGCTCAGCTTCATCAGGTTTTTGTACCCCTTCTCGTTCATTGCCAGAAGCACCAAATGATAGTATTTGTTTCCCGATTCGGTTCCCGTTTTGATATGCCGGGATCCTGGAGACATGTAGAACTCGCTACCGATGATGGGGTTGATCCCGTGTTTCTTGCATAGCTGGTAGAACTTCAATACCCCGAACATGTTCCCATGATCGGTCAAGGCCAAATGGTTCATTTGAAAAGACTTGGCTTTTTCTATGAGACGTTCGAGGGAAGCAGCACCATCTAAAAGGCTATAATCAGAATGGTTATGAAGGTGCACAAAATCCGACACGGAGGGAATCTTACTATGGAAGGCCGATTTTGCCAAGGATCGGGTGTGCTGAAAAGGGGTAGTTAACTAGGCACTGTACTGGAAGGGATTGGATAAGGTTGACTGTAGGATATGGAGCACCCGTTCCATCTGGACATGGGAAGAAAGGAACTTCTGGTTTTTCAGGTCCTCTTGAATCGCATAGAGGAATGCCTTTAGATCTTTGCTTTTTCCTAGGGGTAGACGAGCTCCTATAAGAAGAGTTTCTAGATCCCGATTTCGATAGATACGGGGGGAAAAGTTACCCAAAGCGAAACGAAACTCGGTTAGCATTCCTCGATATGTTTTTCCTACGATGACCAGAATGAGGGAATCGGCCGTGATCCCATAGGAAAAGGAGCCGATCCTGCGATGAACATGAAAATTCCATTCTTCCATGGGAATCTGGATTCTAGTGATGATTTCTATGGGTTCCAATTGAAGTTCACCTGTAGGCGAACGTAAACCTGTGACTGGAACCCAACGAGTTCCTTTGGAGCTTCTGATCTCGCATCGGGCGTCTAGCACATGCATCACAGGAAAGGATGCCATGCAACGGTCCGGTACGCTTAGATTTCCCCCAAGAGTGGCCATTGTAGCCACGCTGGGAGGACAAATACCCTCGAGCGCTGTAGCCAATAGAGGGGAAAGCACTTTAGGTCCAGCCCGTAAGATTCGCTGGATAGATACTGTAGCGCCCACATCCAATCGAGTTTCCGTTCTGCCCAACCGATTTAATTCTTTTATGTTTTGTAATGAGAGAATCGATCCAGGAAGAATAAGGAATCTACCAGCTTGGTTCCAGAGTAGATACGTTCCCCCTGCATACACCGTAGCAGTAGGATGCCGTTCTTTCAATACAAGAGCTTCTGCTAGGGATGTGGGCATGTAGATAGAAGGATCGGTAAGATTATACTGCATGTTGTCGATGTCTCCGAATGGCGGCCGCTCGTTGCACCGCCTCTACCAATCTGCTGGGATCGGTACAACGGCACAATATTGCAGTGAAGCGTTTACGAATCGCCTGTTCTGTAGGATGGAGGGTCTCTTGCAGGATTGCATGGGTCAAAAGAACTCGCGCGGACGCACAGAATCCACAGGGAGTGTATTGAACTTCGAGAAATCCTTTTTCTATATCGTAGTATTCTGGAGTACCTCGAAATCCTTCAATGGTGAGGACCTTCCCTTTATGAGTGTAAAAAGCAGGGGTTAGACAGGATAGAACCAATTGGTCGTTCAGTAACACGTGACAGTATCCACAATAGCCATGTAGACATCCCTCCTTTGTGCCCAGCAATCCAAAAGTATAGCGAAGGAGGTGGAGTAATCGTAAAGAAGGATCTATATCAAGGGTTTCCTGTTTTCCATTCAAATCTAAAGTGATTACCATTCACGATCCTCCTTCCCGGTAGGGAATCGCTCGGATTCTCTTTCCCAACGCTTGAGAGAGGGCATTTACCAAAGCTGCCGGAATCACGGATAGTGCTAATTCGCCCAACCCTTTAACACTCCTGTTGTCGTCTATAGAGAGGAACTCGATACAAGGGTTGGGAAGATCAACGGGTGAGCAGATCCTATAGTTCCAAAACAATGGATGCGGAATCCGCCCCTCTATATAGAACACGTGTTCTAGAAAGGTCCATCCTACTGCTTGGGCGATTCCCAATTCTATCGTTCTTCGAGCTTCTTTCTCGTCCAGGATTCGGCCGGCATCCACACTCATCCATACATGTTCGATTTTGGGTGTCAGGCTCAGTGGATCTATCTTCACCTCCACTGCCGCGGCTGCCCAAGAGATAGTAGTGAAGGGATTTCCAAGAAACTCATCCCTATTCCATGAACGGGCATATCGTGGGTCCAGGCTTTTTACCACTTGCGCGGGTAAGTTCCCTGGGGGATTTTTTTTCAGCTGGGAACAGCATTGTTCGATCAGTTTGGTTATCAAAGTAATGTTCCTGGAAAAGATCGAAGGGCCACTGTCCTGAGTGTAATTAGTTCTGATGGGCTCGACGACGATCTCTGATTGGGGGATTCCTAAAGACTGAGATGCAATTCTCTTCCATATCGATTTGAGAGCGTAGCTTCCGGGAACCGCAGAGGTATGGATAAACACTTTTCTATCCTTTGTAATCCGTAATTCCACTTTTGCTCTATGTTCCCGATCCAAAAAAAAGCCCGCCCCTTGTCCGCCGAGCGCTATACCGATCCCTTCCCAATATTCAGTCGCTTCTGAGGATTCAGGATTCTGTTCTCGATGCTTACGGAGCAGTTCCAACGCTGCATGTCTGCGCTCGAAATCCGAAGCTTTTTGAACAGCAAACAGTAGATTAACAGGAGGAGTGAAGGGTTTTCGATTGGTCATCCAGGGACTCGGCCTCTGTTTAGAGGCTAGATTGCGAGCCTTCCATTCGATAGGAGAACTCCCTAAGTGTTGTCTGATTTCATCGGAAAACACTTCTAAGGCAAATAAACTTTGACTCCCTCCCATCCCGGTAAATGCCCCTGCAGGAGGTAGATGGGAGATGAATACTCGTCCTCGAATGCGGATATGGGGGCAACTGTACAATGCTCCCAGCGCGTAGATTGCTCTATCGAGAAGTTCATCGGCAAAGACTGGGTATGCGCCCATGTTGAATTGGAGATCCGCTTCTAGCACTTCTATTTTTCCATCTTTATCGACTCCCCCCTTGAGCCGAACAATCGAGGGCGCCCGTTTAGGGGTAAAAAGGAAATCTTCTTCTCGGCTGTACAGGTATTTGATGGATGTACGAGTCAACCATGCGGCAATGGCCGCGTGAGCTGAAACGAAAGACGGGTACCAGTATTTTCCATCGAGGGAAGTATCAGGATCCTCAGGAATGGACACCGAAACTAATTCCCAGGGAAGGGCTAGGCATTCTTTAACCACCCGATGAACATGGAAAGGCCATCGGCTAGCGGTATGGATATCCAGTGTGGTAGCTTCATTATCCCAGTGCACATAGGCGCCATGAGGCTCGCTATAGTAATGTTCTTGGAACCCTGTGGCGTATTCCCGCTCGAGAATTGTATGCACCTTTTCAAAAGCGATATCCGGATTTCCCCTTTGGATGGTTTTCTCCAATAGTACCGCTTTCTTCTGTTGCTCTTCATCGGAAGGAAAGTCGAGGGAAGCGGGAAGCTCTTCGTAGAGAACCACGATTTGTTCGGAGATCCTTTCCAATACTTCGGGGTCAGGTCCCACCAAGAGCATGATGGGTTCTCCGATATACTGTACCTCGGATTCATTTAAAAGAGGAATCTCCACCCGCCCAAAAGTCATTGTGCGTTTCCCGGGGATGTCTTTACTTCGGATAATTCGAACAGAAGGGGGGATGGAGGGGAAGATAAAGCCCCGAATTCTTCCATGAGGGATGGTAGCCCGTTTTACTTTTACCCACAGTGCTTTTGGATCTAGGATGTCTCCTACGAAGATACTCTTACCTTGTAAGACTTTTCGAATCTCCGTAAGATCTTCCATCGTTCTTGTATCCGTTATAATTTGAAATGGGCATCCCCAACCTGAAGGACTGCTTGTATTATTCGTTGGATCTGGATTTCCGTCAAGGCGGGATAGATGGGAAGGCTGATTACTTCTTGGAATTTCTTCAAGGATTCAGGAAAATCTTCCGGTTTAAACCCATAGGTTCGTTTCCAGTAGGGATGTAGATGAAGAGGAATGAAATGTACGGAGGTGCCGATTCCCTTTTCTCGGAGTTTTTCAATGAACTCATCCCTTGTAATGCGGAGTTTGTGGGGTGCTATGCGAAGAAGATACAGGTGCCACGCATGGCCTTCTGTTTCGGGAGGGACTTTAAGGTATGCCCGATCTTGAAAATGTTCCGTATACATCCGGGCAATGGCTTTGCGTTTCTCCAAAAATTGATCTGCTTTCTTTAACTGAACCCTTCCAATGGCGGATGCGAGGTCGGTCAAGTTGTACTTGAAACCGGGTTCTATCACTGAATATTGCCAGGATGCAGTTGGAGAGGTGTATCGATTCCAGATCTCGCGGTCGATCCCATGAAGACGCATTAGGGAGATGCGTTTTGCAAAACCTTCATCATGGGTCACTACCATGCCCCCTTCGCCCGTGGTGATCGTTTTTGTGGCATAGAAGGAATATACCCCCAGGTCGCCTAATGTCCCAACGAATCCCCATGGAGTTCTCGATGGGAATGCGTGGGCTGCATCCTCCAGCAGGAACAACCTTCTTTCCTTTGCAATGGACACCAATTGATCCATCCTGCAGGGTTGCCCTGCCACATGGACGGGAAGAATCCCGCGGATCCGTTTTACTGGGGATCCTCTTTTTAAGGCTTCTTCGATTTTCTCTACAGAAATGTTGAATGACTCTGTTTCGATATCCACGAAGAGCGGATCCGCTCCCAGATGTTTCACTACCATTGCCGTTGAGGTAAAGGTGTAGGGTGTGGTAATGACCTGATCACCTGGCCCTACCCCCAATGCCTCCAAGGCAAGATGCAACCCCGCTGTAGCGCTGTTCACCGCCAGGGCAAATTTAGAACCACAGAAACGGGCGAACTCTTCTTCAAAGGATTTGGTGACGCCTCCGGTGGTCAACCAACCGCTACGGATGACCTGTACGACTGCCTCTTCCTCTTCTTGGCCTAACGAGGGTCGGGCAAAGGGAATGAAATCAATATTCTGGTTCATCGGGTGGTATTCCCAATGTAGGAATTGCGCTCTTAAGAACTTCTCTCAAACGTCTACGATTCCGGTACAGTTCTGGATGGGCGGGATCGAGGAAACAGATGGGTTTCAAGGATTCCAGTAGTCGAGGAAGGTTCTGTAAGACATGACCATTTCGGAGGATCCGGTTGATCTTTGGATATCCTGTAGGTTCGATCGATTCAGTAGCCTCCCATAAGGATTCCTTCAATTTTTCTCCTTTTCTGAGGCCAATGGTAACAATGGAAATTTCTTTCTCGGGTTCATATCCATAGAAACGGATCATTTGTTCGGCTAGATCTTTGATCAGAAGGGGTTCCCCCATATCCAGAACGTAGAGAGTCCCGCCTGTTCCCACACCACCCGCATTTAGAACGAGAGACGCGGCTTCCGGTATGGTCATAAAGAATCGACTCGCCTCGGGATGGGTAATCGTGACGGGTCCTCCCTTTAAAATCTGGTTCCGGAAAAGGGGCACGATGCTTCCCCGGGAGCCCAGCACATTCCCAAACCGAACTACCATGAATGCTCGGGATTTGCCGTCTGCCTGAAGGACAATTTCTTCGGCTATCTTTTTCGAAGCTCCATAAATCGAAACAGGTTCCACTGTTTTATCGGTAGAAATTAAGACAAACCTCTTGGTTCCCGCTTCTAGGGCAGCATCCACCAAGTTTTTCGTACCGAACACGTTGTTTTTGATGGCCGCTACAGGGTTAGCTTCCATCATGGGTACATGCTTGTAAGCGGCGCAGTGAAAGACCACCTCTGCCCGAAGGCGTTTAAGGATGAACATCATATAGTCTCGGTCTTGTAAATCCCCTATCACGGGCACGATAGTAGCTTTCTCTCCGACCCCCTCTTCTTGTAGGATCCTTAGTTCGTGATCTATTTCATAGATGCTGTTTTCCCCATGCCCAAACAGGTATAACCGTTCAGCCCCACCCGATAGAAGTTGCCGGGCCAGCTCGCTTCCAATACTGCCGCCTGCTCCTGTGATCAACACCCGTTTTCCTCGGAGGTATTCGAGGCTCTTGCTCAGATTGATGGTCACCGGTGTTCGAGCCAAGAGATCTTCCGGGTGAATTTGCCGGGTGAGGATCAGATGGGCGTCTCCTTCCAGTATCTGGGAGATCCCGGGCAGAATACGGATTTTGGTGAATCCTGCCTTCTTCAGTAAGCTGTAAATCTCTTTCAGCTTCTCTCTCGAAGCGTTTGGAAGGGCAATCAAGGCTTCATCTGCAGGAGTTTGTCGGAGAAGCTGGACCACGTCCCGTATGGGTCCTAGCACCGGGACGTCCTCGATGCGAGTGCCGATCTTCGCTGGATCATCGTCCAGGAAAGCCACCACTTCACCGAAGATTCCTTTAGCTTTTATCTCTCTTGCAATGGTTTGACCTGCAAATCCGGCGCCGATAATATAGATTCGACTCTTGGGATCATGATTCTGCATGGTTCGCCTCACCGATGAACTCTACGCCAAGGTCCACCATGAAGAGCTCGTCCTGAAGTTCGAGTTTGATTTTCACTCTTCCCTTTCTTCGATCCACTTTGACGATCCTACCTTCCAAGCCTTTCAAGGGACCTTCGAGGATCACTACACGCTTATTTTCGTCAAAAATTGCCTGGGACTTATGGATAACTTCACCATAGTGCAGAAAATGAAGGAGCAGCTCCAAATCCTTTCCTTCTAAGGGCTGGATATTAGTGTTGCTCTTTAAGAACCGAAAAAAGCCAGGGACCTTTTTAATGGCCCAGTATAAGTCGGGGTCCAAAGTAATAGATCGGAGAAAGACGTATCCTGGATACAGAGGAGCTTCTACCTGTTTGGTTTGCCCTCTCCTTCGGATGGTGAGACTCCTTCTAGGACACACGATGTCGATCGAGAGTCTTGGGTACATGTTCTTTGTCAGAGCAATGAATTTCGACTCTTCCCGAGTCTTTACCTGTATAGCAAAATAAAACATAGGAAGTGGTATCAATACATACCATAGGTGCTTTACCTATGCAAGGGAAATAAATAAACTTGAATTTCTGCCGATAGCAATGGTAACCATGAAAGGTCCGGTACACAAAGAAGCTTGGGTTTGTCTACTATTCCTGGGGGTTTCCCTATCGTCCCTCTCGGGAGAGACAGTGATGGTAAGTCTGAAAGGATCCCACCAGCCCATACTTTCAGCCATTGAAGGTGGTGTAATGGAGGTTCTCTTTGATGCAGGGTTCATTGTATTCAATGGGACCTTTCGCACAGGTACAGGGGTATTTCCTCCCTTAGAGGACTTCAAAGCAGGGCGGGAAGGAGGTGCTACCCTTTTAATGGCTTTAGAAGTTTCGGCAAAGCAAGATTCTCCCAAAGATCCTGTGCTACCTTTTTTGCTCAACTACTGGCTACTTCGAATATCGGACAGAAAAATTTTGGTGCAGGGCAAGATCGAAGCTGGAGAGTTGCCCAAGCAGGACTCGGAAGCTTGGGAACAGTATGCAGATCGCTGGGGCAAGGAAGCTGCTCAACGAGCAGTCAAGGGGTACCGATGAGCGGTCGAAAATGTAAGAAGGAGTTTCCACTATGATACAGAGGATCGGATGGATGCTCGGATTGCTCTTCCTGGTGTGGGGTGTAGGATTCGCCCAGCGCATTTGGGAAGGAACAGCAACCGTTGCCCGTTATGGAGAATTTCCGCCTTCGGGCTTGTATGGAGCATCCAACAGTTTTGAACGTAATTCCATCGTGGATGTGGAGAATCTCTCCAATGGGAAAAAGGCACGGATTATCATCACGGGTAGGGTATCGAATCCAACCCAGTTTCTCGTTGTTTCTGAACAGGTAGCAGCTGAATTGGGAATCGAAAAGTCTGATGCGGCTCGGGTTCGAGTGTCACCGGTAGTGACTCCAGGAATCGACCCCTCCCTGGTAAAGCCAGAACTACCCTTGAGTCCGGATCCGGACATCAATCCGTCTGCTCGCATTTCCTCAAGCGCAAAGACCGAAGCATCCGAGGCTCCTGTTGCTCCAGGTACCATACTAGCACCCACAGCTCCAGTAAACCCCATTATTCAGCCCCCACCCATCGCTCCACCGTCATCGCCTCCTCCCATTTCCCCGGTTGCACCCTCTTCACCTGTGGCTTCTTCTGAGCCTAAATCATCCTCCCCAGAAACGGGAACCCCATGGAAAGAGCCCGATTCCGTAAATCCGTATGCGAGTTTAGAAACTTCGGTTGCGAAAAGAGACAAATCGGCCTTTTCCGGGTTATCATTGGTACTTGAACCCGAAGGTAAGAAACCAGCACCCTCAGTACCTGAGACAGTACCTGAAACTCCAGTCATTCCAACGGCCAAAGAAGAGACGAAAGAAGCTCTTCCCAAGGTGGCAGAGCTTCCATTGGAAGCACCTAAGCAAGAATCAAAGGAAGGGGAGACACAGGTGGAGCTTCAACTCGCATTAGAACCAGCAGGACCCAAACCGCCCGAACCTTTCAAGGAAGAAAAGTCGCCTTTGGTGACCGCCACGGGTTCTGTGGTAGATGCTACCCCGTCCTTTCCCATTAAGGAAATTGGGGATCTGCAACGCGGATCGTACTACTTACAACTTGGAAGATTTTCCAGATCCCAATCAGCGGAGGGATTGTGGGAACGGTTTCACCACCAGTATCCATTAGTAGTGTTAAAGGAAGAAAAAAGTCTTCGAGTTCTCGTAGGACCTGTAAAATCGGATGAACGGGGAATTCTCTATCACACCTTTCGAGCATTAGGATTAAAGGATACTTTTTTCGTGAAGATCGATTAGACATACGAATGATGACAATAGAAGAAGCCAGAAAGGTTGTTTCTGAACTTCGGAACAGGATTCTCCAATACCAACGAGAGTATTATCTAGAGGGTAGACCCACTGTGTCGGACCGTGAATATGATCGGTTGTTCGACCAGTTAGTGGAATTGGAGAAACGCTTCCCAGAATTGAAAACGCCAGACTCTCCTAGCCATAGGGTCGGATCGGATCTAGATTCGGATTTCCCAGAGGTTCTCCATTCGGTTCCTATTTTAAGTCTGGACAAAGCGTATACCCCGAACGAGGTGTATGAATGGATGGTGAAATCCTCCCAGACGGTAGGGCAATCCCTCTCCTTCGTATTGGAAGAAAAGATCGATGGAGTATCGATTGTTCTATACTATCGGGAAGGATACCTTTACCAAGCCGTTACACGGGGAAATGGGTACGTGGGGAACGATGTTACCCCCAATGTACGAACCATCAAGGAAGTACCCTTACGGGTGGATTTCGAAGCCCCTTTTTTTGTCCGAGGAGAGATCTATCTTCCTGTTGCCGAATTCGAAACGTTAAATGCCCAGATGGATCTACCGTATGCGAATCCTAGGAATCTAGCGGGTGGAGCTCTCAGAAGAAAGAAAAGTAAGGAGACAGCTGCCATACCGTTGCGAATCTTTGTGTACGATGGGTTCTTTGAACCATCCCCTCCCGAGCATCGACTTATCACCCAACGGCTACAAGAGTTGGGTTTCCCAGTGAATCCTAGAAATGTATTCATTCCCGCATCCGAAGCTGCACTGTCTCGAATTCGAGCGCTGGTGGATCGTTTTACTCAAGAGCGAAAAAATCTTCCCTATCAGATCGATGGTCTAGTGTTCAAGGTGAATGAGATTGGGTTGCGGGAAGCTTTAGGATACACGGAGCATCATCCTCGTTGGGCGATAGCTTACAAGTTCGAAGCCCCCTATGGTGCCTCGCGGGTGAAACGAATTGAAATTCAAGTTGGACGAACGGGCCGGATCACACCGGTGGCTAGGATAGAACCTGTGGAAGTGGGAGGAGCCACGATAGAGAATGTTACCCTTCATAATCAGGACTACATCGACGCCCTGGAGCTTTCCGAGGGGGATCTCGTTGCAGTCAGTAGAAGAGGGGATGTGATCCCTGCGGTGGAGAGAGTCCTAGAAAAGAATGAAACGGCTCTCCCGTATAGGATTCCCGAAGCTTGCCCCTCTTGCGGCTCAAAGTTGGTAATCCGAGGAGCTCACAGTTTCTGTCCCAATAACAAGTCCTGTCCTGCTCAATTGAAGGGTAGGTTGCAATTCTTTGTCGGAAAGGATGGGCTGGATATCGAATATCTGGGGGAGGAAACGATAGAGTTCCTATGGAATGAGGGGTTTGTTCGGACAATACAGGATCTGTATCGGATTCCCTGGGAAAAGGTGTACCAGTACCCAGGATTCGGCGAAAAGAAAATAGAACTTTTGAAGCGAGGGATTGAGGAAAGCAAGAAATCCCCCTTCGAACGGTTGCTGCCCGCCCTCGGAATACCAGAATTAGGACCCAAAGTAACCGAATTATTGATCGATGCCGGCTACGATTCTTTTGATAAATTGTTCACCCTTGCAGATCGGCAGGATCACGACGCCCTCCTTCGCATACCGGGGATAGGGCCAAAAACAGCGGAACGGTTGATCGAAGAGTTTTCTCGTCCGGATCTCCGAGAATTGGTACGAGATTTATCGTCCTTAGGGTTTGCTACCGAATACCGAAGGACCCAGGAACAACTTCCCCAAGTATTCGAAGGACAAACCTGGTGCGTCACGGGGAGCTTCAAAAGTTTTAAACCACGGGACCGTGCCATGGAGGAAGTAAAGAAACGGGGGGGGAGGGTGGTAAGTTCCGTAACAGGAGCGGTAACCCATCTTCTGGCGGGGGAGGCTCCGGGAAGCAAACTGGAAAAAGCCAGAGCTCTCGGAATCCGGATCGTCACAGAAGATGAGTTTCTTCGGATGCTAGGGCCTTCTTTTCAAGGTCAATAAAAGAGGGATTCGATCTCCTTCTTGTATAATTCCTGCACCACGTTCCGACGAATCTTCAGAGTGTTGGTGAGTTCTTTGCCTACTTCGAAAGGTTTTGAAAGGAGTTTGAACCGATAGATCCGTTCGAACACCTTAAATCCGTTCTTGGGATTGATGAGGCGCTGTATTTCATCATGGATCTGTTCCTGAATTGCTGGATTGTCCAGCAGTTCCTCTTTTGCCAGGTAGCTGATACCCCGTTCTGCGGCAAAGGCTTCCAACTTCTCCATGTTGGGAACGATCAATGCCCCAAGGAATTTCTTATCTTGTCCTACTACCATGGCCTGATCGATGTAATCGGATTGAACCAACGTTTCCTCGATGGGGGTGGGTTCAATATTCTCTCCTCCGAGTAGGACAATGGTTTCCTTGGCCCGGCCAACGATCTTGCACTCACCTTTATGGGTAAATATTGCCAGGTCCCCCGTGTTCAACCAGCCATCTTTCAGAACCTGAGCGGTTACCTCTGGTTTTTTGTAGTACCCTAGCATGACCTGAGGGCTTTTCACGAACAAAACCCCTTTGTGGTTGGGAGGAAGGGTGTTCCCTGCCTCATCTACCACTTTGTACTCTACTCCAGGAAGGATGGGACCGATAGTGCCCATTACCGGATGTTTCTGTTTTCTCACGGAGAGGATAGGGCCAGCTTCGGTTAAACCATACCCTTCCAAAAGTAGAATTCCCGCAGCCCTGAAGAATCTATCCACATAGGGGGGTAGAGCTCCTCCTCCCGAAACACCTGCAATGAACCTCCCTCCCAATTTTGCTTTAATTGTTTTGAACACAAAAATATCTCCCAGGATTTTGAAGGGAAGAATCACGATCCAAGGAAGAATTGCGATGGCAATATCTAGGATTCTGCTTCTCCTGATGAACTGGGGCATTCTGTCCAAGAGCATATCAGAGAGAACTCCATGGAGTTCTCCCACCCCTACGAAGAAATGGAACAGGACCTTTTTAATTCCTTTTTCCGAGTTCACCTTTCGGTAGATGGAACTTCTTACTCCTTCCCAGATTCTAGGAACGCTCGCCATCCAATGGGGCCGAATCTTTTCCATGTCTTCCAGGAGAATCTTTCCAATCGGTTTAGAGTAAGCGATGGAGGCTGCGTTGTCTAAAATATAGTACTCTACCGCCCGTTCGAAGGAATGCCAGATAGGTAAGATGCTGATAAAAATTTCTCCAGGATGTAGATCCAGATGAGCGGGAACCGCTTCTAGCTGAAAGAGGTAGGATCGGTGGTGGAGCATCACTCCCTTTGGTTCTCCTGTAGTTCCCGAGGTGTATATGATGGTTACCAGGTCGTCCGTATCTCCCTTCTCGATTTCCCGGTCGATACAGAGGGGATCTTCCTGTAGAGCTTTCTCTCCCTTTTGGTAGATTTCCCGATACGTAAAAAACCGTAGTTCCTTATGGGCTTCCGAAAGGGTTTCTTTCCCCGTCTCATCGAACAAGATCAGAGTGTTCAGTCGAGGAATGGTACTCTTCTTCGATAGGATCTTTTCCGCTTGTTGTCGGTTTTCTGCAATAGTGACAAGGCAATCGGCATGATTCAGGATGTATGCCATCTCTTCTGCGGTGGAGTCTGAACCCCGGGGAACATCCGCTGCGCCCAGACATAGAATAGCCAAGTCCGTAATAATCCATTCGGGACGATTGTCACTCATCATTCCCACGTGCTCGCCCCGTTGAATACCGATAGATCTTAATCCTGCTGCTACCGTTTTAATCCGTTTCCATAATTCCCTGTAGGTAACGGCTTCAAAGGACCCTTCTGTATTTTTGCAGTAGAGAATCGGCATGTCCGGATATCGTTCCGCAACTTTCAAGTACCGTTTCGGCAGGGTTTCATGCTCCACCATACTCTTTTCTCCTTATTTCATTTTTTCTCGCAACTCTTGCGAACGAATGCTCAGCCGTTCGCTACTCCTTAGGTTTGTCCCCCACTAGACATAACCACTCGGCCTCGGCTGCCAGTTCTTCTCCAACGTACGCTTTTCCACTCTGGCGGATCATTTTAGGACTTACCCGAAGGTTGGTGATGACGAACCGAACCTCTTCGTTAGGCCGTACCTGTCTTCGAAACTTGGCCTTCTCTACAGTGGCGAGGAAGAACAGTGAATCCCCCACAATATCCAATGCTTTGATTCCCGCTCCCCCTGTTTGGGCCATCGTTTCTATGAGGATTACCCCTGGAACGACAGGATAGGATGGGAAGTGTCCTTTGAAAAAATACTCTTTGTCTGTGTATGTACGGTACCCTACGATCTCTTCTTTTGTTACTTTTTCCAACCGGTCCACATAGAGGAAAGGTTCCCGATGAGGCAATAATTCTTTGATATCTTTCATGGATCCCATTATAGAGGAGGGAGGATTGATTGGCAAGAGTTTTTTCGGCCGTCGGCCGATAAAATCAAATAATGAATTACGCTGGAGGCCATGGAATAAGTTCTGAACGTAGTTACTCCTTTAGTAACTTACCACCCCTGAAAAAGTAACCATCGGCTAAGCAGATGCAGTAGATCGATCCAACCAAGTGCTTGTGAAAGAGTAAGAGCAAGCGTACCCAAAAGAATCCCTCTATTCCAAAGGGGGAAGGGTGAACGTTTGCGGAGCAGTAGAATACTTGTGGGAATAAAACCTAATATAGGCATTAGAGTTAGTGGCAGGTAGTAGGATAAACGAGGGTGATCTTGAACGAATTGCGTTAAAGAAACACCAAGCTGAGGAATCCATTGGGCAAAACTCTGAAATCTTCCGAAATAGATGGATAACCCGATACCGATCAATAATAGACCACTCCCAATCCGGGCGTAAGGAAGGTAGTGTTGGAACTTTTTCATCCTCTCCAATAGCGGCTTTAAGAAAAGGGAAGCAATAAAGAAGGGTAACCCTAGACCGATGGAATAGATCGTGAGGAGTAGGGTGGCTTGTACCAGTTTCCCTTCTTGAGAAGCCAAGAGAAGAATCCCCCCTAGCATGGGACCAATGCAGGGGCTCCAACCAGCCCCGAAAGCCATTCCTACCAGGTAACTCCCCAATAGATTGGTAGGTCTCTGGGTGGGATGGATTCTCCATTCTCTGTTGAGGAAAGGAATCCGATTATAGAGCACACTGAGTCCCAAAAGTATCACGATGATACCCGAGATACGCTGTAAGGATCGATTGATGCCACCCAAAAGAGCAACGGAACTGGAAATGAGGATCCCCAACAGAACGAAAACAGTGGAAAATCCTCCAATGAAGAATAAGGTTCGTAGCACAATCCGATTTCTTTGAATTCCTCCTTCTCTCATTTCTTTCAGGGAAGTACCGCTAATAAAGGAAAGAAAAGAGGGGATCAATGGAAATACACAGGGAGAAGCAAAGCTTACCACTCCTGCCAGGAGTGTGATCCAAAGACTCAGTATCCCTTCCATGGCTTTACTTTTTGAGTAAGCTATCGAGTAATGTATACACATCGGGTGTAGCCCAATCTTTCCCTCCTACGAGAGCTCCTTGGAGAGTCCCTTTCGGATCGATGATGAAAGTAGTGGGAATCCCGCGAATTCCATACAACTGAGCAGCTTCTCCATTGGGGTCCAAAGCGATGGAAAAGGTGAAAGAGTTCTGGGATAAAAAAGTCTTAACGACCGTAGGTTCTTCTTGAACACTCACAGCTAGAATCTGTATGGCATGGTTTTTGTATCGTTGGTAGAGAGTTTCAATGGAAGGCATTTCAGCTCGACAAGGGGGACACCAAGTAGCCCAAAAGTTCAGGAACACTACTTTCCCCTTAAAGTCAGAAAGCTTCACCGATTTTCCTTCCAAGCTTTTCACCGAAAAATCAGGAGCCGATATTCCTCGGTTACCCATATAACTCAATCCCGCTCGTTGAAATAGCTCAGACAGAGTCGGTTGAACTGTGGGATTGGCCGATGATGCGGTAGGGACTCCGGAAGAGGATTGGTTACCTTGCGAAGTTGCTTGAGACAAGGTTGCTTGTTTTCCTTTTCCCTGACCTTGGGATGTGGAGCGGCCTGAATCACACGATAGAAAGATTCCTCCTAAGAGGAGTCCGATAATAATAAAAGATATATATAATTTATTCATAATATACTCCATTCTTAATATAATAAGCATTAGAAGGAATTACAAGGTCAGTAGGAGATCCCATCCACTACGGAACTAAGGAGTAAAACGGATAGATTGTAGGCCCAATGGGTGATTGTAGGGACCCATAAGGATTTCGTGATGACTCGCAATCCCAAAAGTACGCTTCCAAGGACAAAGGCGAGAAAGATTCCCCATCCCCCCTGGTATCCATGGCCTAGTGCGAAGGCAAAGGTAGTAATTGCGGCTGAACCTAATGAAGGAATGGGTATGGATCGCAACTCTTGGAATAAATAACCCCTAAAAAAGAGTTCTTCAAAAAAGGACCCTACCCCAAGCGCAAGAAGGAGGAGAGGGAAAAGGTCATACCGGAAGAATCGCCACTGGAAAGGCGGGGTCAAACGATCTAATGTTGTATCAGAAATAATCGTAAGGACGAAGATGCTCAAACCTACGATAAGCAGCAAAAGAACCCAGCCTCCAATTCCCCAGAGAAAGAAAGTAATCCGAAAAGAGGAGAATCCGTACTGTTCCAGATTTCTAGAACCAACCGAAGAAAGCAAATAGTATACTAATAAGCTTTGGAACAGAGCCGTAAAAGTGGTGATCAATAGAAATAGAGGATCATTGAACTCTAAACCAGTAGGGACGCGATATTGCAGGAGAGGAGGAAGGAAAAATAAACCATAGAGTAATGCGGGCTCTTTACAGCGTCTTATGGTTTCTACTACAATTTTTTTATCGAACATGTATTCATTCTACAAGAATTTGCCGAAAATGATGACAGGGGAAAAGGACTAGGGAAATGAGCATTGTCCTGATCATATTGTTGGTATTGGGAGGCCTGTTTGTATTTTTCGTTCTACGGGGTGGTGGGTTTGGCTTTCCCTGGCTGGAGTTCTACGTCCGCGGAAAAGAATCCGGGTTTCGAATACGGGAGATTAATTTACTTCGGCATATCGCGGTAGACAACAAACTAAAGGATCCTGCATCTTTGTTCTGGTCAGAACGAGTGCTGGATCGCTGTATTCGAGGCACCATTATTCGGTTTCGTTCCCGCAACCAAATGCAGAATCCAAAAGCGATGGATTTCCTGAATAAGTTGTTCGATTTTCGCAAGCAGGTTGAATTCAGTCTTCCCAAGTACCGAGTAGGGATCCGATCTACCAGAAATATCCCGCCGGGGCAACGGATTCGCATCCCTTTCCCTGGGGCAGGCGTGTATGAATCGCAGGTGGTGGAAAACATGCGGAAGTACCTTGCCATTGCGTATCCAAAAGGCAAGGCTCTACCCCCAGGGTTTTCATGGGAAGGCCAAAAAATTCAGGTTTACTTCTGGAGAGCCGAGGATGCGGGATACTATTTTGAGTCGAAGGTGTTGGGAGATTATCTGGATCGTAAATATCCAATCCTCCATATAGCCCATTCGGACAATCTGATCCGGAACCAACGGAGAGGATCCATTCGTGCTCCCTTTTCCGGTTCTGCCAGTCTGTATCCTTTAAAGAGTATTTCCCAGGCCAGTGAAGTTCCGGAAAGCTCTCCCGGGTATCGATGCAAGATGCTGGATATTTCGGAGGACGGCTTTGCCGTGATCGTGGGAGGGCAAGCGAAAGCTGGGTTACCTGTAAAGGTCCAATTTGAACTGGATGGGGAATTGATTGTGATGTGTGGAACGGTTAAGGGAGTAACCTTCAACCAGCAGAAAAAACAATCTATTCTACACGTACAAGCGGTAAAACCAAGTATTCCCATGAAAGTCCATATTTTGACCTACGTGTATGGATTGTTTAAGGATTCAACGCCCGCTACTGCGAACAAAAAAGAAACCCTCCCTCCTAAACCAGTTGCCACGGAGGGAGGAAGTGTCTTGGAAGGCTCCAATACTCCCGCCTGATGATATGCGCTTCCGGGTGAGTTCCACCCCCCTAGTGTTACCCTAGAAAAACAGCTCATTCACTTTTGCTCAATCTGTTGAAGAGCCTCTTTCGAAATTTTTACCATTGCGGGTGTGTAGTTAGAGTATTCTACGGCCTGAAGAACCGGACGAGCGAGGGGATTCTTCGTCATCCCTAGCGCACGAATCAACGCTATGGTGAACCGATTGTCTGCTTCTTGCGTACCCGAGAGTTGGCGTTGATTCTGTCGATCCAGAAAGGAACTTAGAATTTTCGTAGCTTCATCGTTTCCGATAATTCCCAAAGCGAGTACAGCATTCAACCGTTCGTTCACATCATAGTTGCGTTCTATTACTTTTCTAAGAGGTTCTATAGAGGCGGGTGATTTACTTTGGAGATTGATCAATGCGTTGATGGCGGTGGATCGAAGCGTTCCCAATTGAGCTTGCAGCCGGACATCTACCGTCTGTTCCAGAAGTCCTTGTTCCAACGCTAAGACGGCAAGGGAGATCTTTTTTTCTTGTGGAGCAGCGGAGGTTAATCCTGCTTGTAACGCCTGTAGTTTCATCTCGGGAGACAATTCCTTCAATAGTTCCGAAAGAACCTCCGTAGGATCATCGCTCATCAGGGGTAACGCAGCCATGGCGCGATCTTTGACGCGTTTGGAGTACCAACCCTGAGAGGCAAGAAAGACCTGTTTATAGGCTATATTCCCTTTCAATTTTTCTAGAGCGTTTATGCATCCGTATGCAATAATTTCCCGGGCTACCGTATCCCCCTCAGGTTTCAGGTTCATATCTCGGAGGAGGAGAGAGAGCCGCTCTGTATAGTCGGTGGCTCGGATCTTTCCCATAGTGGTAAGAGCTTCGGATTTCAGTATGGGGTCTTCCGCCGCCTCGAAGCATTGGAAGATTGCACTAGCCCCTTCTGTTGCCTTGTAGTTTCCCAACGCACGAATGATTAAGCGACAAAGTTGAGTCCAATTCTCTTTCTCTGTGGAGGTGCGGAGATTTTTGCTTCCTGCCACTAGTTCAGTAAGGGATTGAATCAATGTAGGTACTAAACTCGAATCGTTCTGTTCGATCAAATTTTGCATTACGGAAAGTTTCTGTTCCAAGCTGGTGCTCCGTTGATAGAGCCTTTTCCACATTTCGGCAGCTTCACCCGCCCATAAGGTAGGCATCGATGAGAAACCCAGAAATATGATCACGCAAGAAAGGTTTAAAAGTTTTTTATTCATAGATGACCCTACTTTCCTCTCTATATGCATATTCGAATACTATCACCTTTTTAGGTTTGTCCCTTCCATCGAGATGGATTTCTCTACTCGGTACAGTAGTATCCGCGGGATACTCATATGCAAGAGAACGAATCTTGGCCTTATTCGAACCGTATTCTGTTAGTCCCAAGAGTCTTCCCCGTTCATCGTAGCGATACACTACTTCTTTTTCTATTTTCCCATCCGGAGACGCGAACACTTCTCGCGACTTTTTCCCTTCCGAGTACGTGGTAGAAATCACGAGCTCTAGATTCCCTCCTGGACCAAACAGTTCGGTCCGAATGGGATCATTCTCCCCGTTGTAATAGTACTTATTGATTCCTACTACTGAACCCGAACCATCTAAGGTTCTCCATTCGATCCTTCTATTTTGAGAATCGTACTGATAGATCAAGCGAGCCTGGAGATTGTTCTCTCGGTCGAATTGAGAATCTTCAATGAGTAGGCCATTGGTGTACTGGTAAACCCGCCGGGATTTCAACTTTCTCTGACCATCGAAAACCCGTTTTTCCACTAAAGAATCCCCTTGGTATTGATACTCACGAGATTCCAGGAGGTCCTTTGTTGCAGAGTCGTACAGTTCTTCTTTTAATATCTGTTTACCATCTGCACTATACGTGTAAAGGGTATATTCGTCCTCCGTTCCATCGGGGAATTGAACACTCTCTTTCGTAACCCTTGGTATTCGAAGAATGATCGTCTTTGCCTTCTTTTCTGGTTGAAGGGTGGTCGCTTTGGTTGTTTCCTCTTGCTTGGATTCTGGTACAGGGGAAGGAGCGCTGGCACATCCCAAAAGAGTAAAAACCAACCCAATCAAACCAATTTCTATCAGAAAGAGTAATGTGTGTTTTTTCATATACCTCTGTCCCGTAGTATGAACTATTTAATATTGTAACTGACTTTTATCTTTTGAATCAAGAAAGGAAAAAACCCTGTTAATGAAAGAGGATGACCCTTCTCCAACGGTTTTCAGCGGCTGCCGCTCTAAGTTGTGGAATTGCTTATGCGGCAGGTTCCTGTTTCACTTTGATTTTTTCCCCCGATATCTTTTGGATTACCATTCCGTTCCTTTACTATGGATTCGTATTCTTGTTATTTGGGCCTCACCATCTTTTTCGATTGAAACTGTCCAAGGATTTTTTGTTAGGCCTAATCTTAGGTAGTTGTTTAGGGTTATTTTCTATTTGCAAGATTAATTATGAACACGCCAACTGCTACCATGGGATGGAAATAAAACAGGTTCGATCTGTGGAAGGGACCTTACAGCAGGATGGATCTCGGAAAGGAACACGTGTGGTTCTTCTGCTAGGAGTACATGCTGTAGAAGATCGGATGGGAAATAGGCATTCTGCACGTTTCAACCTTGCAGCGCTTGTACCTTACACGGGAAAATACTTTGCTGGAGACAGAGTTCGTCTTCAAGGACACTTCGTACCCGATGGCGGGGGGATCTTTTTCGGAGATGCAAACTGCCCCCCTGTGCTTCTATACCGGCCTGTTCTCGCCTCAATTCGTAGTTACGTTTTACATAACGCCTTTCATCAGAAGGGAGAACATTTAGCCCTCTTGGAGGCGTTATGTTTTGGTATCAAGGATGGATTGGAAGAGGAACTTGGGATAGCCTTCCGAAAATCAGGCACCTCCCATATTCTGGCCCTTTCGGGAATGCATGTGGGCATCCTTGTTTTGTTTTTGCAGGTTGTAATGGGTCCTTTATTCAAACCCCTAACACGGAAGGTGATTGTTTCAGTATTTCTTATTGTATATTGGCTTCTTGTAGGTCCGTTTCCCTCCTTGGTTCGAGCCATTTTGATGTATGGCATCTATACAATAGCTCTCCTAATGGGGCGGAAAATCCATTCTCTGGACCTTCTTTCCCATTCCTTTCTACTTTCGTGTTTTCTATTCCCTCACTCTGTCCTTTCCTATTCCAGCATCCTTTCTTATACTGCTGTTGGGGGTATCTTTATCCTAAGTCAACCACTACAGCGGCGCTTCCGTAGTATCCTATTCGATCCCTTCCTCTCTGCCGTATCCGTTTCTCTTGGAGCTCAGATTGCAACAGCTCCTCTAACTCTGTACTTTTTTTCCCATCTTGCCCTGTTTGGATGGCTTGCCTCAATAGTGCTATCCCCTCTTATCACCCTCTTCATGTGGATGGGGTTGCTCTCTATAATGGTGGGTGGGTTTCCGTTTCTAAATCCATACCTTCAAGGAACTCTCGAATTCCTCTATACTGCTATTGTGTATGTGGCAGAGACTTTTGCAAAATTCCCCGCTATTCAGCTTCCGTGAGGGATGAAAGGTATGGGCTTCTTCGATTCTCCATCCGAACTCCGGAGCTTTCTTTCGGATAGAGGGTTCGCTCTGAAAAAACGATTTGGGCAAAACTTTCTCATCGATCCCAATGTGAGGCGACGGATTCTATCTGAGCTAAATCTCCATCCTGGAGAACGGGTTTGGGAAATCGGACCCGGCTTAGGAGCGATGACAGAACTCATCCTGAACCAAGGGGTGGTACTACGGTGTTACGAAATCGATCATGGGTTTGTCCGGATATTGAAAGAACGATATGGAGATCGTGCAGGTTTCTCGATTGTTCCTGGGGATGTGGTGAAAACCTGGAAAAGCTTCCAATCGGAGGTCCCAAGTAAAGTGTTCGGGAACCTTCCTTACGCTTCTGGCGCCGCTCTCATCGGGGATTTTTTGGAAAACCGGTTCGTTCCTGGATACTGGGTCTTTATGGTTCAAAAGGAAGTAGCCCGGAGGATGATTGCTCCCCCTAGTTCAGCCGAATATTCCTCTTTTTCTGTTCTATGTCAGAGTTTTTCCCAGATACAGCTTCTTTTCGATGTCTCTCCAGAGGCCTTTTATCCTCGTCCTCAGGTAGTATCTACGTTAATTCGAATGGTGGAACGGAAGGAAGCTCTCAGAGTGGAAAATGGAAGACTTTTCGTGAACGTGGTAAGGGCAGCATTTTCCAGCAGAAGGAAGAAATTGCAGAATACCTTGGGATCCCTCCTATACTCCATGGGGTTATCCCCCACAGAACTGTTTCAACGGGCCGGGGTTGATCCAGCCCGTCGGGGAGAAACTCTTTCACCGGAAGAATTCTTACGTCTTGCTAGGACGATTGAAGAACTATAGGCAGCGCGGTCTCTTAATAATCTGCCCTTATCGTAAGATCCCTAAATCTTTAACGACCTTCTTTACCTGTTCCTTCTTTCCTTCATCCATTGGACATAGGGGCAAGCGATAGGTTTCCGTGCAACGACCCAGGAGGTGCATCACGTATTTAATGGGAATGGGATTCGTTTCAATGAAAATAGCTTTGAAGAAGGGAAGGAGGCGATAGTGGAGCTCACGGGCTTCTTCGTACTTATTTTCTAGGCAGAGTCGCACCAATTGTTCCATCTGCTTTGGGATAGCATTACTCGCTACGGACACGATTCCAACCCCTCCCAAAGCAATGATGGGTAGCCCAAGGTTATCGTCCCCCGATAGGACATCGAAATCTTTGGGTTTTCTACGGCAGAGATCCATTACCTGAGCCATGTCACCGCTGGCCTCTTTTACCGCCACGATCTTAGGATGAGCAGCAAGCCGGAGCATCGTTTCGTTGTCGATGTTTTTTCCCGTTCGGCCGGGGATGTTGTACACCATGACAGGCAAACCGCCTTCGTCAGCGATTGTTGTGAAATGGCGATAAAACCCTTCCGCGCTGGGCTTATTGTAGTAGGGAGCTACTTGCAAGGTAGCATCGGCTCCAATCTGGTAAGCGGCTTTTGTCATTCCAATCGCTTCAGAAGTGCAATTGGAGCCTGTTCCCGCGATCACGGGAACCCGCTTTTTTGCCTGTTCCACAACGATTTGAACGACCTTCACGTTCTCCTCATGGCTCACGGTTGGGCTTTCCCCCGTGGTACCCACGGGGACAAGTCCGGAGATCCCTTCTTCGATCTGAAACTCCACAAGATCCTTCAGCGCTTCCACATCGATAGAGCCATCCTTGTTGAATGGAGTAATGAGTGCAGTATAAACACCCTTAAACATCTTTACCTCCCTTTCAGGAATAGATCCTTGATAAAGTCTTCCACCCCTAGGAACCCTTTTTTCCCACGGAGCCACTCGGCCGCTAGTACGGCGCCGAGAGCGAAGCCTTTGCGGCTTCGAGCGGAGTGAGTGATTTCAATAGTATCCGCTTCGGAATCCAGCAGAACGGTATGGATACCAGGTACTGCACCTCCTCGGACGGAGGCCACGTGTAGTTCATCCGGTTCGATCTGACGATCCAACTTTTCCGTTACGATTCGTTTCTTCCGAGGAAGGGCATGTAGAATCCTATCCGCTGCGGTCAACGCAGTACCGGAAGGGGAATCTTTTTTCTGGTTGTGATGGATCTCATATAGAAGAATGTCGTACTGCGGCAGGGACTGGATCATCCGAGCCGCCTCTTCCGCAAGGGCAAAGAACAAGTGGGCACCAATTGAAAAGTTCGATGCTCGAAGGTAGGCAATCCCGGAATCCAAAACGATTCGTTTCACCTCTTCTTCCGAAGCTTTCCATCCCGTAGTGCCCACCACAGCAGAAACTTTTGCCTTCGCATAAAGCTTTGCGTTGGAAACGACCGCTTGAGGTTGAGAGAACTCAATCACTATTTCGGTCTCAGCAAGTTGTTTTTCAGTCGGAACAGTCCCATCCCCTAATCCGGGTTTCTCATCGATTCGGGCCACGATTCGGTGCCCGCGTTCCCTTAAGACACCTTCAATTTCGTGGCCCATTTTCCCGTAACCCATGATCAGGACATTCATAGGATTACTCCGCCTGGATTAAGGTTACGGCCGCTGTGTTCACGATGTCGTTGACCGAGCATCCTCTGGATAGATCACTAACCGGTTTGGCGAACCCCTGGAGGAAGGGCCCAAAGGCATCGGCACCGCCCAATCGTTGAACCAGTTTGTACCCAATGTTACCCGCATTCAAATCAGGGAATATGAGTACATTCGCCTTTCCCCCTACGGGAGAGCCTGGAGCCTTCTTCTCCGCTACGCTAGCCACAAGGGCCGCATCTGCTTGCATTTCTCCATCGATCATTAGGTCTGGTCTGCGTTCCTTCGCAATCTGCAAAGCCTTCAGCACTTTTTCCACACTAGGACCACTGGCGGATCCTTTGGTTGAGTAGGAAAGAAGAGCCACGATTGGTTCTGCTCCGAGGAACCTCTTGCAGGAGGCTGCGGAAGCAATGGCAATTTCTGCGAGCTGCTCGGGAGTAGGATCCGGGATGACTGCACAGTCGGCAAAAATTAGACTGCCATTCACCCCCCATTTGGGATTCTTCGTGTCCATGATGAAACAGGAGGAAGCCGACTTGATTCCGGGTGCGGTGGTGATGATGTTAGCTGCAGCGACAATCACGTTGCCTGTAGTATTCTCTGCTCCTGCTACCATGGCATCCGCTAGGCCTTTGCGCACCATCATGGCACCCCATCGCAACTGATCCTGCATCATCTCTAGGGCTTTTTCCGGTGTCACTCCTTTGTGTTTGCGCAATTGGTAGAACTCCTCGGCGAAATCTTTCAATAGGGGGCTGTCCCAAGGGTCCATCAAGGTTATCCCTCGGAGGTCCGTTTTCACCGACTCTGCTACTTTCTGAACTTCTCCTTTCTTTCCTACGAGGAACACTTCTTTTGCTATTTTCTGATCGAGGATTATCCTTGCCGCCTGCACGGTTCTTGGTTCAGTACCCTCTGCAAGGACCAACCGTTTCTGTAGACTTTTCGCTTTTGCAACCAAACTATCCATCAAACTCATAGTGGTAGTTCTCCTTGTTTGCTAGGATTTTGTTGCCTCTATATTATCAGATAGGATGGAAAAAAGAAATACATAAACTCTAGAAACACTTGTTTCCAGAGGTCGGAATCGATACACTGATAGCCCTATGAAGGTGGGCATCTATGGTCTAGGCCGATTTGGCACTCTTTGGGCTTCGATCCTTTCCAAACGGTTCGATGTGTACGGTTATAATCGTACGCCACGGTCCTGGAATCTCGATTCTGTTACGATTATTCCTTTGGAAGGTCTTAGGGAATGTAGTACGATTTTTCTCTGCACAGCAATTTCTTCTATCGAAATGGTTCTGCAGGATCTAGTGCCGGTCCTGAAACCGGGTACGCTAGTAGCAGATACGTGCTCGGTAAAGATCTATCCCATTCGAACGATGGAGCGAATTCTGCCTGCGGGAATATCGATCCTTGGAACCCATCCTATGTTTGGACCGGATTCTTCAAAGAATGGAATCGTTGGATTACCCTTGATATTGACACCCGTGCGAATCTCGGAGGAAATGTACCGTTTCTGGGAAGAGACTTTTCGGACTCTTGGGCTACGGGTTGTAAAGATGTCAGCAGAAGATCATGATCGGGAAGCAGCCTTCACGCAGGGCATCACTCATTTTATTGGGCGGGTGCTGAAGGATATGGACTTGAAGCAGAGCCCAATCGCTACTATGGGATATAGAAAACTCCTGGAGATCGTTGAACAGACATGTAACGATCCCTGGCAACTTTTCTTAGATCTGCAACAGTACAACCCTTACACGAAGGAAATGCGGACACAGTTGCAGATTTCCTTTCAACGGATTGTCTCCTGCCTTGACAGGGTAGAAGGACATCCATAGGATACTTTCTGTATTGGAGGGTTCATGTCGGATTTTAGATCGGATTACGTAGACGAAACAGAGTTGGGCACGATTCTTTCGGAAGATTTTTCATTTGAGGGAGAAATGGTAACGGAAGAGCCTCTTTTAGTCAGGGGGAAATTGAAAGGAACCCTTAAATCGAACTCGGTAGTATATATAGAAGAATCCGCGGAAGTTGAAGCCGAGGTTGAGGCTTCCAGAGTGGTCCTGAGGGGCAGAGTGAAAGGACAAATTTCCGCCCGAAAAAAGGTAGAACTGTTGGATCGAGCTGAATTGGAAGGAAATATTGCCACTCCCGATCTGATGATTCAAAGTGGCTGTAGGTTTTCAGGGTGTTGCAACATGCCGAACCGTAAGCCCACGGGAGGGAACGAGAATGGATAGGATACGCTCTGTTATCATTTATAGTATGATTCTCGTATTAACTGCTCCGTTGATTGCGCAGGAACGGCCGGACGCGTTACAGCTGTATAGAGACGGGAACTATCAGCGAGCCGCAGAAGTATGTCTTGATGAGTTGAAGGAAACTCCCCGAAATATGAACTCTTTTGTGGTTCTTGGTTGGAGCCTAATCAAGCTCGGTCGATACAGGGAGGCTTTGGAGTATGGCCTCAAGGCACTAGAAATTTCTCGATACGATGTCAGGGTAATCCAGATCGTGGGGGAAGCATACTACTATCTAGGAAACAACCAGGAAGCGTTGAAGTATCTCGAGGAATACACTGTGATTGCTCCAACAGGGGATCTCATCGGCGAAGTGTACTATCAGATAGGAGAAATATTTATTCGCATAGGTGAGTATAACCGTGCAGATCTTGCGTTGAGCACTGCCGTGTTCCACAACCCCCGTATCGCTCTATGGTGGGCTAGGCTTGCGTACGCCCGGGAGCAAGCGAAGGACTATCGGTATGCCATGGAAGCGTATGGGAAGGCCCTACAGCTAAATCCGAACCTGAACGATGCTATCCGGGGTAGACAACGATTGCAAGGATTGATGGGGCAACCGGAAACTCGGCCCTGAACGCTTAATTCTAAAAAGTCATGAAAGTAGGTTTTTATACTCTCGGTTGTAAGCTTAATCAAACAGAAACGGAAGCTATCATAGACGCATTCCTGTCTAATGGATCTGAGGCAGTATCCATCCGAGAGGAAGCAGATCTTTATATTATCAACACCTGTACAGTTACCTCGAAGAGTGAACAGAAAGCGAGGAGGGTAATCCGACACCTTCTAGAAACTCATCCCTCTGCCTATGTGGTGGTCACCGGATGTTATGCCCAACTAGACGCGGATCAGTTGAGAAACCTTGGAGATCGTGTATTGGTGGTTCCCGGAAGCGCGAAGGATACCCTGTTGGATCTTCCCACTCGGATTGGCGGGGTTGAAAACCCCCTTTGGGAAAAATCAGATTCTGACCTCTTCAGTACCGTACCCTTAGATTTAACGCGACTATTTCGTTTCTATTCCCCAAGGTATACATTTCACGCTCGAGCGTTTTTGAAAATACAGGATGGATGTGATCATAGGTGTTCCTATTGTAGGGTTCGACTAGCTCGAGGTCCTTCAATATCTCTTCCCCTGGAACAGGTCAAGGAACGATTCCTGGATTTGGCTTCGAAGGGTTACAAGGAAATCGTGCTTACGGGTGTGAACATTTCCCAGTACCGCTCGGAGGGTAGGAACCTTGGGGATCTACTCCTTGTTCTATTGGAACTCCCCACAGACCTTCGCATCCGGCTCTCCTCCTTGGAGCCGGAAGGCATTACTCCTTCTTTTCTCAAAGCTCTTCAAGAAAAGAGGGTTTGTCCCCATTTTCATCTGTCCGTTCAGTCGGGATCCGAATCCATTCTACATAGAATGAAGCGCCCGTATACGCTTAAAACGATCCAATCTGTCATAGAGAGACTGAGAAAGGTTAAAGAAGATCCTTATTTGGCAGCAGACTTCATTGTGGGATTCCCAGGAGAAACGGTAGAACACTACCAGGAGACCCTGCGCTTTATCGAATCCAATGAGTTCACGGATCTCCACCTCTTTCCCTTTTCCCCCAGACCTGGAACAGAGGCATTTAAATTGAAACCCAGAGTCCCGGAAAGGGTAGTTCGTGAACGATTGGGAGTTCTATCTGGGTTGGCTCATACTTTCTTTCAATCCTACCTACAAAGGCAGATAGGACAGCATAAGGAAGTCCTCTTAGAGACAAAATCTAGCGAGGGAGAGTGGGAAGGGACCTCCGAGAATTATCTTACAGTTCAAATACCTCCTTTTTCGGAACACTCCCCGCCATCGGGTAGTGCGCACTCGACTCTAGTCAAAGGAAACAAAGTAACCTGCAAGATCCTACAAATTAGAGAAAAGAAATTGATTGGAATTATTGCGTAATATTTTCTATCTTGGATTTTCTTTCCTTCCGGGATACAATGATACAAGGATGAAAAGTATTGTTTTTCTTTTGTTGATGCTATTTTTAGCTTCTGTTTTCGGTACTTCTTTTCTGACCGCCACAGAGACAGTAAAGGAAGATCCCTTTCCCTTTTGGTTTCCTGTGTATGCAGCACAGGGAAACTCTTCTGTGGCGTACTCCGATGGATTTGGAGCTCTTCTTTCCAATCCCGCCGGGTTTGCGTTACCCAAGCAGGAGGTAAACCTTTTAAGCTGTGGATTTACTCTCTATTCTAGTCCCCAAGCCCGGATGCCCCTTTTGCGATCTCTCCTTAGATCTTCCACAAGTGGGCAGGATGAGGAATCGCTATCGAAAGAGTTCACAGAAAACGGGATAGGGGTAGCTAGTTCTTTAGGAATTGGCTACGTAGGAAGAGGGCTTGGATTGGGATTGTTGGCAGGATTCGATGTAGTGGCGGGTGGGGATGCGTATCCCTTAGGACTCCGGGGAGATGGATTATCCCAGTTTATGTTGGTAGTTGGGTACGCGATTCGTAAAGAGTTAGGGGCGGTGAAGGTTTCCTTTGGAGGGGATATTCGTCCTATTGTGCGAATCCATGCTCCGCTTAAGGAGTATGAAACAGCTCTACTCCTTAAACAGTATATAGGCACGGAGATTACTCCCTTGAGTGGAGACTTCTACTCCGATACCTTCGCCCTAAATGGTTCAGGCATTGGGTTCGATGTAGGAGGATTAATACAATGGAACTCCTTTTCTTTGGGAATTGTTTTTCGCGATGTGTTCGACACCCAACTGTTTTATTCGTGGAATGACCTGGACTCTATTCGAACTGCCTTGGGAAATGGGGGGTTACCGCCCGTGAACTCTGTTCCCGGAAATGCGGTCTATTCCATCCCCATGTCAACTACCATTGGGATAGCTTATGATCTGGTATTCGAAGGATTGAAACGGTTCTTCTGGGGAAAGATCCATGGAGAATGGGAGAATCCCGCGAAATTTTTTCATGATTCCACATGGACGAATGCGAAGGATTCCTTTCGTTTCGGATGTGAAGCTACTTTTTTTTCGTTCTTGAATGTACGGGCTGGATTTGAAGGGGGAGTTCCTACGTATGGAGGAGGTTTGAAATTCGCCATCTTTGAGGCAAATATCGCTTTTTTTTCTAGAAAAGTGGAACTACCGGAAAGAACCTCTCGAGTTCCTGCCGTAAGCGTTGAACTATCAGTCCGATGGTGACAGCGCTATAACAGAAGGGAAAGGGACTCGAGTTTTTGTTTAGATCTGTCGATGAGGAAAGGAGGATGAAAAAATCTATGCAGAGAACCCCCCTATTCTTTCTCTGTGTATGGATATTCGTTTCCTGCGAAGGTGTGTTCACGACCAGTCTAGTGGAATGGGCGCAGCGGGATCCTTCCCAGCTGAGTCGAGCTCAAAAAATCAACTATGCTCAAGAGGCACTTGCTTCGGGTGACAGGGATTCGATGAAAAAAGCCTATGAAGCTTTGAAGGACACCTCGGATCCTTCATTACAGCCTTTGGCAGCAGAACTTGCCGTGGGAGCCGCGGGGGTGAAAGATGCTCTTGCGACCGTGCTGGGAAAAGTGGCAGCAGGCAGTTCAGAAGAAGAGATCAAATCAGCTCTCCAAGAAGCCTTTGAATCCTTCTCTGATGCGGACCTAACCTTGATTTTGGAAGCGTCAGATCTATTAACATCTGCAGAAAGTGGAGGAGGGGCGATTACAGCGGATCAATACTTTATTGTGGGAGTGGGATTATTAGTGGTGGCTTTGAAGGATGCCAATGGAGATGTGAATCAGATAGACACTTCCACGGGAACGGGGCAAATGGCGATAGACCTACTCACCAAAGCCAAAGATCAATTTGCCCCAGACAGCGAAGCGGCAAAATTATTGAATGACTTTAGTGGATACTTTTAAACCAACAAAGGAGATGGGGTACTGAATGCGTTTTCATGGATGGTTCCTGCTGGTTGTTCTGTTCATCTTATTAGCTGAATCCCAAGGAATCCTCTTAGCGGAAACGGTACCTCAGAAGGTCTTCTATCCCACTAGCCCCAGAATGGCTGCCATCGGAGGGTTGCATGCCACCTTCGCAGAAGATCTTACGACTCTTTGGAACAACCCTGCAGGATTATACGAGTTGGAAAGCCAGTTCCGCATCTCCGAAGCTACGTTCAATTTAGGAGGGCCGGTATTCTCCCTATCGAATATCGTTCTACGAGCGGCAGGGGGAGAGGATGTGGATGTCCTTTTGACGGATCCTGAAGTATTGAAGCTGGTGAAAGGAATCTACACATCCTTCGATATGGTGGGGCCCATATCATTTGGGTATGTAGGTAAAGGATTGGGATTCGCCATTCTGAACGGCAACTCTGTGGAAGCGAAAAGTGTGGGGAGTACCACGTTTCAATTCTCCGTCTCCGAACGGGTCCTGTTATACGGGGGGTATGCGTTTAGAGTTTATCCTTTCGGAGATATCCCTATAGATACGGGAATCAATCTAAAAGCTTTCCTTAGAGGATCTACAGAATTTCAACGAACGCTTTTAGAGGTGCCTGACCTGGCAAAAGAAGGGCCTGATCTCTTGATGAATAGTCCGTTTTCGGTAACCTCGGGTATTGGAATCGATTTGGGTGTGTTGTTCCCTCTGAACGATACTATTAAGATCGGAATCGTTGGGCGTAACTTATTTACCCCTACCACCCGCAGTGATTATACCTCCCTCGATGCCTTCCTTTCAAAAGAGCAGTCTGCTCCAGCGGTAAAAGGGAACGTGCCTTTGGATGTATCGATAGGAGTGCAATACGCTCCTTCGTTAGGCGTGATGGAACTGTACTTCCGTAAGCTCCGAATCATGGCGGACTACAATGATTCTCTCGATTTTTTAACCCATCCATCAACCGCAGTAAATCCCGTGCTGAAAATCGGAATCGGAGTAGAAGTGCAGGTCCTCGAAGTGCTCTGGATCCGAGCCGGTATTTCCCAAGGATTATTGGCATGTGGATTTGGGCTTGACTATGGACTAATAAAAGTGAACTTCGCTGTATATGGAGCGGAACAGTCCCTTGAACCGGGTATTCGTCCGGTGTTTAATATCACCTTCGGAATGGAGATCACGTTGAAGTAGAAGGTGATGAGGAATCCTTGACACCCCATAGATTCCTTGGTATATTGCTCGCTCGTCAGGGCCGCTAGCTCAGGAGGTAGAGCAACGCCCTTTTAAGGCGTGGGTCACAGGTTCGAATCCTGTGCGGCTCAAACTATTTTGCTTGACAGAGGCGATTCTTAGATACAAACTTTACTTAAGGTGTCAAAAAATCTAATAAGAGTGGGGAAAAAACTCCCAGCCTTGAATGGGTGGGAAGAGAAAATTAAAAACCAAACCGATTGGGTTTCCGCCGATCCAGTAAAAATACGCACTAATTTCCAAAAGGTATTACAAACACCGTCAGGAAACTGGTATGTGCTTGGGGATAAAAAGAAGCTCTGTTCGAAAAAGCCTAGAGAAGTCTATTTCGTCAATGGTAAAGAACTGCTTCTGATACGAAACCAGGATCAATTCTGTTGTATCTCCAACCTCTGCCCTCATATGGGGGCTCCTTTATCAATTGGAAGATTCGATGGAACCAGAGTTACCTGCGCATGGCATGGATTGTCTCTCGATTGTTGCTCCCCTCACACGAATAACCATGTGCCAATCTACGATGACGGCTACTTGCTTTGGGTGCGGCTTCCTTCAAAAGAGCCGTCTTCCGATAAACCTTATCTGTGCGATCGACCTTCCGACGGGATAGGGGCGGTTTATCAAAAAGTATTAAGATGTGATCCTGCACATGTGATACAGAATAGGTTGGATCCCTGGCACGGAGCGCATTTTCATCCTCATACTTTCGCCTACCTGAAGGTTTATCATGAAATTGAAGGAGCCCTTTTTCTCCGTGTGGCGTATCGGGTTTGGAAACATATCTGTATCGAAGTGGATGCCCGATTTCATTGCCCGGATCCCCGAACCATTGTGATGACCATCATGGAGGGGGAGGGAAAAGGATCCATCGTAGAAACCCATGCCACTCCCCTTGGTCCTGGATACACTCTTCTAACGGAACTAACTATTGCATATTCATCTCGTTCAGGATTCAAAGTAGCCCGTGTGCTTTCTCCCCTCATTCGACTTTTCATGATTCATGCTATGGCTCGGTTATGGAAAGAAGATGCGGCTTATGCGGAACGCAGATACTATTTGGAAAACGACTTTCCCTATCAGATCTATAAGGAAAAGGGGGCTCTGGTAGGAGATCCTAACACATGAAGCAGGAAAAAGATGAAAAAGGCGATTAAAAAATGGGTGGAAAAGTGGTTACAACCCTACCGAAGACAACTAGAAGGGGTGGATCCATCTCTACCCGAACGATCGTTGCAGCCCATACCGGTTGCTGTCATCGGAGGTGGTTTGGCTGGTTTAGTGACCGCTTCCATTCTTGCTGAACGAAATTTTCGGGTTACTGTATTTGAGAAAAATCCTTATGTGGGGGGAAAGCTTGGAGCGTGGGAGAAGGAGTTACCCAATGTGGGCAAGACATGGATCGACCATGGATTCCATGCGTTTTTCTATCAGTATTACAATTTACGCGCTTTCTTAGGAAAAATCGATGTTCTCAAGAACCTTGTACCCATTCCTGAATATCTAATACATGGGAAACAGATTCATCTGAGTTTCAAGGATGTTGAAACTACGCCCGTGCTGAATCTTCTAGCTATGCGAAAAAAAGGGATATTTCAACTGAAGGATATTTTCCTTCATCCTCGCTTATTGGAACTAATGGAACTGTTGAAGTATTCGCCTGTCCGTACCTTTGAAAAGTACGACACTACTTCTTTCTTACAGTTTTCCGATCAGTTAGGAATTCCGAAACCCATGCAACGGATGTTCATCTCGTTTACCCGGGCGTTTTTTGCCGATCCTGATCGAATGTCGACGGCAGAACTGATGAAAAGTTTTCATTTCTTTTACCTTAGCCACGACTTTGGGATACAGTACGACTACCTAAAAGGAGATTGTTACCACTTACTTATTGAACCAGCCCTTCAGTATTTGGACAAACACAACGGCCGAGTCTTGACGAACCAGGACATACGGACGGTCGAAAAGGACTCAAAAGGATACATCGTGCAAGGCCAAAGGTTCCCGTATGTCGTGCTAGCGGCAGATGCCCCTGCTGTAAGTCGATTAGTTTCAAAAATCCAATTTTTACGGCGGGAGGATCCAGAATGGCAAGAACAGTTGATGGGATTAAGAGAGGCACAAGGGTACGCAATCTACAAGATTTGGATCGATAGACAGTTGCCAGAAGAGTACCCTCCCTTTTTTATTGTGGACAGGGAAAGAGTGTTGGATGCTTGTGCGCAGTTCCATTTGATCGATCCCAAAGCAGCGGCATGGTCTAGGGAACATACAGGTGGAGTATTCGAATTACACTGCTATGCAGTCCCTAAGGAACTGTATGGTGACGAGCAGGGGATGAAGGAGGTTTTCCTAACCGAGTTGGTTCAGATTTTCCCTGGATTGAAAGGTTTTCGGATAAGTGCGGAAAGTTTTCATATGAATAATAATTTCACTGCGTTCTACACCGGATTATACAAAGCCCGTCCCTCTTTTTCGGAAAAAGTGAAAGATTTTTTGATCGCTGGGGATTGGGTGAAACTGCCTATTCCTGCAATGCTGATGGAAGCGGCTGCATCCTCGGGATTGCTTGCAGCTAATCGTATACTGCAGAAGGAAGGATTGAGACAAGAGCCAATATGGACAGTTCCGCTGGAGGGAATTCTATCCTGACAAAATGCCCACACTCCATGTACCAAAATGGTCTGTTGCCTTTATGGTATTAGTCATATGTGTCGGTTTAGGAAGAACTGCTTGACTAAACGTTGCTTTTTTTGTAGTAGTATATGCGTAAGTCTCCTTCGTCTAGTGGTTAGGACACAGGGTTTTCATCCCTGCAACACGGGTTCGACTCCCGTAGGAGATGTGGCCCGAAAAGGTAAGCCTTTTCGGGCTTTTTTTCTGTCAGCTCTTCAAGATGAACTATATCAGGAGGGAGTATGAGAAGATTCAATCTCTTTATCATAGGTTTTGTATTGCTCGTAGGATTTTTTTCTCCCCATGCACAGTGTGACGAAGGTCCTTTTAACACAAGCGCCATGGGATTGTATGTCTCTCTAGCCGGAAACGCTACGGGGACAATGGGGCCGGGATTGGGAATCTTATTATCATGGAAAGAAAAACCGTTAGTGGGTCTTACCTGGTCTTTATCCGACAAGAAACAGACCGTGGCGGCTTTTGGAGATTTGCGGGTAGGGGAAGGGGGTATCGAAAAGACTCCTCTCCGTTATTATCTTGGAGGGGGCGGTTACGGGGGTATTACCTTCGAAGAGGAAGATGTGGATGTAACGATAGGAGTGCGAGTTCCTATTGGAATGTATTTTCTTCCCGCCAAACAGTGGGAATTATTTTTGCAAGTAGTTCCCATGTTGGAAGTCTTGCCGGAATTGGGATTACGTTTGGGAGCTGATTTGGGATTCAAGTATCGGTTTTAGAAGTATATAATAAGACCTAGGAAAGGAGGAACCCGCACCAGATGTCAAAGTTTGTATTGAAGGCCAGTGAGCTGGACGGCTTTTTGACCGAACAGGATAAGGCATACCTTTCCGAAATGGATCATCTTTACGGAGAAGCCCTTCAGGCCTTCGAAATCCTCTCCTCGTCTCAGAATGAAGCAAGATTGAAAGCGGCAAAAGCACGATTGATCGAGTTATACACATCCATGGGAAAACTGATGCAGGAGATTACCAAATGGGAATCTTCCATCCGGGTGTATTCGTTTGTGACCCCCCGAGAGAACCATGGTCAAGCCTCTAGGCTCATTGCCAAACTTAGGGATGTCCGAACTCAACGCCAGGAGTTCGTGTACTACATGCAACGGGCCTATGAAATGCTTTTTAATTTTGCCTACACAGAAGACACCAGCGCAAACAAGAACTATCTCATCGTAAGAACGCCTGTAACCTCTCCTGTTCAGAACTACGCGGTACATAAGATTCCTGATGTGGATGACTCCATAGAGAACGCGGTCATGTGTGTCATGTTACGGGGAGCTCTTTTACCATCTATGATCATGTCTAAAGAGATGCAGGAATACTCCTCCACTGGGTATGTGACTCCCTTTGCTCTGTTTCGAATCAAACGGGATGAGCACAAGTCGGAAAAGGATATGGAGTATATCCTCGATTTGGAACGATCCTACTTCGATCCGTCTTCGCTGGAAGGAAAGGATTTGATATTCGCCGATCCCATGAATGCTACGGGTGGAAGTTTGGTAACGGTTATTAAATATTTAGAAAGCCAAGGAGTGACTCCCAAATCTATTCAGTTCTTCAATGTGATTTCTGCATTGAAAGGCGCATTGAGAATCGTCCGCGCCCTGAAAAACGTGAAGATCTATACTCTTTGGATGGATCCTGTACTGAATACCGCAGCGTATATACTGCCTGGATTGGGAGATGCGGGGGATCGATTGAACGGTCCGGATCCGGAAGACTCACCGCGAAACATCATCCAGCTGATTGCCGATTATGGCTCTAACATTGCAGAACTATATCGGGCCCAGGTGAGAAAGATAGAGCGAACCGTTCTGGGTATCTGAAACGGATACTCAAGGGCACTTATATGGGGAAGCAGGCGATTGGAATCATCCTAATCTGTTCTTCACTTCTCAGCTGCCTCACCCCAACCATCAAGCGTAACCTTGCCCGTGAATATTACAATATCGGAAACACCTATTTCTCACTAAACAAGTATGCGCAAGCGGTAGAGTCCTACCAAAAAGCCCTGACCTATGATCCCGATCTATCGGAAGGAAGTTTCAACCTCGCCCGTGTGTACTATGCCTTAGGTAGGTACGACGAGGGATTGGAGATTCTGCGACGATTACAAACCGAGAGGGGAGAGAATATCATTCTACTTCAGACGATTGCGTATGGCTTGGCCAAAACTGGCAAGAAAGAGGAAGCTATTCAGTACTATGTGCGAGTTCTGTCTCTGAGTGAAGGAAACACCCAAAGCTTGTATAATCTAGGAATCCTCTACTATGAGATGGAACAGTATGATCATGCCTACGTTTACTTAAGCCGGTTGTACGAGATCGATCAGCAGGATCTCGATACCTTAAAATTGCTAGGCAAGATCGAAGTTCGACGTGAGAAATTTCCCGATGCTCTTCAATTCTTTTTCCCTTATTTGGCAAAAAAACCGGAAGATTTGGAAGTGGGGCTTATAATGTATGGTATTTTATCCGACCAGAAAAGGTACGGAGAAGCCTTAAAAACCCTGGAAACACTCTTAGAAAAGAAAAAAGAAGAACCTCGATTGTGGTTCGAGAAAGCTTATATACTCTTAACGAAAGCGGAAGAGAAGAAATCAGGACTCGATGCTTTGACAAAGGCATTGACCCTTGGATTCAAAGACCCTCAAAAGTTACGCACCCTTTTGGTAGAGGCTCCTCCTAGTTATTTGGAGGATATAACCACTCTTTTTACCCGCACTGGGGCTTATTCGAAAAACGAGTTGGAAAATTTCCTCAGAACCTTCTACGAACAGAATTAACGTTGCGTGAATTTCTGTATTAAACTCAAGAAGGATTTCAATACTTCGACAGGAGAAGGAGAAGCGTCAATATTCGAAAGGATCCCCATTCTCTCGTAGAAGTCTATCAAAGGAACGGTTTGAGAATTGTAGACCTCTAATCGGTTTCTTATTGCTTCGATTTTATCATCCTTTCGGGTAATCAACGTAGCACCACAGGAATCGCAGAGTTCATCGATTCTGGGAGGATTGAACACCATGTGATAGATCGCTCCGCACCGAGGGCAACTCCTTCGGCCTGAAAGCCGTTTGATAATCTCTTCTTCATTCAATAGGAAATTGATCACTTGCGTAGGAGGAGCAAAAGTCTGAAGGGCTTTGGCTTGCGGAATTGTCCGTGGAAATCCATCCAATATAAAACCATTCTTGCAATCGTCTTGATCGATACGTTCTCTCACCAGTTGGATTGTTAGCGCATCGGGAACGAGATCCCCTCGGGATAGGATGGATTGGACTTCTTTACCCAATGGCGTCCCCTTATGGATAGACTCACGAAAAAGATCCCCTGTGGATATGTGTGAAAGGTTTAGTTTCTCCGATGCTTGTTTTGCAAGAGTTCCCTTCCCTGCTCCGGGAGGACCAAGAAAAACGAATTTCATCCTAATCTCCTTGTATGATGAAGGGAAGATAAAGGAGAATTGAAAAGATTGTCAATGCGTATTATTTTTTACAGACAGGGGGTAAGCATGGATTTTAACCAACGACTACAGGATTTATTCGATAAAGGCATTTCCCTTTCCAAGGAAGTGCTTACCAAAGCGAAAGACAAGGCACAGGAATTGGGAGAAAAAGGATTATTGAAGCTCGAAATAAAGCATCTAGAAGATCAAGCTTCACAACTGCTTGGGAAATTGGGTGTAGAGGCCTATAATTCCTTTGCTGCAGGGAAAAAAACGCTTACCCGGAATGCTACGATCGAATCACTGGTGCAGGAAATTGAGAGAACTAAAAAGTTGATAGAAGAACGGGAACAACGTCTTCGCTCCTTGTAAAGTGCTTATAAGAGGTTTTTAGCAATATTGAAACAGATAAAAATCATTCGAATGGGAAAAGCGCCACTTTGACGATTTAGTTCTCCTATCTCCATACAACCCTAGAAGCAACGCGTCCTCTTGATCAAGGTTGTTCAATATGGTATGGTTTAGCAAACTTCATGCCCTTGTAGCTCAGTCGGTAGAGCACCACCATGGTAAGGTGGGGGTCACCGGTTCGAATCCGGTCGGGGGCTAGCTGCCTTAAAGAAAGGCCTAGGGTACAAGCCGGTTGTCGCTTCGCGTCATCCGGTCGGGGGCTATCCTTGAAACAAAGCTAAGCTATTGACACTTTAAATTGAATTTCACTATACTTGTCGTCTATTTGAGAAGGAGTATCGGTAATGGCAAAGGCGAAAGGGAAAAACGTAGAACTCATCGCGTTGCAGTGTAGTGAATGCAAGCGACGTAACTATACCACGAAAAAGAACCGGAAGAACACGCAGGGAAAATTGGAACTGAAGAAGTATTGTAAGTTTGACCGAAAACATACACTCCATCGAGAAACAAAGATCAAATAATGATGTATAGGCCAGTAGCTCCAACGGCTAGAGCGTCGGTCTCCAAAACCGAATGTTGTAGGTTCGAATCCTACCTGGCCTGATCACATATTCCATGAGACCCGCAGGCAGAGTGACAGCATAGGGAGAAAGGGGATGAAAAAGATAATCCAATTTATCGAAGACAGCATTGCGGAAATGAAGAAGGTTGTCTGGCCTACAAAGGATGAAGTCATAGCTTCTACTAAGGTGGTCCTTGTGTCTACCTTGATTTTTGCCTTGATCCTCGGGTTAGTGGATTTTTTATTCCTGCTAGGATTGGACTGGATATTCTAAAGAGTTAAGGTAACGCATGGCAAAAGGTTGGTATGTCCTTCATACGTACTCGGGGTACGAGAACAAGATCGAAAAGACTCTTCGCAAGATGATACAGGAACAGAACCTAGGAGAGTATATATTCGATATAAAGGTCCCTTCGGAGCAGGTAGTGGAAGTGAAGGATGGCAAAAAAAAGGTTTCTACGAAGAAATTCTTGCCGGGTTACATCTTGTTAGAGATGGATCTACCCGATCAGGGGTGGAAGCCCATCTGTTCTGCCATCCGCAGGATTCCTGGGGTAACTGGTTTCGTAGGCTCTTCTCCCAACTTAAAGCCTCAACCCATTTCCCAAGAAGAGGCTAGAATGATCTTCCAGAAAACAGGAGAAATAAAGGGAGAAAAAGTTCTGAAACCGAAACAGACCTTTTCCGTGGGGGAAAGTGTCCGTATCATTGATGGTCCCTTTGATTCGTTTACGGGAACGATTGAGGAAGTAAATCTGGAGAAAGGAAAACTACGGGTGATGGTGGGGATATTTGGACGCGCTACACCGGTAGAAGTCGACTTTCTTCAGGTAGAGAAGATTTGAACTCCGGAGTTTCCGGGCTTTCTTCTCGTTGGGAGTCCAACTAAGGACGTTAGCACCACGAAAGGAGAAACATGCTATGGCAAAAAAGAAAGTCACTGCCGTCATTAAGTTGCAGTGCCCTGCTGGAAAGGCTACCCCCGCACCACCCGTCGGGCCAGCGCTTGGGCCACACGGGGTATCGGCTCCGCAATTCGTGCAGCAGTTCAACGATGCTACGAAGAATATGGAGCCTGGACTAATCATCCCCGTGATTATCACCGTGTATGCGGATAAGTCCTTTAGCTTCGTACTGAAGACTCCTCCCGCAGCTGTGTTGATCAAGAAGGCCTTAGGGATAGAATCGGGTTCGGCTGTCCCAAACAAGAACAAAGTGGGAAAGCTCTCGAAAGAAAAGCTTCGGGAAATCGCACAGCTTAAGCTTCCTGATCTGAATGCCAACGATATAGAAGCAGCCATGAAGATTATTGCAGGAACCGCCCGCAGCATGGGTGTTGAAGTGGAGGCTTAAGATGAAACGAGGAAAGAAGTATCTTGAAGCCTTGAAGAAATACAATCCAAAGGAATCCTACTCTCCCACGAAAGCGGCCGAGCTAGTTAAACAGATGGCTTTTGCCAAGTTCGATGAAACGGTAGAAGTATCCATCAATCTTGCATTGAAGAAAAGTCAGACAGTGCGGGATACCTTAGTCCTTCCCCATCAATTCAAGGGAGAAAAGAAGATCCTAGTGTTTGCTAAAGGGGATAAGGCAGAGGAAGCTCGCCAAGCGGGCGCTACGTATGTTGGAGATGAAGATCTAATTGAAAAGATCAAAGGGGGATGGCTGGATTTTGATATTGCCGTAGCTACCCCCGATATGATGAAGGATGTGGGGAAGCTTGGGCAGATTCTTGGAAGACGAGGTTTGATGCCGAACCCTAAGACTCAGACAGTTACATTCGACATCAAGGGTGCTTTGAACGAGCTGAAAAAGGGACGGATCGAATACCGATCGGATAAAACGGGGGTTATTCACTTGGCCATTGGGAAAGTGTCGATGGAGCCCAAAGCGATCGCCGAAAACATCGTTACTGTCCTGCAGGAGATTGAGAGAAAGAAACCAGCCGATGCCAAGGGTAACTTCATCAAATCCGTATACATTTCCTCTACGATGGGGCCGGGGATACGGATCTCGGGAGATCAGGAGTAAGCCATGGGTGAATACAAAGTTAAATTGAACGATAAAAAGCTTCAAGCGGTAAAAGAACTGAAAGACAAGTTCGGATCCTACAAAGGATTCATCTTTACCGATTTCAGAGGTTTGTCCGTCGAACAGATTACAAAGCTACGAAGGGAACTCCGGAAATTAAACGCCGAGTATAAAGTGGTAAAAAACAATTTCGCTCGGATTGCCTTCCAGGAAATGAGTCAGCCGGATGTTTCATCCTATCTAACCGGGCCTACTGCCATTGCCATGGCAAATGAAGAATCCACCCAAGTGGCAAAGTCGCTTCTAGAGTTTGCAAAAGAGACCAGTGTAAAGGTCAAGGGTGGTCTGGTAGAAGGAAAGGTCTTCGACAGTCAACAGATCGTGCTGTTTTCCAAGCTTCCCAGCAGGGTGGAGCTGTTGGCCAGCCTCATGGGAACGATGCGTGCTCCCGTACAGAACCTTGTGTATGCGATGAATGGGGTTACTACAAAGCTAGTGCGTACCCTGCAAGCAGTAGCGGAAAAGAAGGCGTCGTAACGAAAGTCGCGTAGCGGCTTTAAATAGATCCCAGCGTTAGTCTTCGTAAACGTGTTGCGTGCTATCGCTGGAATAAACGAAGGAGAAGATAATATGGCAACACTGACAAAGGAACAGATTCTCGATGCGATCGCTAACATGTCTGTCTTGGAAGTTTCCGAACTGGTAAAAATGATGGAAGAAAAGTTCGGTGTCACTGCAGCTGCACCGGTTGCGGTAGCCGCAGCGGTCCCGGGAGCAGGTGCGGCAGCCGCAGCAGCCCCCGCGGAAGAAAAGACCGAGTTCACCATCAAGTTGAAGGCAGTGGGAGACAAGAAGATCGACGTGATTAAGGCAGTACGGACAGTGGTGCCGGGCCTTGGTCTAAAGGAAGCAAAGGATCTTGTGGAAGGCCTTGGAGTGATCAAAGAGAATGCTTCCAAGGAAGAGGTAGCGACCATCAAGAAAGCCCTAGAGGATGCCGGGGCAACCGTTGAGATCCAGTAAAATAGAAGTAGTTACAACGTATTTCATTCTCATGAAACCACCGGTGCATGTTGGGCCGGTGGTCTATTATTCTCAGGAGGCGTGCATACATGTTCGATAGGAATGCCGCGATTAAACGGGTCGTCGTAGGAAAACGCAGACCCGATGTAATGGAACTGCCCAACCTGATCGATATTCAACTTTCTTCCTACGAGCGATTCCTTCAACGGGAACGACTTCGGGAAGGTAAGCCGCTATTGAATCAGGGGCTGGAGGAAGTATTCCGATCCGTATTCCCCATCGAAAGCCAGAACGGGGATATGCGGTTGGAGTATGATTATTACACCCTCGAAGAAGGGAGTATTAAGTTCAGTGAATCGGAATGCAAACAAAAAGGGCTGACCTACGCGGTTCCTATCAAAGCGAGGATAAACCTGGTGTTCCTCGAAACAGGCGAAATACGCCAGAAGGATATCTACATGGGGGATATTCCCCTGATGACGGATCGAGGAACTTTCATCATAAATGGAGCGGAGAGAGTCGTCGTATCTCAGATCCATCGGTCACCCGGAGTGATTTTTTCGCATGAAAAGGGAGTGTATTCATCCCGAATCATCCCCTATCGGGGCTCCTGGTTAGAGTTTGAAATAGACCAAAAGAAGGATTTGATTTACGCGAAGATCGACCGAAAGAAACGGATTCTAGGAACCCTATTCCTCCGCGCGCTAGGGTATAACACTCGAGAGAAAATCATCTCGCTATTCTATAAAACCAAACTAGTCCAATTAACGGAAAATCGAGAGCTAAAAGATTCTCTAGTAAATAAAGTGTTAGCCAAGCCTGTGTTCGTACAGGAAGGGGAAAGTTTGAAACGCCTCCACATGGCAGGGGAAAAACTCCATCCCCATGATATCGATGAACTTATCTCCCAAAAGGTTCAGGAATTAGAGATCATCGATTTCGAAGCGGAAGGCTCCTTGAATTCTGAGGTAATCCTCAATTGTTTCGAACGGGAAGAGGCTAAGTTTACCCGGGAGGATCAAGGACAGGATGAGCCAACCAAGGAAGATGCTCTCTCTGCGGTGTATTCGATCCTCATGCCAGGTGAACCCATTACCGTAGAGAACGCGGAGAAAGATTTTCTCTCCATGTTCTTTTCTGCCCGTCGGTATGATCTGGGGCGGGTGGGGCGGTACAAACTAAACAAGAAGTTCGGTTACGAACAGCCCATAGATTCCCATCTTTTAACAAAAGAAGACATTATCAACACGATGAAGTACCTAATCCAGGTATACATCGGAGAAGCGAATGTGGATGATATCGATCATCTGGGGAATAGGCGGGTTCGTTCTGTGGGGGAACTATTGGCCAACCAATTGAAGACCGCCTTTACTCGGATGGAGCGAATCGCCAAGGAGCGGATGTCTTTGAAAGAGACAGAAACTCTGAAACCCCAGGATTTAATTTCCATCAAACCCATCGTTGCGGCAATCAAAGAGTTCTTCGGATCGAGTCAGCTATCCCAGTTCATGGACCAGGTGAATCCTCTTGCAGAACTCACTCACAAGCGAAGACTCAATGCCTTGGGACCGGGAGGGTTGTCGAGGGATCGAGCAGGATTTGAGGTGCGCGACGTTCACTATACCCATTACGGCAGAATGTGCCCCATCGAGACACCGGAAGGACCTAATATTGGATTGATTGTCTCCTTGGCCAACTACACGCGGGTAAACGAATACGGTTTTCTCGAAACTCCCTATCGCAAGGTGGTAAACGGAAAAGTTACCAACGAGATCGAGTTCCTCTCTGCCATGGATGAAGAAAAGTATTTCATTGCCCAGGCCAACGCACCGATCGATGAACATGGGAACTTTCTCCAGGATCAAATCAGCGTGCGAAAGGGAGGGGATTACACTACTCGAAGCCCCAAAGATATTCAGTACATGGATGTCTCCCCCAAGCAAATTATTTCAGTTTCGGCATCCTTGATTCCGTTCCTGGAACACGACGACGCGAACCGGGCCCTCATGGGCTCCAACATGCAGCGTCAGGCAGTTCCCCTAGTGTTCCCTGAGCCGCCTAGAGTCGGAACAGGAATGGAGGCGAAATGTGCCTATGATTCGGGGGTGTTGATCAAGGCAAAACGATCGGGGACTGTAGAGTATGTGACGAGTACTCGAATTGTGATCAAACCCGATTCTCCCGCCCATGCGAACGATCGGGATGTGTTTGAACTGATCAAGTATCAGCGGACGAACCAGGATACCTGTTATATTCAGAAACCGATTGTAAAGCACGGTCAACAGGTAAAGGCAGGGGACGTTTTGGCTGATGGTCCTGCCACGTTCCATGGTGAGCTTGCTCTTGGTAGAAACGTGTTAGTTGGGTTCGTTCCCTGGAATGGGTACAACTTCGAGGACGCCATTCTGATTTCTGAGAAGATTGTAAAAGAGGATATTTTCACCTCTATCCATATCAAAGAGTTCTCCGTAGATGTGCGAGAAACGAAGCTAGGCCCGGAAAAAATCACTCGTGACATACCAAATATCGGGGAGAAGGCTCTGGAACAACTGGACGAGGAAGGAATCATTCGCATAGGAGCCAAGGTGAAATCGGGATCCATTCTGGTGGGAAAAGTTACTCCCAAGTCGGAGACGGAAACTACCCCAGAGTTTAAACTATTGAACTCTATCTTTGGTGAAAAAGCGAAAGAAGTTCGGGATACTAGTCTCCGGGTTCCTCATGGAACAGAGGGGACGGTGATCGATATCCAGAGACTCAAACGATCCGAAGGGGATGACCTTCCACCGGGAGTAGAAGAAGTAGTAAAAGTCTTAATCGCTACGAAGAGAAAACTCCAGGAAGGCGACAAGATGGCGGGTCGGCATGGAAACAAGGGAGTCATTGCCCGTGTTCTTCCGGAAGAAGACATGCCTTTCCTGGAGGATGGTACTCCGCTCGACATCTGTTTGAACCCTCTAGGAGTTCCTTCTCGAATGAACCTAGGACAGTTATTGGAGACGATGCTTGGTTGGGCGGCAGTCTCCAATGAAGAGTGGTACGCTACTCCGGTGTTCGAATCTGCCACTTTAGAGGAGATTGCCCAGAAACTCAGGCAGGCTAACCTGCCAGAAAACTCGAAAGCCATACTCCGGGACGGGAAGACAGGGGAACCTTTCAAGAATCCTGTCACTGTGGGGTACATGTACATGCTGAAACTTCATCATCTGGTGGATGATAAAATGCACGCTCGCTCTACGGGCCCCTATTCCTTGGTTACCCAGCAGCCCTTGGGAGGCAAAGCACAGTTTGGGGGACAGCGATTGGGCGAAATGGAAGTATGGGCATTGGAGGCTTATGGTGCGGCTAATACCCTACAGGAACTTCTCACCATAAAATCAGACGATATGACAGGAAGAGCAAAAATCTACGAAAGCATTGTAAAGGGTGAACCTTCCACTGCAGCCGGTGTTCCCGAATCGTTCAATGTGCTGGTTCAGGAGCTTCGAGGACTGGCCTTGGATATTACCATCCGCGATGCAAAGGGAAAACCGATCCCCCTAACGGAACGGGACGAAGAATTGATTAACCGTCAGGGGAGCAATTTCTAGGAGGTAACTATGCGAGATATCCAGGACTTTGACTCCATTCGCATACAATTGGCTTCTCCAGAAAAGATCCGTGCATGGAGCTATGGGGAAGTGAAGAAGCCGGAAACGATCAACTACAGGACTCTTCGACCTGAGAAAGAGGGATTGTTTTGCGAACGCATCTTTGGCACCACGAAAGAGTGGGAATGTTACTGCGGAAAGTTCAAGTCCATCCGCTATAAGGGCGTCATTTGTGATCGTTGTGGCGTGGAGGTTACCCATTTTAAGGTGCGAAGGGAACGGATGGGGCACATTGAACTTGCCTCACCTGTTTCTCATATCTGGTACTATCGGTCCGTACCTTCCCGGATGGGGCTGTTACTGGATCTTTCCGTAGCTGCCTTGCGTTCAGTTCTCTACTACGAAAAGTACATCGTGATCGATCCAGGAGATACCGATCTCAAGAAGATGGAACTCCTCACAGAGGAGGAGTACCTGGAAGCGAAGGAACGGTATGGAATGGCCTTCACAGCTGGGATAGGCGCAGAAGCTATCCGTACTCTTCTGGAAGGGATCGATCTAGACGCCCTGTCTGCTCAACTACGAGCTCAGATGATCGAGAAGGGCCCCAAGGCCGACAAGCGACTTCTTAAGCGTATCGAAATTGTAGAAAACTTTCGGGATTCAGGGAACCGTCCCGAATGGATGATCCTGGAAGTGATCCCCGTGATCCCTCCAGAACTGCGACCGATGGTCCAGCTGGATGGGGGAAGATTCGCTACTAGCGACCTGAATGATCTATATCGAAGAGTGATAAACCGGAACAACCGGTTGAAACGGTTAATTGCCTTGAATGCTCCTGACATCATCATTCGAAACGAGAAACGGATGCTTCAGGAAGCGGTGGATGCCCTGTTCGACAACTCCAAGCGTAAGCGGGTAGTGAAAGGGGCTTCCAACCGTCCCCTTAAATCCCTCTCCGATATGTTGAAAGGAAAACAAGGCCGCTTCCGGCAGAACCTCCTGGGAAAGCGGGTCGATTACTCGGGTCGCTCCGTGATTGTAGTAGGACCGGAATTGAAGCTTCACCAGTGCGGTTTGCCCACGAAAATGGCGTTGGAACTGTTCAAACCCTTCATAATGAAAAAGCTGGTGGAGAAGGATGTTGTTTATAACATTAAGAAGGCTAAGACTCTCGTGGAAACGGAGAGTCCTGAGGTATGGCAGATACTGGAAGATGTGGTAAAAGAGCATCCTGTCCTTCTGAACCGGGCGCCTACCCTCCACCGATTGGGGATTCAAGCCTTCGAGCCCGTATTGGTAGACGGAAAAGCTATCAAGCTTCATCCTCTCGTATGCCATGCGTACAACGCCGACTTCGATGGGGACCAGATGGCAGTGCATGTGCCTCTGACACAGGCAGCTCAGATCGAATGCTGGACCCTCATGTTATCAGCTAAGAACTTATTGAACCCTGCTAACGGGAAACCCATTGTGTTCCCTTCTCAGGATATGATCCTGGGGATCCATTACTTAACTAGGGAAAAGAAGGGTGCCAAAGGGGAAGGTAAAAGGTTCAGTTCCGTAGAGGAAGTCTTGATGGCCATCGATGCCGGATCGGTAGAATATTGGGCTAGAATCAGAGTTCCCATCAATGGCGAGATAATCGAGACAACTCCTGGTCGGGTAGTGTTCAACGAGGGATTACCCAAAGGGATCGAATATTTAAACTACCCGATGGGCGATAAGGAATTGAAAGCGTTGATCGCAAAAGTGTACGTCGAGAAGGGACCGTACCTCACCGTGCAGATGCTAGATGCTCTAAAGGATTTAGGGTTTAAGCATGCCACCATCTTCGGAGCAACCATCGGGGTAGAAGATATCCTCATTCCCGAATCGAAGAAACAGATGATCGAAAAAGCCAATGCTGAAGTCCGGGAGATCCAAGAACAGTACCTCCATGGACACATTACCCAAGAGGAACGATACAACCGGGTAATCGAAGTATGGTCCAAAACGAACGAGGAATTGACGAACGAACTGATGAACATCCTAAAGAGCGATCGCCAGGGATTTAATCCCGTATACATGATGGCCAACTCTGGAGCCAGAGGGTCTAGAAGTCAGATCCGACAGCTGGCAGGGATGCGAGGCCTTATGGCGAAGCCTTCGGGAGATATCATCGAACTTCCGATCCTTTCCAACTTCAAAGAAGGTCTTTCCGTCATTGAGTTCTTCATCTCTACTAACGGAGCGCGAAAGGGACTTGCAGACACCGCGTTGAAAACCGCCGACGCGGGATACTTGACTCGGCGATTGGTGGACATCGCTCAAGACGTGGTGGTAAACGAGGAGGATTGCGGTACCATCAACGGGTTGGAAATGCGAGCGTTGAAGGATGGAGAAGAGATCGTCGAATCCCTCGCAGACCGTATAGAGGGGCGGTTTACTCTGGAACGAGTAAAGCATCCGATTACGGGGGAAATCATCGTGGATGTGAATGAACTGATCACCGATGAAATTGCCCAAGAAATAGAAGCTGCGGGGATCGAAGCAGTTCGAATCCGGACGGTTCTAACGTGCGAATCAAGGCATGGGGTATGCCAGAAATGCTATGGAAGGAACCTCGCTACCAATAAAACCGTAGAAATCGGAGAGGCGGTAGGGATCATCGCCGCACAATCGATCGGTCAACCGGGTACACAACTTACCATGCGCACCTTCCACATCGGGGGAGCTGCCACGAAAGCTTCTGAAGAAAACAAGGTGTATCTCAAGTATCCCATCGTTGTGAAAGGAGTTCTTGGTTCCACGGTGAAGCTCCAGACTGGGGATCTCCTGTTTACCCGCAAAGGGCATATCATCGTGAATAGGATCCTGGATTCCATAGATCTACAGCCGAAGGACAAACTCCACTTAAAGGATGGAGATCGAGTGCTCAAGGGTCAGGCAATCCTGAAGCGGGATGGACAAGAAATCATTTCCAATCACAACGCCTACATACTGATCGGGAAAGATAGAAAGAAGCTGTACCTGATTGCTCAGGAACAGAAGGTAGAAATCCGAAACGGTTCCACCTTGTTCGTGAAACCTGGCGATATTCTTCCCCCTGAGTATACCCTTGCTACTTTCGACCCCTTCAGTGAGCCAATCATCTCGGAGCACGATGGAACGGTAGAGTTCGTAGATATCGTTTTGGGAACCACTCTAAAGGAAGAAATCAACGAAGAAACAGGAAACATCGAAAAGAAGATAACCGATTACACTTCCGAGTCCATCCAACCTCGAATCCGAATTCTCGACGAGAAGGGTGAAGAAAAAGCTGTTTATTTTATCCCTGGCTCGGCTTATCTCAATGTGAACGACGGAGATAAGATAAAGGCTGGCCGCACTCTGGCAAAGCTCTTGAAGGAGAGCGTGAAGACCGGTGACATCACGGGAGGGCTCCCAAGAGTTGGAGAACTATTCGAGGCTCGAAAACCAAAGAATGCGGCGGTTCTTGCCCAGGTTTCTGGTACCGTGCGCTTCAAGAACATCATCAAAGGAAAACGGGTCATTGCCATTGAGGATCCGTACGGGAAAGAGTATAAACACTTGGTTCCCATGGGACGTCACTTATTGGTCCGGGAAGGTGATACGGTAGAAGCAGGTGAACAGCTCTGTGACGGGAATATAGATCCTCATGATGTCCTGCATACCTTGGGTGAGAATGCCCTACAGCAATTCATGATGAACGAGATCCAGGAAGTGTATCGTTTGCAGGGTGTTAGCATCAACGACAAGCATATCGGGATCATCATACGGCAGATGATGCGAAAAGTAGAGATCGTGTCGGTAGGGGATACCAACTTCATCTTTGGGCAGCAGGTAGATAAGCACAAATTCCACGAAGAAAACGAAAAGGTGATCCGTGAAGGTGGTCAACCCGCGATCGCAAGACCTCTGCTTCTGGGAATTACACGGGCTTCTTTGAATATCGATTCTTTCTTCTCTGCCGCTTCTTTCCAGGAGACAACTCGTGTGTTGACGAATGCTGCCATAGCTGGAGCGGTAGACTACCTCCGGGGATTGAAAGAGAACGTAATCATCGGTCATCCCATACCTGCGGGAACAGGCATGAAACGGTATAGAGCTTTGAAACTGTACGATGAGAACGCAGAAGACCTTGACGCAAAGATACAAAAGATCCTCGAGTCCAAGCAAAAAGAGAAGGAGGAAGCTGAACCCAGCAAACAGGAGATCATCCAGAGTGTCCAGGAAGAGGATAATGGGGAAGATGAGTATGGAGATTCGGACGATTGATCCCTGTATTGACATTTTAAAGAACTTGGGATACATTCCTGCTTCGCTTGCAGGTTTTAACTTACAGTAGGAGAAATGGTTAAGGTATGCCAACAATCAATCAGCTTATTCGAAAGGGACGACAAAAAGCGCGTTCGAAAACGAAAGCCCCAGCACTGCAGGGTTGTCCTCAGAAGAGAGGGGTGTGTACTCGAGTAATGACGATTACACCGAAGAAACCTAACTCCGCGTTGCGGAAGGTTGCACGTGTTCGATTGGTGAATGGAATTGAAGTAACCGCATATATTCCAGGTATCGGACACAATCTTCAGGAACATTCGGTGGTGTTGATTCGGGGAGGACGGGTGAAAGATCTACCCGGAGTGCGCTACCATATCATTCGGGGCACAAAGGACGCATTGGGCGTGGAAGATCGTAAGCGGGGCCGTTCGAAGTATGGGGCGAAACGGCCAAAGGCGTAGGAGAAGAAAAGAATGGCAAGACGAAAAGTAGCAACAAAAAGGCCGACACTCCCTGATTCTAGATATAACAATGTGGTTGTGGCCAAATTCATTACTCGTATGATGTTGAAGGGAAAGAAATCTATCGCTACTAGACTTCTCTACAACGCCATCGAGTCGTTGAAGGGCAAAACAGACAAGAGTGAATTGGAAGTTTTCCTAAAGGCGATAGAAAATGTAAAACCGCTAGTGGAAGTGAAATCTCGACGAGTAGGGGGGGCAACCTACCAGGTACCAGTGGAAATTCGCGAATCCCGGCGTGAGGCATTGGCTATGCGATGGATCATTACCGCCGCTCGGGAAAGATCGGGAAAGAACTTTAGTGAGAAACTGGCTCTGGAATTGTGGGATGCATACAACAATACGGGTACTGCCATAAAGAAAAAAGAAGATACTCATAAGATGGCAGAAGCAAACAAAGCGTTTGCTCATTATCGGTGGTAACTCGGGAAAGGTCTATTGACCATCTTTGGGGAACCATATATAATCTGATCGCTGTTCGTCCATTAGGCCGTCTTGAACGGCGCTAGGTTGTGGGTTCCTGTGAAACTGTAGGGATACTCCCTAGGGTTATTCCAGGAGCAAGGTTGTGAAGGAAGGATGGGCGTCTTTCGTTAGACTTTTCATCTCCTGTCACATCCAACGCAAGAATCTTGGTGCTTAAGGTACGGTAGTATCCTGTACGGATTACCGGACACTGATAGATACTAGAAAACTATTTTCGGTGAAAATAGCGGAAGGAGGCAGAAATGGCCAAAGAAAAGTTTGAAAGGGCGAAACCGCACATCAACGTAGGTACGATCGGTCATATTGACCATGGTAAGACTACTCTAACTGCAGCAATTTCGATGTACTGTGCCAGACACTACGGCGGGAAAGTGATGAAGTATGAAGATATCGATAATGCCCCCGAAGAGAAGGCCCGTGGTATTACGATCAATACTCGGCACATCGAATATCAGACAGACAAACGGCACTACGCTCACGTGGACTGCCCAGGACATGCGGACTACATCAAAAACATGATCACGGGTGCTGCGCAGATGGACGGGGCAATCGTCGTAGTTGCCGCTACCGATGGACCCATGGCGCAAACGAAGGAACACATCCTTCTCGCCCGACAGGTAGGAGTGCCTGCCCTCATCGTGTTCATCAACAAGATCGACATGGTAGACGATCCGGATCTGATCGATCTAGTCGAGGAAGAGATGCGGGATCTTCTAAAGTTCTACAATTTCCCTGGGGATGAAGTGCCTGTCGTTCGTGGTGCGGCCTTCCCTGCCATGGAAAACCCGGACGATCCAGAAAAGACGAAATGTATTGGTGAACTTCTAAATGCGATGGATAGTTATTTCCCCATCCCGCAGCGAGACGTGGACAAGCCCTTCCTTATGCCGATCGAAGACGTGTTCTCCATCCAAGGGCGTGGTACCGTAGTAACGGGTCGTGTGGAGCGAGGGGTAATCAAGCTGAATGACGAAGTGGAAATCGTAGGTATCCGCGAGACAAAGAAGACAGTCGTCACGGGTATCGAAATGTTCAACAAGATCCTCGACGAAGGCCAGGCGGGTGACAATATTGGATGTCTCCTCCGCGGTATCGATAAGAAAGAGGTTGAGCGCGGACAGGTTTTGGCCAAACCAGGATCCATCAAACCCTACAAGAAGTTCAAGGGAACCATCTACGTATTGTCCAAGGAAGAAGGCGGTCGGCATTCTCCGTTCTTCACTGGATATCGGCCTCAGTTCTATTTCCGCACCACCGACGTAACGGGTACCATCGAGCTTCCGCAGGACAAGCAGATGGTGATGCCTGGGGACAACACGGAAATCACCGTTGAACTCATTTATCCGATTGCAATGGATAAAGGGTTGCGGTTCGCTATTCGTGAAGGTGGAAGAACGGTTGCCAGCGGTCAGGTAATCGAAATCATCGAATAAGTTGAATAAAAGCCTTACCTCGCCTCGCTTGGGGTAAGGCTTCTTTTTGGAGGAGTGATGGCTAAGGATAGAATTCGAGTTCGGCTCCGAAGCTTTGACGTGGAGTTGATTGATCAGAGCGCGAAAGCCATCGTACAGACCGTACAGAAGGCTGGAGCGAATGTTTCGGGACCGATTCCTTTACCGACTCGAATAAATAAGTTTACAGTTCTACGTTCTCCCCATGTACATAAGAAATCCAGGGAGCAGTTCGAAATGCGAACCCATAAACGGTTGATCGATATTCTCTCTCCCACATCGACCGTAATGGACGCTCTGATGAAGTTGGAACTCCCTGCAGGTGTAGATGTAGAGATCAAGCAGTAGAAATAGTAGGGGAATGCAATGGTTGGTTTAATAGGAAAGAAAGTTGGGATGACTCAAGTTTTCGATGATAGCGGGGTTTTAGTACCCGTTACCGTCATTCAAATAGAGCCCAACTGGATCGTTGCGAAACGCACTATAGAAAAAAATGGGTATGAGGCGGTTGTTCTAGGGTCGGGTTCGATCAAGGAAAACCGTCTAACCAAACCATACAAGGGACAATTCCCTGAGTCTATCAAACCTACCCGGCATCTAGTAGAAATTCGAGATTTCGAACTTGAAGGTGATGTAGGGGCGATGGTTGGGGTTGAGGCTTTGGAAGGATTGCGATTTGTAGATGTTCGAGGCACCACGAAAGGGAAAGGGTTTCAGGGTGTCATGAAGCGGTGGGGTTTTCACGGCGGACGAGACACGCACGGGTCCAAGTTCCACCGCGCTCATGGATCTACAGGTCAGAATACCCACCCGGGACATACCTTCCGCGGGGTCAAGATGGCTGGAAGGATGGGAGGTCAACGATACACCGTCCAGAATCTTCGGATCGTTAAAATAGATCCGGAGAGACAGCTTCTTCTCGTAAAAGGTGCGGTGCCTGGTGCTACGAATGGGATGGTGGTCGTTACTTCGGCAAAGAAAAGAGAGTTGTAGAGGTCAAAGATGGAACAGAAGGTGTATTCAATCAAGGGTGAAGAGGTACGGACCATCGAACTTGCCGACTCGGTGTTCAACGTGGATATAAGCGATGCGCTGATCTACTATGCCATCGTTAATGAACAGGCCAACGCTAGGGTTGGAACGGCTTCTACGAAGACTCGAGCAGAGGTGAAAGGTTCTAGTCGAAAACCTTGGAAGCAGAAGGGAACGGGTAGAGCTCGAGCGGGTAGACGAAGATCTCCCCTATGGGTGGGTGGAGGAATTATCTTTGGGCCGAAACCAAGAGATTATAGTTTCTCTTTACCCAAGAAAGTAAAGAAGTCAGCGTATAGGTCCCTGTTGAGCTTGAAGGTAAAAGAAAACAAGCTGAAAATTGTGGAGGATTTTACCGTAGAATCGGGGAAAACGAAAGACTTACTGAGTATCCTAAAGAATCTCATTCCTGAAGAACGTTCTGTGCTTATCCTGAAGGATAACGATTCCTCGATTCGAAGAGCAGGGGCCAATATTCCTTGGCTTACCATGCTTTCCTATGACAAGTTAAACGCAAACGATCTATTGTACGGAAAGAATGTACTCGTGCTTGAGACGGCTGCTCAGAACTTGAACAGTATGTACGCATAAGGATTGGGAAAAATTATGAAGACGGAACAGATCATCATTGAACCCGTGCTTACGGAGAAGACGAACCAAATGAGAGAAGTGGGAAAATACGTGTTCAAGGTGGACAAACGAGCAAACAAATATCAGGTTATGCGGGCAGTTAGGGAGCTGTTTTCTGTACATCCTATAAGCTGCAATATCATGAATGTGAAAGGCAAACCCAAGAGGGGACGAGCTCAGGCAGGATACACCGCCTCCTGGAAAAAAGCGATCGTTACCCTGCAAAAGGGCGAAAAGATCTCAATTTTCGAAGGCGCATAAGAGATAGGGGGCTGCAGTGGCTATTAAAACATACAATCCAATAACACCGGGTCTTCGGTTCGCCGCTACCCTTCAGTATGAAGTAGACAAAAAAGAACCGGAAAAGTCTCTTACAAAAGGGCTCTCATCGAAAGCAGGACGAGGTGCATGGGGTAGGATCAGTGTTCGGAGGCGAGGAGGCGGTCATAAAAGAAAGTATCGGGTTATTGATTTTAAAAGAGACAAGCATGGCATTCCTGCTACAGTAAAAGCTCTCGAATACGATCCCAACCGCAACGCATCGATAGCGCTGGTAGTATATGCGGATGGAGAGAAGCGCTACATCATAGCTCCCAAAGGGTTGGAGAAAGGAGCTACGATCCTCAGCGGGCCGGGATCTCCTCCTACCGTGGGGAATGCTCTTCCGTTAGACGAGATCCCTATGGGAACTATGGTCCACAACGTAGAATTGAAGATAGGAAAAGGGGCTCAAATGGCCAGAAGCGCAGGAACCTATGCGATTCTAGCCGCAAAGGAAGGGGATTATGTGACCCTCAAACTTCCCTCTGGGGAAATGAGATTGGTTCATAAGTCTTGCTATGCCACTGTGGGTTCAGTGGGCAACGAAGACGCTATGAATGAGATGCTGGGAAAAGCGGGAAAATCCCGATGGTTAGGCAGAAGGCCTAAGGTTCGTGGAGAAGCGATGAACCCAGTTGACCATCCCCTTGGAGGAAGAACCCGTGGAGGTAGGCATCCTGTTTCGCCCACTGGAGTGCCTGCGAAGGGATACAAAACACGAAAGAAGAAGAAATACTCGAACACTTTCATCATAAAACGGAGAAGATAGGAGCGTACTGTGTCTCGGTCAATTAAAAAGGGTCCATTCATAGAAAAGAGTCTCTATAAAAAGGTTCTATCGATGAACAAATCGGGAGAAAGAAAAATGATCAAAACGTACTCCCGTTGTTCAACAATAATTCCCGAAATGGTAGGACTTACGATATCTGTGTACAATGGGAAGAGTTTCATCCCCGTATATATCACGGAGAACTTAGTAGGCCATAAGCTTGGTGAGTTTTCGCCTACCAGGATTTTCCGTGGTCATGCGGGCTCTGATAAAAAAGCAGAAAAGAAGTAAGGGTGGGTAGTATGGCGGAAACTACGGGTTATCGAGCGGAAGCAAAATACCTGCTCATTGCGCCTTCCAAGGTGAGGCGGGTGGCAGACACGATTAGGAGAAAACCTTACTCAGAAGCTATAGCGATTCTAGAACATCTGCCCCATAAGGGAGCAAAGCTTCTCTACAAGGTACTGAAATCAGCAGCTGCAAATGCTTTATACCAGAACAAGAAACTGGACGAAGACATGCTGTATGTGAAAGAACTCCTCGTGAACGAGGGGCCAAGGATGAAGAGGATGTGGATTCGGGGTAGAGGAAGAGCAGACATTCTTCAAAGGCGTATGAGCCACATCAAAGTCGTGGTAGACGAAATCCAAAAGGTGGGGGACTAACGTGGGCCAGAAAGTTCATCCGGTTGGACTCCGATTAGGAATCAACAAGACATGGAAATCAAAATGGTTCGTGGATCCGCGAGAATATGCACCTACATTGCACGAAGATCTACGATTAAGAAAGATTCTGGCTTCCCTTCCAGAAACGAAGAGTGCAGAAATCGCAGAAGTGGAAATCATTCGACATCCACAACGAATAACACTCATCATTCATACGGCTCGACCTGGGGTAATCATTGGCACGAAGGGAGCATCTATCGAAAAAATTGGTTCGGTACTCCAGAAGGAAGCAGGAAAAAAGATCCAAATCAAAATCAAAGAAATCAAGCGTCCTGAAACGAACGCGCAGTTGATCGCCGCCAACATTGCCAGACAGTTGCTCGCTCGGGTTTCTTTCAGGAAAGCCTTGAAAACGGCTATCAGTAATGCCATGAAGGCGGGCGTGCAAGGAATCAAGATACGTATCTCGGGTCGATTGGGTGGAGCAGAAATGTCCCGGACGGAAACTATCATGGAAGGTCGTGTTCCTTTGCATACCCTAAGAGCCAATATCGATTATGGGTTCGATGAAGCGTTCACTACCTTTGGTGCCATAGGAGTAAAAGTCTGGGTATTTACCGGGGAAGTGTTCCGTAGAGATAAAAAAGAAGACGCTGGGCAGCTGATCAAAAAGAAGAAAGAAAAGACAGCGGGTAGTAGGAGCTAACGTATGCTGAGTCCCAAAAGAACGAAGTATAGAAAGAAAATGCGAAGGGTTAACCGTACTCTGGTAGGGATGGCAAGCCGGAACAACAGCCTCGAGTTCGGTGACTATGGGCTCGTTGCACTGGAACCAGAGTGGATCACCAACCGTCAGATTGAAGCAGCCCGTGTTGCCATGACACGGAATATCAAGCGAGGGGGAAAGGTGTGGATACGTATCTTCCCCGATATGCCTTACACGAAAAAACCCGCTGAAACCCGAATGGGAAAGGGAAAGGGGAACCCAGAATATTGGGTAGCTCCTGTGAAACGAGGGACTGTATTGTTCGAGATTGCGGGTGTTCCGAGAGAATTGGCTGAAGAATCCCTCAAATTGGCGGGTAGTAAGCTGCCTATCAAGACCAAGATCGTTTCTCGAGAAGAGGGAGAGTAAATCGCCATGAAAGATTCTTTCAAAGAACTTACTCTTCCCGAGTTAATAGCAAAAAGGGAAGAGCTAACAAAGAAATATTTTAAGCTACGGTTCGACAAAGTGATAGGACATTTAGAAAATCCTCTGGAGCTTCGGACGCTTCGGAGGAAAATCGCACGGTTGAACACTAGAATCCATCAATCGACCTTGCAGAAACAGGAGTAAGCTGTGGATACGGTGGAAAGAAAATCGAATAAAAGGATCCTTCAAGGAGAAGTGGTTAGCGATAAAATGGAGAAAACCATAGTGGTTAGGGTCTCTTCTAGGAAGATGCATCGATTGTACAAGAAATATATTTCCGTCTCGAAGAAGTACAAAGCGCACGATGAAAACCAAGAGGCTCATGTAGGGGATATTGTAAGGATCGTCGAGTCTCGACCAATCAGCAAGGAAAAACGTTGGCGCTTGTTACAGATCGTCGAGAAGGCGAAATAATGGTGTGTTGGATTCTAAAAGGTAGGATACCGTTATGATTCAGATGAATACGTATTTGAATGTAGCAGACAATAGCGGAGCTAAACTTGCACAGTGCATAAAAGTGCTTGGAGGAACGAAACGGAAGTACGCCAGCGTGGGAGATGTAATTGTCGTCGCCATCAAAGAGGCCATTCCCAACACCCCTGTGAAGAAGGGAAACGTGGAACGTGCCGTGGTGGTGAGAACCAAGAAAGAGTATCGCAGGCCTGATGGGACATACATCCGTTTCGACGATAATGCATGCGTCATTATAGATAGTGGAAATAATCCCAAAGGGAAACGGGTATTTGGCCCTGTTGCCAGGGAACTTCGGGAATCCAAAGCAGGAGATTTCATGAAGATCCTATCTCTTGCTCCCGAAGTGCTCTAAGGAAAAGGGCTAGGAGAAAAACCGATGAAACGGACAAACACAACTAAAGAAAAGAGAAAGTTCAAAACTTTCCGAATAAAAAAGAACGATGAAGTGAAAGTAATTGCTGGAAAAGAGAAAGGGAAGACTGGCCGGGTTATTCGTGTGGATCACGAAAAAGAAAGAGTTATTGTAGAAGGTGTTAACCTTCGTAAGAAGGCTGTAAGGAAACGCAGACAGAATGAACAGGGTGGGATTATCGAAGTGGAAGCACCCATTCACATCAGTAACGTTATGGTATTGTGTAAAAAATGCGGGCCGGTTCGAGTAGGGTACCGGTTCGAGAGCGAAAAGAAGGTGCGGTTCTGCAAAAAATGTGGAGAGGTCCTATAATGGCAAAACAAACCTACGAACCGAGAATAAAGAAACTCTACCGAGAGAAGGTTGCTCAGGAACTATTCCAGGAGTTTGGATACAAGAGCCCTATGCAGGTACCCAAACTGGAAAAGATCGTCGTCAGTGTGGGTATTGGTGAAGCCATCACCAATAAAAAACTATTAGATTCCGCGGTTTCCGAGCTAACCCAAATTACGGGGCAGAAGGCCATCAAGACTAAGGCTAGGAAATCCATTGCCAATTTCAAAGTCCGCAAGGGTCAGGAAATTGGGGCAAAGGTAACCCTTAGAGGAAACTACATGTACGAGTTTTTCGATCGGTTGGTCAATGTAGCTCTGCCTCGAGTAAAGGACTTTAGAGGAGTGAATCCAAATGGTTTCGATGGACACGGAAACTTTTCCTTGGGGATAACCGAGCAAATCATCTTTCCTGAAATTGATTACGATACCATTGAGCAGGTTTCGGGAATGAATGTCACCATTGTGACAACCGCTAAGAACGACATGGAAGCAAAGAGTCTTCTGGCAAAACTTGGAATGCCGTTTAGAAAATAATGGGGTGAGGGATAATGGCAAGAAAAGCAATGATCGTAAAGGCTTTGAAAAAGCCAAAATACAGTACTAGAAAAGTAAATAGGTGTAAACTCTGTGGCCGACCAAGAGGGTATATAAGGAAATTTCAGATGTGCAGGCTTTGTTTCCGGAAGCTTGCTCATCAAGGTTTGATACCCGGTGTAACGAAATCTAGCTGGTAGGGAGAAGAGTATGAATTGTTCCGATCCCATTGCGGATATGCTAACAAAAATTCGAAACGCCAGTGCGGCGCGTTTCGAGAAGGTAGATATACCAACTTCCAAGATGAAATTGGAAATCGTGAAGATACTCAAGAACGAAGGATACATAAAGAATTTTAAGAAGGTGAACCAGGATAATTTGAGCTATATCCGGATCTTCTTGAAGTATGATGAAAAACAAAATCCTATCATCCATGGACTTCAAAAGATTTCTACTCCTGGACGAAGGGTCTATGCCGGGTACCGTGAAATGCCCCGAGTTCTGAACGGGTATGGAACATTGATCGTTTCCACCTCCCAAGGGGTAACCACGGGTAAGAAAGCCATGGAGAAAAAGGTTGGCGGCGAATTAATTTGTTCCGTTTGGTAGAGAGGTAGGCACATGTCAAGAATCGGAAGATTGCCCATTCCTATACCCCCAGGGGTCAAAGTAAAAGTGGAACAGAATGTTATCTTTGTGGAAGGACCTAAGGGAAAACTTCAACAGCCGTACACCGGTGATGTGGAAGTACAGATTGAAGGGGGAGTTTGTAAGGTTATTCGGAAAAACGAGCAGAAGAAGACGAAGGCCCTTCATGGACTGTATAGGAACCTGATCAGAAATATGTTCTTAGGCGTCACAGAGGGGTTCAAGAAATCACTCGTAATCAACGGCGTAGGATATAGGGCCGAAATGCAAGGAAAGGATCTTGTCCTGAACATGGGCTACTCTGCTCCCGTAATTTACTCAGTGCCCCCAGATATCAAAATAGAGTGTGAAGGGCAAACTAAAATCATCGTGAGTGGATGCAGTAAAGAAAAGGTCGGGCAGGTAGCTGCGGAAATACGTTCTGTTCGACCTGTGGAACCCTATAAGGCAAAGGGAATAAAGTACGAAACAGAACAGGTCAGAAGAAAAGTTGGGAAATCAGGTGTAAAGTAGGGTCAGAAAATGAATAGATTAGAACTTAAAAAGATCCAAAGGGCAAAACGAAAGCTTCGGGTAAAGGCGAAAATATTCGGAACGCCTACTCGTCCCAGACTAACTGTGTATCGAAGTAATAAGCATCTCTATATACAAGTGATTGATGACACCAAGGGGCACACGTTAGCCTCTGTCTCTTCCTTGGAAAAAGACTTTCGGGAAATGAGAAATAACGTTGCCAATGCCGAAAAACTCGGCCAGATCATCGGTGAACGGACAAAGCAACTGAATATCAACTCTGTGGTGTTTGATCGAAACGGATATCTGTACCACGGAATCGTAAAAGCGGTGGCAGAAGGTGCCAGAAAAGCCGGTTTAGAGTTTTAGGAGGAGTTCGTGGATCAGGATAAGGGCCTTAAAGGCAAAGAATTTCTAGAAAAACTCATTTCACTGAATCGAGTTGCCAAAGTAGTGAAAGGAGGGAGAAGGTTCTCTTTTTCCGCCCTCGTAGTGGTTGGTGACAGAAACGGTAGAGTAGGGTATGGCTTTGGGAAAGCGAACGACGTATCCGAAGCAATTCGCAAGGGAATGGAGAAAGCAAAGAGGAACATGATAGAAGTTCCCATCAAACATAATACTCTGCCTCATCCTTATATAGGAAAGTTCAAGAGTTCACGGGTCGTAATGAAACCAGCAGCACCTGGAACAGGAGTAATCGCTGGAGGTGTAGTGCGAGCTGTTCTGGACGCTTGCGGGGTAAACGATGTGCTAACGAAAGCCATGGGATCCAGGAATCCCATAAATACGGTGAAAGCGGTTTTCAATGGTTTGGAGCATCTTTTAGATGCGAAAGTTATCGCAAAGAACAGAGGCAAATCTTTAAACGAAGTGTGGGGTTAGCGAGATGGGTGATAAACTGAGAATCAAGCTAGTGAAAAGCACGATTGGTAGAAAGCCTTCCCATCGGTTAACAGCGAAAGCTCTGGGTTTAAGAAAGTTGAACTCGGTGGTCATCAAGAAAAAGGATCCAGCAATTTTGGGAATGATCAAGCAGATTCAATACATGCTGGAAGTTGAGGAGATCGATTGAGTATGGAACAGTATACCCTAAAGGTCCCTAAAGGTTCGAAGAAAAAGAAAAAGATCGTGGGTCGCGGCTCAGGAACGAGACTCCAGAAAACTGCCGGTAAGGGAAACAAAGGACAGAACGCTAGGGCTGGAGGAGGAGTTCGGCCAGGTTTCGAAGGTGGGCAGATGCCTTTGTACCGGAGGATTGCCAGGAGAGGATTCTCCAATAGCCCCTTTAAGATCGAAGCTGTAGCTGTGAATCTTGATATCATTGATGAAAAGTATCAAAAAGGAGAATTAGTATCCCTACAATCCCTGAAAGAGAAAGGGATCGTCAAAGCAAGGGCGACGAATGTAAAGATCTTGGGTACAGGCGAACTCCACAAGAAACTGGTATTCGAAGGACTCCCCATTTCTGAGGGTGCCAAAGAAAAAATCCTACAAAGTGGTGGCGAAATAAAAGAATCTTCTAACGAATAGGAACGATCTGATGGCCAATAACGCTCTACTGGATATTTTCCGAATCAAAGAACTGCGACAACGGATCTTTTTTACTTTTCTGATGTTGATCGTATTCCGCTTGGGAGCCACATTGCCCATTCCAGGGATTAACGTCAATGCGTTAAAACTTTATTTTTTGGCCCAGGAATCGGCGGGTGGACTCTCTCTAACGGATTATCTTGATTTTTTTGCTGGAGGAGCGTTCAAAAACTTTTCCATCTTCATGCTAGGGATTATGCCCTACATTTCAATGTCCATCATCATGCAACTTTTACTTCTCGTGTTCCCTAGCTTGAAGAAGTTATCCGAGGAAGAGGGAGGACGGAAAAAAATACATCGATACACCCGGTATGGGACGGTCCTGGTATGTCTCATCCAGTCCTACGCGGTCACCGTGTACGCAGATCGCATTCCTGATGCCATCACCATGGGGAAACTCTCGTATTCGTTAATTGCCATGCTGACAGTAACTACAGGAACCATTTTTCTCATGTGGATGGGAGAGCAGATCACCCAACGAGGGATCGGGAATGGAATTTCTCTTCTGATCTTTGCGGGTATCGTTGCTCGGCTCCCTGACGCGTTATACAACTTACTCAAAAAGATACAATTGAGAGAATTGAATCCAGTGTTCGTACTGGTTGTGTTTATCATGTTTATTGTCGTAGTGGCTCTAGTAATCATCGAACAACAAGGGCAACGCAAGATTCCGGTCCATTACGCAAAACGTGTGGTGGGAAGGAAAATGTACGGTGCCCAGAACACCTATATTCCATTCAAGATCAACCCCTCGGGAGTCATTCCGGTAATTTTCGCTTCTTCGGTGCTAACATTTCCTCTGCAAATTGCGGGCAATATCGGAGCGCAAGTGAAATGGCTTTCCGATTTTGCCTACTGGCTGCGTCCCGATGGAGTACCGTACTTGATTCTCTACACCCTTTTGATTATCTTTTTTGCCTATTTCTACACTCAAGTTTCTCTGAATCCTATAGAAATATCAAAGAATATCCGGGAGAACGGTGGTTCTATTCCGGGAATTCGTTCCGAAAAGATGGAAGAATACTTTACCAAAGTGTTGAATCGTATTATACTCCCAGGATCATTGTTTTTAGCATTCATTGCCATCATACCGACCATTGTGCAGAAGCTCTTTCACTTTCCAACGGATTTGGCATACTTGATGGGTGGAACCTCCCTGCTAATTATGGTAGGCGTGGACTTGGATACCATGTCCCAAATCGAAGGGCATTTGAAAATGCATCATCATGAAGGACTCGTGAAGAAGGGTAAGATACGATCGAGAAATCTATAAGGAACAACTTGTAAGGATGGAGAGTATGAAAGTTAGAGTAAGCGTGAAAAAGATCTGCGATAAATGCAAGGTTATCAAACGTCGAGGGGTGGTTAGGATCATCTGCGAAAACCCCAAACATAAGCAGCGGCAGAGATAAACAGGAGGAATACACATGGCGCGTATTGCGGGAGTAGACCTTCCCAACAAGAGATTGGATGTTGCATTGACATATATCTATGGAATCGGTCACTCGTCAGCAAAGAAGATTTGTGAGAAAACCAAGATCGATCCTAGTCGAAAAGCAAACGAATTAACTGCAGAAGAGATCAATGAGCTCAGGAATGTCATCGAAAATGAATACAAAGTCGAAGGGCGACTTCGAACCGAAGTGGCACTGAACATAAAACGCTTAATGGATATTGGTTGTTACCGGGGTCTCAGACACAGAAAAGGACTACCGGTTAGGGGCCAAAGAACGCGTACCAATGCGCGAACTCGCAAAGGCAAGAAAAAGACCGTTGCGGGCAAGAAGAAAGCAACGTAAGTACGGAGGGGATGATCCTTGGCTAAGGTAAAGAAAAGAAAAGAAAAAAAGACGGTTTATGAGGGGAACGTTTACATCCAGGCAACGTTCAATAACACCATAGTCACGATTACCGATCTGAAAGGCAACACAGTGGCTTGGGCTAGTGCGGGCGGACTGGGATTCCGGGGAGCAAAGAAATCTACTCCCTTCGCTGCGCAAACTACGGCTGAAGCGGCTGCTCAAAAAGCGATGGAGAATGGTTTGCGTGAAGTGAATGTGTTTGTAAAAGGTCCTGGAGTGGGAAGAGAATCCGCCATTAGATCGTTGGGCGCTTTGGGTCTGAAAGTGAAGTCCATTCGCGATGTCACCCCCATTCCTCATAATGGGTGTAGGCCAAGAAAAGCTAGAAGAGTATAGGGAGATAGGTAGAAATGGCTAGATACACAGGCCCACAATGTAGGCTATGCAGGGCAGAAGGAACAAAGCTTTTCCTGAAGGGTGAACGCTGTTATAGCGATAAATGCGCAATTTCAAAAAAACGGCAGGCACCAGGGAAAGCCATGCGGATGCGGGTGGGAAAGAAATCCGACTATGCCGTTCAGTTACGGGAAAAGCAGAAGATGAAGCGGATCTACTGTCTTCTGGAAAAACAGTTCAAGAATACTTTCTTCAAAGCCACAAAATTGCCTGGAAAAACAGGTGAAAATCTTTTCATGCTCTTGGAACGAAGGTTGGACAATGTCGTGTATAGAATGAGATTTGCCTGTTCTAGAAAACAAGCAAGACAGTTAGTGTCTCACGGACATGTACTGGTAAATGGGAAACGGGTAAATATCGCCTCGTATCTCTTGAAGCCCAATGACCGGGTAGAAATATCCGAAAAAGGAAAGAAGTTGCTCTCCGTCAAGGAAAGTTTGAAAGAGTATACAAGATCCGGTGTAGCCCCTTGGTTGGAAGTTAACCCGGACACTATGGTGGGTACATTCAAGGCGATACCTCGCAGAAGCGATTTGACCGATATGATGGATATCAAAGAGCAACTGATCGTCGAGCTCTATTCTAAGTGAGGAGTATAAATGGCGCGTAAGAACCTATTGAAAGGTTTTAAAAGACCGAAGGGAATCATCTTTGAACATAGCGAATCCTCACCAGACTATGGTAAGTTTATTGCTTATCCCTTCGAGAGAGGGTATGGCACGACGATTGGGAACACGCTTCGCCGTATTCTTTTGTCTTCCATACAAGGGTATGCCATTACAGCTGTAAGAATAACCTGTTATGATGCAGAAGGTACTCCCCACGTATTATCCAGTGAGTTCGAAGCGATCCCGGGAGTTGTAGAAGATACGCCGGATTTGTTGAATAACCTCAAACTGCTGAATCTTAGGTTAAAGGATGAATTGGAACAAAAGACTATCCTTGTAGAAGTAAAAGGGAAAAAGGAACTTAAGGGTTCAGACTTAGAGGTGGATGAAGCGATAGAGGTACTTAATAAAGATCATCATATCGCTTCTACTATGGAAGATGCAAACTTCGAAATGGAAATTCAGATAGATCTGGGCAGAGGGTATGTTCCAGCTGAGTTGAATGAGAAATATATCGAAATCATCGGCACTATACCCATGGATGCTATTTTTTCCCCCATCAAGAAAGTGAAGTATACGGTGGAAGATACGCGGGTAGGGCAGCGTTCGGATTATGACAAATTGACGTTGGAAGTCTGGACGAATGGAACCATCACTCCAGAAGATGCTGTTGCGGAAGCCGCAAAAATTGCCAAAGATCACTTTACCATTTTCATAAATTTCGATGAAGATTCCGTATTTGGGGGAGGGGATACGGATGAAGAAGAAGAGGGGATTCGAAAGCTACTCGAAACTCCTGTTGAAGAATTGGAATTGTCCGTTCGATCCAGTAATTGTTTGAAGAATGCCAATATACGTACTATCGGCGATCTCACCATGCGGACTGAAGAGGAAATAGCCAAGACTAGAAATTTTGGAAAAAAGTCTCTGCAGGAAATAAAAGAGAAACTGCAGGAATGGAACTTGAGCTTAGGCATGACAGACTATGCCGCCTTGAAGAAAGCATTGAAAACTGTAAAACAGAGGAAAAAGGAAGAAACCCATGAAGCATAAAATCGGTTTTAATGCCCTTAGTAGAAGGTCAGGGCATCGTAAAGCTCTTATTCGAAATATGGTGATTTCCTTGTTTAAGTACGAAAGAATAAAAACAACTAAAGCAAAGGCAAGAGAAATCCGACGAATAGCAGAAAAACTCATCACCCGGGCAAAGGTGGATACTGTTCATAATCGCCGAATCGTGGCAAAACGGATACATGAAAAATCTGTTCTTTCTAAACTTTTTAAGGATATTGCTCCTCGATTTGTTTCGAGACCGGGCGGGTATACGCGAATCCTAAAGTTGGGTCAGCGAGAAGGTGATGCCAGCGAAATGGTTCTTTTAGAACTAGTAGAGCGAAAACCTTTGGAGCTAAAGAAGAAGCCAAAAAAAGCGAAGGAAGAGGAAAAGAAGGAAAAAGAATAATCCAATGGGTTAGTTATGGGTAAAGAGCCACCGGTATAGGTGGCTTTTTTTATTACTCTATGTTATTTACGAAAAATCCGATATTATTATAGTAGAAAGTTCAGGAGATATGTGAATTCATGAGTTCTATTCAGAAACTCTTCCTTAGCCTCCTTTTAACCATAATCGCTTTTACAGGATTTATCTTTATAGCGTATTTCGGATTGTTCGAATACCTGGAAACGCATTTCTACAATGTTAAAGTACAAGAAAATTTACGAAGGACTCTCGAAAGAATAGGCGAACATATATCCCAATATCAGCGGATACATAACGAAAAATTTAAATCCATCATGGAGATGGATTTCATAAAAACCGTTTATTTCTTGAATCAAAGTCGGGAACATATTTTTAACCGAGAAAGTCTGTTTGCCAAACTTGCGGTAGAGCAGTCTGGATTTTCTGGTGTACGATTCATTGATCTCAATATAGAAAGAATTCATTTCAGTACCTTCCCGGAAGATGTTCTGCGAAAAACAGGCACAAATATAGAATATCGAAACTTAAAGGAAGTAGAGAGTGGATCATTCATCGAAACCTTAAGAAACAAAGCGGCTGAAGAACCTATCATTCTACATCCGGGAGCCAATTCTTTCGTATACTGCTTCAAAGCCTTCGACATGTATGCGAAACATGTAGGATATGCTCTGTTCTATGTGGGGAAGCTGGGTCTTCAAAATTATCTCCTTAAGATTGGAGATCTTAGTTTAGGGGATAAAATTGAGTTGGTCGATGGAGTTGGTATCCTCCTGAAAGCTCAGTATATAGACAATAAGATTCTAGAAGCTGTTCAGAAGTACTGGATGGGAGGTAGTTCTGAAGTTCCTTATTTCGTACTAGATAACGGGGAATCTTTTCGCTTCTTTGAAAGTAAAAGCGGAACCTTTCTTAAGATCGGATTTTTTCAACCAGCGAGCCTCTTTGGACTGACTACAACTTTGAAGGTGACTATTTTCGTTTGCACCTTCATCACTCTGTTTTTACTCTTTTTCCTTCTCTTCAATTTGAAGCAGGAGCCTGTATTAGTTGTCAGTGAACGAATCAAGAAGTTGCAACTCCATCTCTTATGGGAATACTTGGAACGTAATCAAGAGATCGATTGGAAAAAGATACAATTGGAACTCGAGAGTCGTAGGGAAGAAGTGAAGAGCGAGATTCTCAAGGGAGTTGGGAGAATAAAGAAGGAGGACCGACCGAAACTCGAATCCTTATTCGATAAAAGTTGGGATGAGATCCTTACAGTAATAGGAAACAAGGCTCAAGCTACAACTCCTTCAGTGGATTTGAGCCGGTTGACAGAATTGATAGAACGAGCGTTACAAAAGATAACGGTAGCGCCGGCCCCTGCTTCTATTAAAAAAGAAGAAACTCAGATTTCTCTTCCTGTACAAAAGGTAGCGGTATCCAAGGTTCCAGAAGAGAAAAAGGTAAGTGAAGTTGAAGAGGTGATAGAAGCTGAAGAAGTCGAAGAAGCCGAAGAACTCGAAGAGGTGGAAGCCGTAGAAGAGGCGGAAACTCTCGAGGAAGTGGGAGAAGCTGAGGAGGCTGAGGAAGCTGAAAAAGCTGAGGAAGCTGAAGAAGTTCTTGAGGTTGAAGAAGTTGAAACAACCGCTCAGGATAGGGAGATCGAAAGAGTCGAAGCACTCGAGGAAGTTGAAGAGGCCAAACCTATAGAGGAACTTGAAGAACTAGAGGAAGTCGAGCTAGCAGAAGAGGTCTCTACCCCCATAGTAAGTGAGGAACTCGAAGAGGTCAAACCCCTTCAAGAAGTGGAATCACTCACCGTTGGTCCAGCTACACCAACGGAATTAATAGAAGGGGTGGAGGCTGTCGAAGAAGCAGAAGAAGCAGAAGAAGCAGAAGAAGCAGAAGAAGCAGAAGAAGTAGAAGAAGTAGAAGAAGTAGAAGAAGTAGAAGAAGCTGAAGAGGCTGAAGAGGCTGAAGAGGCTGAAGAGGCTGAAGAACTGGAACTCCTCGAAGAGGCGGAGGATTGGGGCGTGCTAGAGGAGCTTCCCGAGGGAGATGTCGAAGCTCTTCCTAGGCCTTCGGAAAAGTCTTTCCCTTCTAGACGAGAACTACTCTTAACAAAGCACCTATTCGGAGGAGCCTCGATTGCTCGTTTTTCAGGGAAACCCTCTCTATCGGGAACGGCTTCCCTCGTTACACTCTACGAAGGAGGGCATTTTGAGTACATTGAATTAGGTGACTTAGCCAAAATAGATAGGGGTGGGATGGAGCAACAAGAAGTAATCGTTACGAAACCCGATGGACTTATCCAAATTGATGAAAGAACGTTTTCGGCTGAATGGATACCAAAGGATCAAACCTTGAAAGGGCTAGTCGATCAGGTAGTAAAAGGGGCTGAAAAAGAAACGATCTCCAAGGTTTCAGAAGAGGTAGGTATAGAAGGCCTTTTCGAGGGCATCGATGTATCCTTGGAGGATCTTTTTGGAGAGATCCCTCAGCAAGAGGAAACCTTGCAGAAGGAGCATTCGGAAGGGGGTCAAGCGCAAGAAAATCCCATAGGAGGATCATACCTTTCCGAGGACGGGTACTTATTATTGAACCAATTTTTCAGAAGTTATAGGAAAGACGAAACTGGGGTACATAAAGCTCTAGTTCGCTTGTCTCAGTATTTCGCTTCTCCAATATGTGTAGTGTTGAAGAAAGATGAGGGATCTTATTCTGCGAAATATTCTGTAGGATTGCCAGAATCTGTAATTAAAACCCTACGATTCCATGATGGTCCATATTTCGGGCGGATGTTCCGTAAGAAAGGATCCATGATGCGTATCAAGTATCCTTTCTCACAGATAGAAGAATTTTGCGTGGATCCATTCATAAAAACTATCGTGAAAGATTTAGTACCTTTTTTTATTCCGTATATCGATGGGGATGAAAAGGGAATTGTGTTGTTTGCAACGACGATAGATAGGTCTATGGAAGCATTGAGGGCTCTATTTCTTGAACCCCATGAGCTGGAAGCTGCAAATAGAAAAGTGTAAAGAGTGAAAAATAATCAAACTGCTTGGATTTCTTCCAGAGATTCAGCTTCTCCTTCGATAGCGAGGGTGGCAGTTTCCTTCTGTTTAGCTTGTTGATACTCTAAAATACTGGCTTTGATAGACTTAAATACTAATGGGAAAATGACATTAAAAAAGTACGTGTTGTGAATAGCATTCCGAATGGTCCGCTTGTACTGGTAATTGATATGTTGAATTTCGGCATTCATGTACTGATCGTAATTCCTAAACACGGTGCTCTGTTCAAAGGCACGTGGGGGAAGTTTCAACTGATCCTGGTAATTCCCTAACGCGCGCATCAAATCGAACAACTGATATTTACGTTGCGCATAGGATTCGAATTTATTGGGATCGTTCTCCATCTTGCGTACGAATTGTCGATATCGTTTGGGAAACATGTAGAAGATAATCTTTCCTTTTCGGATGAATATATTTTTTTTCTTGAACAAGTCTTCTATCGCGCGAATAACGTGTCTGTTGCCTCTGTAGTATTGCACTAATTCGACGATCTTCTCTGCGCCTATGTCGCCTTTATATAGGAGTAAACCTATCTGTTCCTGAATGGATTCAGGTAGAGAGGGATTTACCTGTACAGAATAGGTACGAAAGGTGACATTTTTCTTGTCTTTCAGAATCACGGAACTGAAATGGAACAGTTCATCTTTGGTTATTTCTTTGAAGTATCCTCCCTTTCGTTCCGCTTCGGCTTTGAACTCCTTGTAATATTTATCTACGATTCCGTTTTCGTTGAGAATATTGTAAAAGGCTTCGGAAATTCTCAAACCTCCAATGGGAGCTGTGGATTCCATTCTTTTCGCATCGATGACGGCAATACCAATGACATCCCACCGTTTGTTTCCCGGCGGGCCGAAGTTCCCTATGCTTACTTCCCCAATGTTGGCTCCGATTCGAATGCGAATCTGGAACAACGCGTTGAAGGAGTTGGCCAATACCGAATCGTTTCTCATAAAATGGATGATTTGAAAGGCCGCTTTCACCGCCTCCTTTTCTTCTGTTTCGGAAAGTTGATCGATTAAGGAAGGATTCGCCTCATTGAACAGGTCACACGTTTTTTGCATCTCTACACAGGTATAGAAAAGCTCCGAACTTATGTATTGTAAAGCTTCCTTATGACTTAAATTTTTCACTTTAGGATCAATCAGTCCTCCAAAATGGAACATGATGGAATCCCCTTCAGTTTTGTTCAAATATCCACCATGTTTTTTTAGGATGTTTGCGAAGGCAGTGTAAAGACCATTTAGGAGAATCTGGTTTTCCTTGGGACTTAAGAACTTCGCTAAAAAAGTATAATCCGCTACGTCGATGAATCCTACCCCAATTTGTGTTTCGATAGAGTCTTTGGGGATGCCCCCGTTCGCGATGATGGCATCTACCAGTTGCTTGGGAATATAGAAGTCGATAATTTCCTTTCGGAATTGCTCTTCTGGAGAAGTGTCCAGTGGAAGACCTTGTTCTAATGAAAGCACTTCCTGAGGCTGGTTCATGGGGAGTGCGGAAAGCTTCGCGTGGAGTTCTTCATCGATAGACGAATTTATTCCTGTTACCCCTAACAGTTCTCGAACCACGAGGGCGGAATGCTGAGGTCGATCGACATTCCTACGAAGGATTTCTTTGCATAGGAACACAACTGTACTTGGATTTAATTGAATCGTACTCATTTCACCATACCTTTTATTTTCTATACAAAAACTGTAGTAGAAGCGCTTGGGAAAATCAATATTTTTTATATAGAATTTTCTACTTGAGCCATTGCTCGATCTTTTCTCTTTGGTATTCGAAGATGTTCAAGAGTTCTGAAAATTGTGTCCCATGGAGGGTGATCCCTTTTTGTGAGGGGAGCCATTGACCTCCTTTTTCGTAGTACTTTCGTATATCGAGGTATTTGGATTTCTTATAGGAAGAAAGACTCACGAAGATTGGTTCTCGAATCAAAGCTTTTCCCGAAGCGTCCATTCCGATCCGACCCAGAACTTCCGAAGTTTCTGCCATACCGCCTCCCGTCAAAAAATGAGTTTAGAAAAAACCAGTAGAGCAATGATCGCCCATACGGTAATCGTAATCGCTATACCTATTTTTCTCAGTCTAGGATCGATTTCCCAATCGGAAGAGGCTTCCAGATGTCGAAGGTACACCTCACGAGGGGTAAGATGGATCACTAAGGCAATTCCAATGGGCAGGATCAGTAGATCGTCCAAGTACCCAAGGACAGGGATCCAGTCGGGGATAAGATCGATGGGAGAAACAGCGTAGGCTACAGTTAGAAAAGCAATTCCCTTTGCTATCCAGGGCATTTCCGGATCCTGAACACAGAGGTACAACGCCCGAATCTTTCGGGCAAGAGAACGAAGCCGTCTTTCTGTAAAACTCATGATGAAAACTGTATAGGGAGAATAGGAAAATATCAACCAGTAGATTCTTGTGTATGAATGGGGTACCTTTATATCCATGAGGACTCGACTTGCCTTCTGGCTACTCCTTGGGTTTGTTGCCTTTTCGTGTTCGTTGGGTGGAGGGTCTTCGGGCTTTTCTTCCATTATTCAGGAAACTAGAACCTTCAATGCTCAGACTCTTTCTGGTTCCTGGCAAGAGCTTAAAGCGGATCTTCGGTATAAGGGTACCCATTGTTTGGTATATGTGGAAGAACAAGAATCGCTTTTTATTCCTGATGAGGTGATACAGGAGATTGGGGGAACCTTCGATGCCAAGGTGTATCCCCTCGTGACCCAATATTTTGGAGAACCGTACGACGTGGACGAGAATGGTAAAGTGATCCTTCTTCTCCTGGACATACAGGATGGTTACACGGAGGGAGACAGTGGGTACGTGGCGGGATACTTTGATTATAGCCATATGTATTCTATCAATACGTTCAGCCGTTCCAACCAAGCGGATATGATCTTCTTGGATACTTACCCAGGGCTACGAACCGTTTCAGGAGCTATCGATGCCAATGCCAAGGAAGACCTGAAACTCACTCTCGCTCACGAGTTCCAGCACCTGGTGAATTATAGCGAGAAGGTGATTTGGCAAGAAAAATCGCAGATGGATACCTGGATCAACGAGGGTCTTTCCTCTGCCGCCGAGTACCTGTACTTGGGGAAGCACGTGCAATGGAAGATCGATTACTTCAATCAAGTGCAGTACTTGGGAGCTTCCTATAATCCTTTAAAGGATGCCAATCTCTGGGGGCAGTACTTCGTCTCCTGGGGTAGGTGGGGGGATCCTCTGGTGAACTATTCCACTGTGTACCTCTTTTTCCAGTGGCTTCGGATTCAAGGTACTATTTCAGAGAGTTTACCTGGAACACCGGCGATATATAAAAGTATCATGCAAGCTCCTTATCCCGATTATCAGGCGGTGGTGAACGCGTTCAATATGCATGCCGGAGTGTCATGGACCTGGAAGGAGATCTTTCGCACCTGGCTTCTCGCCAACCTCTTGAACCGGCCAACCGGATGGTATGGGTACAAACACCAACTTACCGATGCCGCGGGAGCGGTGCGCTACTTATATCCTCGATTTTTTATAAACTTAGCATCAACATCAAGTGGGGTGTACTTCAGAGGATCAATTCCAACCATTAGCGTAACGGGTGATACGGCTGGGCAGGCGTACCTAGTACCAGGGGACGCGGTGTATGTGAGACTTGCGGAAGACAAAGCATTACCGGATACGGAGCCTATCGCGTATGGGTCCGTAGCGCTGAGTGGCTCAGAGCCCGTTGTCAAAGCAGAGAGTGCCCAGTATCAAAGTGGGGAGATCCTAGTGGCTAGTAACGTCGAGGGAGCATTCGATGGGTACGTGTACGGTACTGCCACATTGTTGGTTCCTTCCGGCGAATCAAACATCATTGGCTTCATTGACCTGTCTCCTCCCACCGCGGGCTGGATCGCCAAGAGTATTCCGAAAAGCACGTTAGGGACAAGTGGCCAAGAGAGAACAAAGCGACGGCCTCGTCCAACGGATGTCCTTTTAGGTGGTCAGGGACAGGAAACGGGCGAATTATTCCTTAAGTGAACTCGTTTGAAAGGAAAGGTCCACCACCACGATTTCGGGAGGGCTTCCGATCCGTAACGGAGGCCCCCAAGTGCCATACCCCGAAGAAACGATCACGTGGGTGTTCCCTTTCTTTTTGTATCCGTAATCTAACTCATACACTTTTTGGGTGATCAGTTGATTGGGCCAGAGCTGTCCTCGGTGGGTGTGACCGGAGAACTGCAAATCGATCCCCGCTGCCTTCGCTTCTTCCAAGTTGAAGGGTTGGTGATCCATCAAGAGAATAGGTTTCGTCCTATCCACGCCTTCCATCAATTGGGAAAGAGGTTTGCGTTTATGTCCATCGAACCGCTCGGCCGCTCGATCATCCCGCCCGATGAGGGTAATGGAGTTGTCTATCTGAACCTTTTCGTCGATGAGGATTTTCACCCCTGCCGTTTGCAAGTACTGGGAAAACTCTTTCAAGTGCCTACCTATATATTCATGGTTACCCGGGATAGCATAGACACCCAAAAAGGGACGGAGCTTGGCTAACGTTTCCGTCATATTCTGTTGAACGAAAGGGCCAAGATCTTCATCTAACACATCCCCGCCCAATAACACTAGGTCTGCCTGTAGCGATTCAATCTGCTGTACTAATGTTTCCAATCGGGGTTTACCAATCAATGTCCCTAGGTGTATATCCGAAACGAACACGATTCGTAAAGAATTTCGCGAACCTTGGAGTTTGGGAATCGTGAGGGAGTAACGGGTAATTCTCGGAGTGCGGGCTTCCAGAGTCCCCCAGACCAATAGGCTACCAACCAATAGTAAAACCATTCCCCCAAGGATTCGTTGCACCTGAGAGGAGCGGAGTAGATCGAAAAGGCTTTGGTATGAAGATAATCGCCCAAGAAGATAAAAGATCAGGTAAATTACGTCAAATAGAAGGAAGAAGAGAAAAAAGTAGAGCATGGCTCCTAACCAGTAAGCTCCTATGGAATGAAGTCCCTCATAGATAGATTCAGGCAGGGTATGGTTTCCCACCCTGGATAGGATGTAGGAGTACGCTACTAGCCCAAAGATAACCCAATAGATCGCGGGAGAAAGGGGTATTTGAAAGGCTTTCAGGATCTTCAACCCATGAATTCCTATGAATACCTGAATGAAGGTATATACGGTGAAGACAATAGAGAAGAAAAGTATGAATGAAGACCTCATGAGTCGTTCCTTCTTTTTTCCACTGGATTCCATTGACTTATCACCATACCGCTAAACATAAGGCAAGCCCCCAGAGTCTCTCTCAAGGTAAACCGTTCTCCCAGTAATAGAGCCCCTCCTAAGGCCGCAAATAAACCCTCCATGCTGAGAAGGATCGCGGCATGGGTCGGGTGAGCCTTCTTCTGGGCGATCACTTGAAGGGAATAGGCAATTCCCACGGAAAAGATACCACCGTAAAGGATGGGGAGCCAAGCGGAACGAATGAATTCGATCTGGATTTTTTCGGAAACGAGGGCACCAATTATACTGCCGATGGAAACCACCATATACTGCAGAATGGAGAGTAAAATCGGATTCATGTGGGGAGATACTTTGGCGAGGTAAAGGACATGGCAGGCAAAGAAAAAAGCGCTGATGAACACGAGAAAATCGCCTTTGTTGACAGAGAACTCAGTGTTCACACTGAGGAAGTAAAGCCCTATCGCAGTGCTAATGGCTCCCAGCCACCGGTATTTGCCGGACTGAGTTCCTAAGAAGGATCCAACGATCGGAACGAGCACTACGTACAGGCCCGTGATGAATCCCGCTTTCCCAGCAGTGGTGTACTGGATCCCGATTTGCTGTAGACTAGCTCCACCTAATAGAAGGATCCCAGCAATCACTCCTGTTCTGAGGCTAGAAAGAGTAAAATCTGAAGCCTTTCGACCCATGGCATAGAAAACTGGCAAGAGCGAGATCCCGCCTAAAGCAAATCGCACTCCGTTGAACAAGAAAGGGCCTATATATTCCATTCCTACTCTCTGAGCTACGAAGGCGAATCCCCAGATCGCAGCGGTGAGGAGGAGTAAGAAATTGTTGAACATGGGGCCTTTATAGGGAAATCGATCGATTTGGTCAACGGATGGGGCCATAATCTGCAGACTGACTAGTTTTAAGACAGATTCTATGCAATTGTTAGATAGCGAGTCTTGGGTTGGTGATATGATGGAGAATGTTAAGTCCTGAGTTTCCTCCCTTTGTGTTTTTTCCCTGATTCTGTTACAGTAAAATTGTGCTAGATACAACGCACCTTCAAAAAATTCTGGAGACAGTTTGGAATTGGCAGTTCGTTTCGTTTCGGAATGCGCTGGTTCTATCTTTATCGAAACGGATAGAAGAAGGAGAGCAAATTCTGGATCTTCTTGAAGGATTCTATAAGGGAGATAGCATACGGGGTGTAGGGTCAGGTTCGGCCGGGGTCCTGTGCTTGACGAATCGCCGATTACTTTTCTTCCTCTCGGGAGATACGTCCTCAGCCCCCGAAGTTATTCCCCTGGCAAGTCTTTTAGCAGTTCGTCAGAAGCGTACCACCGCTTTTACCCAGATCGTATTCCAGAAAAAAGAAGGGGAAGCGGTTTTTACGGTGGGAGGCCGGAACTTCAGTGTGTCCAGTTTCATGGAACACCTTCGAAGTCTTTCGGATTTCTTCGATACACCCCAAGCGTATCCCGAAGGGACGAAGGTAGATAGTAACAAATTCGAACCGAACTTGGAACAATCGCAGAAGGCACAAAACAGAGAGAATGGGGAGGTAGAGAGTCCCCATGAGCAACCTAAAAGTGCTCAAGCTTCGCATGCGCAAGAGATTTCAGTTAAAACGGGTGAAGATAGAAAAAAGAATATAACGTTCCTTTTACAGGAAGCGAGAAACTTGAATCGTCTCCTTTTGGAGTATGAGCGTTTCAATAACGAACCTGCGTTTCTATTGCGGTTGATCGATGATTTACTCTACGTTGCATACGCATGCTTGGGGTACGATTATCAAGTTTCAGAAGAAACGAAACTGTTTCTTCTCATGTGTTTCCTCCCATTGAAGCAGCAGTTAGCGAAGGATCGAACCCTTATCGTGAATCTGTTCAAGTACGATACCCTTTCAGACTATCGCAGACAAGAACTTTTGGAACATTGGAAAGTACTCAGTAACGAGATCTATAAGAAAGGAGGGAGCAAGCCCCGAACGCAACTAAAGTCTCTCCGATACGTGGTAGCCTACGACGAAAAGAACGGTACGAACCATTTCGACCGATTGGCGGCTGCATTTTTTACTTTTGCCCAGTTGGTAGTGAAAGCGGATGGAACGGTCACGAAGGCGCAGGCCCGACGTCTGTTGAAAGTTAGAACCCTCATCTATGGGGAACAACGAGCTAGAGAAGAGCAACAAGCTGAAGAATCGGAAAGTGCGACCCTTGTGGTAACTAGGGAAGAGGAAGAGGAGGAGACCCTAGATGAGGTAATGGAGAAGATCAACCGTCTTATCGGAATGGAGAAAGTGAAGGAACAGATTGCCACTTTTATAAACGTAATCAAAGTCCATAAGGAGCGGGAACGAAGAGGGCTCCCTGTGACTCCCTTGACTCTCCATGCCGTGTTCTACGGTCCTCCAGGTACAGGGAAAACTACCATTGCGCGATACCTGGGGAAAGTATACCGCTGTCTGGGGTTACTGAAGAAGGGACACCTAGTGGAAACGGACCGGGCAGGTTTAGTGGCGGGATACGTGGGGCAAACCGCCATTCGAACAGATGAAGTTTTTCGAAAAGCTTTAGATGGGGTGTTATTCATAGATGAAGCGTATGCTCTGAGTGGTAAAAACTCGGAAAAGGATTTTGGCCAGGAAGCGATCGAAACCCTCCTCAAACGGATGGAGGACCATCGGGACCGAATAGCGGTGATCGTGGCAGGATATCCAGAAGAGATGCGGGAATTCATTGAATCCAACCCTGGACTTCGAACCCGATTCAATCGTTTCTTCTACTTCGATCATTACACTCCTGCGGAATTGGTAAAAATATTCGAAGTTTTCATGGAGAATGCCCGATTTACCCTTACGCCGGGTGCGCGAAAGGCCTTGCTATCCTACATTACTCGTAAATGCGAACAGAGGGATCGAACCTTTGGTAATGGGAGATTCGTCCGTAATTTATTCGAGAGAGTGGTTGAGAAACAGGCCAACCGGATAGCTGAAACCTCTCCTTTGACTGACGAGATCCTTTGCACCATCACAGCATGGGATATCCCGGAAGTCGGGGAAGTGGATGAAATGGGGCCAGAGAGATTTACGGAACAGGAAAGAAAGCCTATGGCGTAGCGGGATTACAGAGGATGTGAATGAGTCTCTTGACTAGACAAAGAAGCCTCATACAACCCTAAAGGGAAACTCCATCAAAGATAAAAGGGCCCTCTCCAAACAATGTTCTAAGAGTTACTGCAAATTTCTTTGGTAGAGGTGCTTGTACCTTTAACCTACCTGGCAGGATTAGCCGATGGGCATGTAGGAAATATTCCCCGCGGAACCGTTGCCCCCCGTATTTTGTATCCCCAAGAAGAGGGTGTCCTTCGAAGGATGCCTGGGCACGGATCTGATGGGTTTTTCCAGTCAAGATCCGCAGGATCACAAGGGTAGTCCCTGAAGGCAACAGGGTGCTTTGAGCTACGGGGAACACTTCAGTAATCCCAACCTTCTTTTCCCTTGCAGAATCGGTTCCCAATACTGTTTTACGATTCCGTGAGTCCCTTGTTAAGGGGTGTTCCCAGCGGGTTGGCTCATGGAGGATCCCTGTGAGGATACTCACATAGAACTTCTGTACAAGACCTGTTTGCAGAGCGGAAGAGAATAACCTCGCGCCTTTCAGACTCTTTCCGAAGACCAGTATCCCAGTAGTGTTACGGTCTAATCGATGGAGGGGGCCGGGAGTATATGTCAACGAGGAGGGGATTTTATCATGGAGGTATTGGAGAACTGGTTTCAAAAGGGAAGGTTCTCCATGAACAGACATTCCTTTTGGTTTGTCTAAAACAAGAAAATCCTCGTCCTCATAGAGGATAGGAAGAGAAGAAAAGGATCTAAATTCGGGGTGAGAAAGTTCTTTCGTCCGCAGAGTAGAAGGAATGGAAAGAACATCTCCCTCCCTCACTCGATGAGTTGGAGCAACTTTACTTTGATTAAGGGTAATCGTCCCTTTTCGGATCATCCGATAGATAGAACTAAGCGGATATTGAGGAAGCAGGTTCCGAAGGATACGATCTATCCGTTTCCCTTGGTCATTTATCCCCACTGTGAAGGAACGAATCACAGGATCTTGTTCCATAATTCCTTTAAAAGGTAGGGAGCAGGTCTGTATCTGTCAAGGCATACTAGAACGTCTTTTCCTGGCTTGACAAAGGCTTGACCACTGGTGAAACTAACCCCGCCATGCCAGGGAAACTCCTTCATGCTTTTTCCCGTTTGATCGAAAATCCTGTATTCCTCTCTACGTTTTCCGCATGGTTTTCGGCTCAATTCATAAAGACGATCGTTGAGCTCTATAGGACCAGAGGTCTTTCGGGAAGAGAAATCCTAGCAAACCTGTTTTGGAAGACGGGAGGTATGCCCTCAAGCCATTCTTCCCTCGTTACCGCGATGACCACCTCGGTAGGGATCATGGAAGGACTCGATTCTGTTCTCTTTGTCGTGGTATTATTCTATGGGATTCTAACCATCCGAGATGCTCTTGGGGTAAGGCGATCGGCAGGGGTGCAAGCTCAATGGCTGAATCAATTGAGAGTCGAATTGTTCCAGCGTTATGGGATTACACTGAAGCCGGTAAAGGAAGTGCATGGACACACTCCTGCCGAAGTGTTTGTGGGTGTCCTGCTTGGTTTTTTTATTGCTCTAGGAATTTGCAGTTTATAGGACCTTTTGAATGTTGAAACAACTGGGGAAAGCATTCAAACAGTGGGTTTCGTATCATCCTCTTTTAAGTATTGCCCTGGGAGGAATCCTACTCCTAGGGTTCTTCGGGACTGGAATATTCCTACCTGGTCCAAGTCGATGGAAAGGGTACTACCTCGTAGTACTGGATGGCAAAGCTGATATTGAACGGACGATCCTGCAGTTGAAAGCTGCTGGTTTTAATGAAGTGCTTTCTACTGTTACGGCTCCTCTCCTGATACAGAGTTTTTCTCACTTGGAAAGTGTATATGTTTCACAGCTGAAGGAAAGGCTACAACCCGAGGATCCAAGGTACGATGGGTTTCTCTCCAAAGTAGAAAAGGTGTTTCAGACTGAGGCTTCCGAAGCACATGTGGTCTATTTCCCGATTTTCTACCATCCCATGTTACTCTACTATCGCCTCTCAACGCTTCAGCCTCATGTGAACTATATGTTGGCTGATTGGGATTTCCATAGATCCATCGGTCTACTTTGTTTGTTCCTCATTTACATACTATTCCAAACAATACGAATCAACACCTATCGCTGGGTCAGGATCCTAGCAGGAATACCATGGATCCTTGTTGTTCTCCAAGGAAACTTGATAGGATTTATTCTTGCGGTCTGGTGTTATCAAATATTCAGTATTAGTACAGATTCATTATTGGTCGAAGTTGAACAATACGTATACTATCGTCAAAGTGAGGGTATGGAAGCGATTATTTCCAGAACTTCGAACCATATTGTCATAATAATAGGGATCCTGTTGTTTATAGCCGACACAAGTGTGATAGCTGGGATTGTTTTCGGTAGTTTCCTTTCTCTCGCGTTAGGAATTGAACTCATCCTTGTGCAGCTATACCGCTTGAGTCTTAGGGAACATCGTATTTTCCTTCCCCTCCCTATACTTCCGATCCATTGGAAAGAGACGAAACGGAGTTTCCTGTTTGGTTGTTTGATCCTTCTTTCTGTCGCCCCCTTATTGTATGTACTGCCTATGCAGGATAGGCAACTCCAGGTTCCTTCCCCTAAAGGAAGCGCTATCCAATGGGTCTTCGGAACTCGCTCGGTGTACAGAGATCTATGGGTACTCCACAAGAAAGATCCGTTGCCGAACTTGAGTGATTTTATGGTCCATGTAAAATACCAAAGAGATTTTCCCTTTGGAGCAACCTACGATTTCCCATCACCAGAAGAAGAATTATCTTATCCAAGGTTTCGAGAAGATGGAGGGAAGCTTACTTTTTGGAATGAAACCATAGTAAAATACGATCAAACATGGTATAAAAAAACTCTCCGTAGAGCAAAACAGGATAAGCTGGGGAATCTTTTCTATAGGCAGGGGGTAAGAACTACAGTGTGGGAACCAATTTTCAAACGTTTCTCTGGCACTCAGTTATTTCTTTACTACGCAATAGTTCTTTTAGTAGCAACCTCATATTATAGAATCCGGATGCCTTTGATGCATAAACCGATTCGATGGATTCTGGGTGTAATCACCCGGAGGAAACAGCAAGAAGCATGAATCGTATCTTTCGCTTACCCAAGGGTGGATTATACCTTCACTCGCAAAAAGAGTTCGTAAAGAATCTCCCCATACGGAATGCGGTATTACCCCCCATCGCAGTAGTTCCAATGGTACAGCCGGATGGGAACGAAGTGACCTGTCTAGTGCATGTGGGAGATTCCGTTCAAGAAGGAGTGTTGATTGGGAAAGGAAAGGGAAAACATTCCCTACATATCCATTCTCCAATCCCTGGCACAGTCCGGGATATTCGCAATATCCCTCTTCCTAGTGGCATGGAAGCACCAGCAGTCTTCATAGAACTAGGAGGTGAATTCGATCGCCTAGGAAAGAAAGAGGTAGTTTACCCATGGAGAAGCCTTTCCCATCGTGAACTGAAAACTTTGCTCATTGAGAAAGGAATCGTAGATGGGAACTTTCCTCTAGATGGCCCCCTTGAGTTGTTGATCATCAACGGGATGGAGGTGGAACCCTATTTATGTTCCACGTACCGCATCCTAATGGAACGGTCTGATGCGATCCTAGAAGGGGTACGTATATTGCAGAAATTACTAGATCCAGCCCGTACCTTAGTGGTATTGGAAGATAAAGCGGAAGAAGTACAAGCATCCTTAGGAGCTTCATTGGGGAACGAACAGATGGAAGGGAAAGAAGGAGGAAGCGGAAAACAGATCGAATTAGTCTTACTGGAGGGGAAATATCCGGCCGGTGATACTGAACAGCTAGTGAACATATTCTTTCACCAGAAGGTAACCCCCAAGAAATCTTTTGGGGAAATGGGTGTGATGGTGGTAGATATTGCCACAACATTCGCGGTGTATGAGGGAGTAGCGCTACGAAAACCGTTGATGGAGCGAATCATAACTGTGAGTGGAAAGGCCATTAAAAGGCCTGCAAATTTAAAAGTACGGATTGGAACTCCTATTATGGATATTATTGAAGAGTGTGGTGGTCTGACACAAGCCCCGGTGAAAGTAGTATGTGGAGGCCCTTTTCGGGGACTCGGAATCTTTGATCTTCGTACCCCCGTTACCAGAGAGATGTCTGGGATCCTTTTCCTCACAAAAGCCGAAATCCATCCGGGAGTCCGTACTTCCTGCATCAACTGTGGTAAATGCATAGAAGTATGTCCGGAGGGACTGCATCCAGCAAGACTCTTCAAATGGATCGATCATGGATTTTATAAAGAAGCATTGGAGGATTCTCTTTTGGGTTGTACCGAATGCGGCTGTTGCGCCTTTGTATGTCCTTCTCGCATTCCCCTCGTACAAGGATTTCAGGTAGGTAAGATTCATGCAGCAAAACTATTGAACACAAAGAGTATCAAGGATCAACCCAATGGATGAAACGCTGATCATTACCGGAACTCCCCAGATTTTTAACCGGACAACAACAGCTAGAATGATCTGGACTGTGTGTCTGTGGTTGGTGCCTTCGGCACTTTGGGGAGTCTATCTGTACGGAATAGGGGCATTAAAAATACTTCTTGCATCCATTCTTACTTCGATAGGGATAGAGGGAGGGATTGGGCTACTTCGAAAGGAATCAACTCTCCAGGATGGGAGCGCGTGTCTGACCGGCCTATTGATAGGCATGCTTTTACCGCCCACGGTTCCGCTGTTCATTCCTATCTTGGCAGCTATTTTTGCACAATTGGTAGTGAAGTGGTCTTTCGGTGGTTTAGGGAAGAATTGGATGAATCCTGCACTAGCGGGTTGGGCCTTTGTTTGGCTCTCCTTTCCGGACCAAGTGCGTACTTGGTTGTTTCCCACCATGGTTAGGGGAGTCGATGCGATCACTTCGAGCACACCTTTGACTCTTTTGAAAAATAAACTATTCCTTGAGGGAGTAAAAGGCGGTTCTCCCATGGAGGTCCTTGCTAGTGCGGGGTTCCCCAGAAGTCTCATGGATGGTTCTTGGACCGACTGGTTGAACGGGAAGATTCTAGAGCCTTTGGGTATCCTTCTCCCCCCAGGATACATGGATCTTTTCTTTGGGTTTATCCCCGGAGCAATCGGGGAAACTTCGGCTTTACTTCTTCTGATCGGTACGATTGCTTTGATTGGCAAAGGGATTCTTCCATGGGAAGTACCGTTGAGCGTTTTTTCTGTGTTTGGCATACTTGTTTTTCTATTTGGGGGACTTCCCTATGGATTGGAATTGGGAACAGGAGATGTTTTATTTCACTTTTTTACAGGAGGATTCCTTTTAGGAGCCTTCTATATGGCTACGGATTTAGTGACTTCTCCATTAACGAGGTGGGGAGGGATATTGTACGGGGTAGGAATAGGGGGGATTACATTCCTTATTCGAATGTTTGGAGGATCCGGAGAGGGGATTGGGTTCGCAATTCTTTTCGTGAATGTATTTGTGCCGATATTGAATAAATTCCTTGCACCAAGACCAAAAGGTAGGGATAAACGGGTATGAATCGATACCTTCCGATATGGGGCAGAGTAACGTTTCTTTGTCTAGTATCCGCATTCTTATTAGGTGTGGTACATTGGGGTGTTTCGTACCAGATCCATAAACAGGAAAAACAAATTTTTGAATCCCTCCTGAAAGGATGGAAACAGGATGCGCGATTAGGCAAAGATTTAACCTTGGGAGCGGAACGAGTGGTAACCTCGATGAGGTTCGTAAAGAGCTATATTCCTTTACGTGGCTCTGAAGGGAAAACAGAACTTGTTATGGTACGGTTAGTTCCAGGAGTGTATGTAGGTCATTATCAGCTGTTGGCAGCATATACAAAGGAGGGGAAATTGGTTGGTTACTTAGTGGAAAGAGAGATGGTACCTACTGTCTCTACCTACTCTAAACCATCCCCCGAGTTGAATAAGGTGTTCTTGGAAAAAGGTAGATGGACATATAGACCGATCGGAATAGATACCCTTCAAAGGGAAGAAATTGAAACCATAAGTGGAGCAACCTTTACGTTCTTGTCTTTATTAGAAGCCCTACAGGAGGGTTCCTCTTTTGTAAAAGGAGGAGGGAAACGCCCATGAGCTTCCAGGAACACATGCTTGCTAAGAATCCTGTCTTTGGCTTGGGATTGGGTATTCTCCCAATCCTGGCTTTATCCTATCGATTCGATACAGCATCGATAACAGGATTAATAAGTCTGTTGCTTGTTTTATTGGGGAAAGGAACCTTACGGATGATGAAGGATGCATTTCCTTCTCCCATTCTACGGTATGTACGCATGATGGTTTTAACCTTTTGGATAGCCTTGACGGAGATTATTATCGAGGCTTATCTCCCCCAAGTAAGAGATTCCCTTGGTATATACCTTCCCTTACTTGCGGTAAACACTTTTCTCCTAGAGGCTATTCTCCCAGTTGATCAGGTTGATCAGAACGAATGGTGCGGGAGTCTGCTGTTAGGATTGGGATACTTTTGCACCATTGGATTTGTGGGAGCCTTTCGGGAGATCCTTAGTTCTGGAACCATAACGCTTCTCACGTTGCCCGGATGGACGTTAAAGTATACCATTCTCAACAAACCCTTACTGCCTATTCGCTTCTTTGCCCTTCCAGCCGGAGGGTTGATCCTCTATGGGTACCTCAAAGCAGGATTCAGGTGGATGGCGATTCGCATGTCTCGAGTGAGGAAAGGGGAGGAATCATGAGTTATATTGGCCTGCTTTTTACCTTTCTATTTGCGCAGAATGTAATGCTATACTACTTTCTTGGCATTGATTCTGTTGAGGATATGAAAGATCATCTTTCCCGTTTCCTTATTCAGGAGGGGGTAGCGCTTATAGGAGTTTGTTCTTTCTCTGCAGTCTTAATCCGGACTATTCACCTTTTTATCCTTATTCCCCTAGGGTTGACGTATCTTCAGACTGTGACTGCCGTGTTGATCATCCTTACAACGGGCAAAATTACAGATTCTATCTTGAACCGTCTCGGAATATCCCTCAATGTCTTTAGACTCATGGCAAACTCTCTGGTGTTTGGTATTTCCCTTCTTGCTGTCCATGGGAAGTACTCATTAGGGGAAAGCGTTATAGCAGGTCTATCTGCGGGATTAGGCTATCTCTTTGCTGTGTATCTGTTGGAGGTTTTACAAGAACAATTCAAGAGGGAATGGATTCCTAGATGCCTACAAGGGGTTCCTATCGTTGCAGTTTCCGCAGGCTTGATAGCGATGGCGTTTTTTGCCATCGATGCGGCATTGTTGAAACGGATATTTGGGTAATATCGTGTTAGATTCCATTTTGAATATCCTGTACGCTTTGGTCGCGTCAGTCGTTTTGGGAGGTATATTGGGTCTTTTACTTTCCCTCACTGAAATAGGGGAAAGAGAAAAAAAGATCTCGCCCCCTATGGAAAATCTAGCCCTTTTGCCTTTACACTATAAGGATGGATCCTATCCACAGGTCCATTGCAAAGGAGGGGCAGGTAAAGTTCAATATGTATTCTCATACAAAGGGATCGACGATTGTACCGCCTTATACCAGTTATTTAAAGGAAACAAGCTCTGCAAATATGCGTGTCTGGAAATGGGCAGTTGTGTCCGCGTTTGCCCTACCGGAGCGATTCATAGAGATACAGGTGGAACAATGGCAGTGGATCCTGAAGCATGTATTAGCTGCGGCTATTGCGTTTCCGTTTGCCCTACAGGGGTACTTCGCTACATTCCGCGAAGCGCAGATTACTATGTAGCTTGTAACTCGGTAGATGATGGACCGAATACTTCGGCAAAATGCACCGTGGGGTGTATAGGATGTCGTATTTGTGAACGAAGATCAGTGGATGGTGGTTTCATCATCGAACACCATTTAGCGAAGATAAATTATTCTAGGCAGGGGGAACGCCATTATGCTGCAGAGGACTGTCCCACGAAATGTATCGTCAAACATGAATTCAATACATAGAGGCAGGAATTGAATGCCTGGAATTCAGTTGATCTTTGGTACGTACAATTCTATTCCTTTAGGAGGATCTGAGACATTTCGAGAGGAACAATACAAGCAATTTATCAAACCCTTTTTAAGTACCTTGTACCTTTTTCCAGAGATTCCCACTGTTCTCTACTATTCCGGTGTTCTACTACAGTGGTTAGAAAAAAAACATCCTGAGTTTCTTGATGTATTAGGCGAAATGGTTTCCCGTAAACAGGTCGAGCTTTTGGGGGGAGCCTTCTATGATCCCATTCTTACCATTCTGCCCCGTTCTGATGCGTTAGGGCAAATTGAACTGTTGACAACCTATCTACGAAAAAAATTTGGTAAGCGCCCTCGAGGCGCATGGATACCGGAGATGGAGTGGGAGCCATGGTTGGCTTCTACTTTGCGCACTTGTGGAATGGATTATACCTTTCTTGGGGAATACCATTTCAATGCTGCGGGGGTAATGAAACGGTACATGCCCTACCTTACCGAGGATCAAGGGAAGACAATCTGCGTTTTTCCCATATTCGAACAAATCGCCGATTCCTTAGATAAAACTTCTTCAAAGGAATTGATACGTACCATTTTGGCTCATCAATCATCTTTGGAAGACAGACTTGTGACTCTCCTTGTTCCGGGATATTGTTGGACCAATAAGAAAATCGAAGAGTTCTTTCTAGAGCTCAGGTCAAATGGGCAAATTCAATGTACTCAACCCAATCGATATGTTCGTTCAGCTCAAGTAGGATATAAAACATATTTCCCGTGTGGATCAAAAGAACAGAGAATGATAGAAGCCTTACCGACTGAAAGGGCCAAAGAATATAAGGCGTTAAAAGCACGCCTTGGTGCCATGCATGGAGAAATGCTCTTCGGGGGAGGATTTTTTCGCCAGCTACTCGCTCGATATCCAGAAAGTAATCTGTTGTATGCTAAGATGCAATATACTCATCTTCTGGTGAATGGGATACGGAGGGACAAATACCGAAAGATCGCGGCTCGCGAGGAACTCTGGAAAGGGCAGCATGGACAAGCGTATTGGTCAGGATCCATTGCCGGAGGACACGTAATTCGAAGACAAGCCTATAAATCTCTCATTACCGCTGAACGGATTACTCGGGAGAAGGGGGTCTTTATTCCTTCCTTGGTAGTGATGGATTTTGACATGGATGGCAAAGATGAGTTTCTATACCAGGGGCATGACTTGAATGCGTATGTTCACACGAATGGAGGAGCCATCTTTGAGTTAGATAATCTCCATAAAGCCTGGAATTATGTAGATTGTACGGCAAAGCACGTTGGGGGCAAGGAAGTGCTTCGCAAAATATTTATGGACCATTTTTTCCCAATCGGCACGGAACCCAAGGAATTCATCTCGCCCAAGCATGTGGAATGTGGGGATTTCTTGGATCAATCATACACGGTTGTGAAGTGCGACAAAGAGCGCAGTGAACTTGTGTTAGAACGAAGAGGCATGGTAAAGCAGGGGAAGGAACAGATTCCCATTCGAATGGTAAAAAAATTCATATTTAAAGGTAATACCATCAACCTATACTATTCCTTAACCAATGTAAGTTCTACATCGTTACGGATGTGTTTTGGTGTTGAGGTAAATCTTTCTTTTGCGGAGAGAGAACAGGTTCAAGTTCTATGGCAGGAAGGGAAAAACAGGAAAGAAGTACTTCAAGAACTTACTGTACTTTCGAATGTAGGCGAGATTTCCTTTGAAGATTCCTCCCATGGAACTCAAATCGTATTATCTACATTGGAACCCGCTTCCGCATGGAATTGGTCCAACGAATGTAAAGTCTCTTCCTCTAATGGACGAGGTATATACCTTGGTTTCTGTTTCCTTCCGTATTGGCCTTTGGATTTGCCTGCGGGAACCGTGTGGGAGAATCGAGTTACTCTGAAGATGGGAAGTTTATAGAGAATGCCATTCTTTCAACGATTCGACATGGTTTGTAGTACAGCATCGATCCATGGTTGGGTTTCACTAAAGTAATACTTTGAAGCAAGAAGTAAATCCATGGCAGATTCACGATAGTGCGCTAAAAAGAATTTCGCCTGTCCGCGGTAGAAATATACTTGTGAGCGGGCTTCAGCACTGAGGGGAAGATGGGATAATAAGTCCAACTGAAAAATAACGTCCTTCCAATCTCTATTCCGGAAAGGACCCTTAAGCACGGCCTGTAGCATTTGTTCCTCCTTTTGTCCAGTAGCCCCTTTGTTGGATGGTAAAAGCGTAGGGGATGGGACGGGAGGATAGGGTTCTGGAAGAGGGGCAACTAGATCCTGCAGAACTTTTAAGGTAGAAGAGGGTATGGGTATCGAAGCAGGGATACCGTATTCGGAGGGGCTTGGCAGCGGGCTTCCAGATCCAAAGCTTTGTTTCAACAGATAGTACGGAAGAGGTGTGGGACGTACGTAGGGGCCACTCAAGGGAGGAAGAATATTTGTATCGGAAAGTACGGTTTTCGGTAGAGGGATCTCTACATAGGTGGCGGTGACATTGTTCCCTTTCTCTAATCGAGGAAGTTTCATTTCCAATAATTCTGCATCTACCACCGCATAGTAATAGGGTACGCCTGGAACCGGATAATCCAATACTTCGGTCTCTCTACTAGGGAACCGTTTTACTTCCGTGGCAGTGGTTAGATGCTCGACGGAAAGAATGGGAACGGTACTGCGATATAGAATTAAGTCCCTATCTCCCCGAGAAGTAGTGAATCGCACTACGATATGATCTTTCACTACCTCAGCTGTGATCGAAGAGATGCGGGCCGCTCGTTCTTCCTCCGGGGCAACGGAATCCAATCGAACGGGTGTGACTGTTTTGTTTCGGAAGGGGATCAGTTCATTGAAGGTAGTACCCGTTTCTGTTTTAATCAGTACTGCGTAGTAATAAGAACCAACTTGATCGGGGGTATCTATGAAATACTCTGTACCATAAGGCACTATCCCTGCAAGAGTAGCTTGCGGCAAGGTTTCTGGAGTGATTTCTACCGTGCTTCGATACACTATCAAAGTTCCTGGAGTATCTGGAGAATCCTCCCAAGTTATTTTAATTTGTGAGCCTCGAACTCCTACTTTGATTTGCGACACGTAGGGAGTTTGCATGTCTGCCAAGACATGGATATAAATAGAGCAAAAAAGGGTTAGAAGGACAAGGATTATTTTTGCTATATGGTTGATATTACCCATGTATATACTATTATTATCGGTATAGAAGGATTAAGTCCAGAGATTGTTTTTTCTAAAACTACACTGTATGCTTTGGAAAACCGTTTGGTCAGGAGGCGTTTATGAGGGAGGATATCGTCAAGAACTTGGAAGATCTGTATGAACAGATTCATGACACATGGAGGCATCTTTGACACGGAGAAAATCCGTTTTCAGATACAGGATCTAGAGATCGAATCTGCTCACCCAGACTTTTGGAAGGATAAGGAAAAGGCAGAGCAGACTTTGACTCGGCTAAAACGGCTAAAACAGAAAATTGAACCATGGGAAAAATTAATTGCTTCCATGGAGGAATTGAAGGAACTCTGCGAGATTGCCAAAGCTGAAAAAGAAACCTCATTGGAAGAAGACATTAGAAAAGCTCTACAGGAGAACAGGAAAGAATACGAGCGCTTACGAACCCTTGAACTCTTGAGCGATGAACTGGACATTGCTTCAAGTTTCCTCACGATTCATTCAGGAGCTGGAGGAACTGAAGCATGCGATTGGGCAAACATGCTGCTTCGAATGTATACCCGATGGGCAGAACGTAAGGGGTATAAGATAGAGATGTTGGACTTATTAGAGTCCGAAGGAGGAGTTAAATCAGTCACCCTTCAGGTCATTGGAGAGTATGCGTATGGCTACCTAAAGGGAGAAACGGGAATCCATCGGTTGGTTCGGATTTCTCCTTTCGATGCGAACGCTAGAAGACATACCTCTTTCGCTTCCGTATATGCGAGTCCAGTGCTGGAAGATGAAATAGAAGTGGAGATCCGTCCGGAGGATATCCGTGTGGATACCTACCGCGCTTCGGGTGCCGGCGGTCAGTATGTAAACAAAACGGATTCGGCCGTTCGAATTACCCATTTCCCTACCGGGATCGTGGTACAATGCCAAAACGAGCGAAGTCAATTAAAAAATAGGGCTACGGCAATGAAAATCCTAAAATCCCGGCTCTATGAGTACTATAAGGCTGAAAAAGAACGGGAACGGGCCGAAAAAGCTATGGAGAAGAAGGATATCTCTTGGGGGAATCAGATTCGCTCATACGTATTCCATCCCTATACTCTGGTGAAGGATCATAGGACTAAGTACGAAGTAGGGAATGTACAAGCGGTGATGGATGGGTACATCGATGATTTTATCGAAGCCTATCTGCACTCTGCATGGAAAGAGGCAAATAAGGTGACATAGACGGTGGTAGGAAAACGAATTTTAGTCATTGATGATCTGCCATTCATGAGAAAGGTCATCCGGGAAATCCTGGAAGGGACTCGTCTTTTTCGGATCGATGAAGCCGAGAATGGACTGGATGGGTTACATCAATATAGGGAGATAAAACCCGATCTTGTCCTTTTAGATATCGTCATGCCGGTACTCGATGGAATTTCCACATTGGAGAGACTCATAAAGATGGATCCCAAGGCTCGAGTTGTCATGTGCAGCGCTCTCGGGCAAGAAGAACTTATCGTACATGCCATACGGTTAGGTGCAAAGGACTTTGTAGTAAAGCCTTTTCATCCCAATCGGTTAGTTACGGCCGTGCATCGGGCTCTAGAAACCTGAAGCTACGTATGATTTACCTAATCCTCCTGGTGATAGCTTCTATAGGTTCTTTACAGGAAATTGAGGCGGAAACTAGTTTGAAAGAACCCGTGGAATTTCGATTAGGGGTGACGGAGTTTTTTACCCACGTCGAATCTCCTACCGCGACACAGCTAGGTCAATCTATAGGTCGAATGTTTTTTGAAAAATTGCAAGGCGTGGGAAAAAAACGGATTCATTCTCTGGAGCGAGAAGAATTCATTCGAGGACTGATCAAGCGTAGTCGGGTAGAGGAACTGAAGAAACTGGATGAACTGTTCCGGAAAAGGGATCAGCTCGGTCTGTCTTCCCTCAAGGAGAAAGAAAAGTCGACCTATGTAGAATTAACTACCCGAATCTATGAGACTCTACAACGGATACGATCCTTGGAGACCCTAGATCCATTAGAATTTTCCCTGGAGCAGGAGGAAAAACCCCTCAAATGGGTGGAAATCAATCAAAAGGGGGATTTGTTACCCTACATCCGGAGTACTTATAAGGATGCGTGTAAGGAATCTCGCTCCGATTACCTCGTTACGGGAGAAGTGGAAGAGGTATTCGGCGATATTCTTTCTGTACGAGTGGTTCTCTACAGTGACATCGCGGAAAAGGTCCTATATGAACGGGAAACGATGGGAACTACGAATGAATTGGAAACCTTGGTGGATCAACTTATTCCTGATCTAGTTACCTTTCTTATAGGAGAAGAGTGGGGAACTTTGGAACTGGTAGTTCAACCAAAAGATGCAGGCATTTTCCTCAATGGGAAACTTGTGGGAATTGGCAGAGTGAGGAAACCCTACCTTCCTATAGGTGTTTATCGAGCGGAGATCCAACGACTAGGTTATCAATTCATTACACAAGTGATTAATCTTTCCCCTAAAGAAGAAAAGAAGATAGAAATAACCATGGAGGCAGTAGCCTTGGAACCTATTCAGGTAGTATCCCTTCCTCTGAACGCCGCTTTCTATCTAGGAGCCGAGAGGAAAGGCGATACTCCTTTTGCGCTGGAAGAGGTGGCAGTGGATTCCATTGGCAGGATTGAAAAAGAAGGATATAAAGCTTACGTATTTCCCTTGCAAAGCCAACGCCAAGATCTTCAAATTACCTTACCCAAGGATCTGTTTCCCTGGAAGGATCGAATAGAGAAAAAAAGGGAAGACTTTTATAGAGCCTTTGGATGGTTTGTCCTGTCTTTACCATTACCTATTTTACTCTATGGATACTATGAAAATGAATCTTTTCGGTATATACAGTATTCGAAAAGTAGCAGATACGATCCAACCGAAGCGGGGAAATGGTCGGACCGTTTGAATAGTATCTATTACGGATACCTTGGTACCCTTTTCCTGAGTAGCTCATTCCTAGTAAATGCTGTAGTTTCCCTGATGGATTATCTGCGAACCGGAGAAGCTTCAGTGAAATATCCAGATCAAAAGCAATAGGAGAGAGCAACATGTTGAAAACACTGGGTCTGAAAATCAAAGGACTCTTCCAAGGGGAAAATTTAGGAAAGGAGTTCTATGAGGAATTGGAAGACTTGCTAATCGAGGGAGATGTGGGGACTGGTACAACTCTTCGATTGGTAGAAACGCTACGGGAGGAGGTAAAGAAAAAAGGTATCCGATCCCGAGAAGATGCCCTGCAAGTCTTCAAACAACACATATATTCCCTCTTACCATCTGGGACTCTTCCTCTAAAACGGGACACATTGAATGTACTTCTCGTCCTTGGAGTGAATGGGGTAGGGAAGACTACCACTATCGCAAAACTTGCCTACTATTATCGAATGGTTGAAGGGATCAATGGAATCGTATTCGCGGCTGCAGACACTTTCCGGGCGGGCGCAATCGCGCAAATCGACACCTGGGCGGATAGGCTGCAAGTACGGGTAGTGAAGCAGATGCCTGGGTCTGATCCGGGAGCGGTGATCTATGATGCATTGGAAAGCGCCAAGGCCAGAGGAGAGGTGCTTTTGTTAGCGGATACTGCTGGCCGAATGCACAACCGAACGAACCTAGTTCGGGAACTCCAGAAGATCGATAAGGTAATTACTGGGCAAGCGGGTAGGGAAACCTACCATAAGGTTTTAGTTCTGGATGCCGTTACCGGGCAGAATGGTCTTCAACAAGCAAAAATCTTCCATGAAGCGGTAAAGATCGATTCCATCATTCTTACCAAATGGGATGGGACTGCCAAAGGTGGGATCATCCTTGCCATCGGTGGAGAGCTCGGGATTCCCATTTCTTTCCTAGGAGTAGGTGAGAAAGTGACGGATTTGAAACCTTTCGATCCTGCCAGTTTTGTGGAGAATCTGTTGGAAGGAGTGTGAGGATGAAGGGCACCTTAGGGAGCCTTTTAATCTGTATGTCTGTTCTGATATTGGCACTTTGTCTCGGAACCTTGGCGGGAGAAGAAGCCTCATTCCGTTCGAATGAACTAGGAATGCCACTGGAACCCCTTCAGAAAGATCAGGAAACTCCAGAATATCGATTGGTAGTACGTCGCTCCACCAATGGGGAAATACGAATCTTGTTGAATCGAGAAGGAGTAGAATTGAAGCGCTGGGAAACGCGCATGGGAGCTGGTGGCATTCCCTTGGAGGAGAAAGAATGGAAAGAAGGTGCCCTGCTGAAGCGATTCTTGTATGATTCAAGGGGTAGAATCATACAGGAGGTGGAGTTCGAAGGAGACAAGGAAAGAGGTTCTTTTGAATATCTTTATGCAGGAAGCACGTACAGGGGGGTAGTATTCAAACCCTTTAACAGTGATTCAGGTTCGCAAGATTTTGGTTATAGAGAAGAGGTCCTCTATTCACCTACGGGGTCATATCGAGGACTTTATAGACAGTATGATTCGGGGGTTACCCGAATTGCCCGTGCTTCCCAATCGAGGGGGGGCTTGCAACGAGAGGTATTTCAAGGAGCGGGGATATCCTTCCTTGCTCGTTATAACTCGAAGGGAGATGCTAGTTATCAAGAGGTGCGTAAAGAAGGAGTGCCCATAGAACAATCGAGATTCTGGTATACGGATCAACCTGCCTACCATCTCGAAAGAATCGAATCGGAAAACTTCGCCACGGGGACACGGATGGTGCGTTGGTACTCAGTGAATGGTTTGTTAGAGAAGGAAACCGAAATGATCAAGGATGTGTTCCTCCAGGAAACGCGATATATCTACCAGGAAAAACAGTTAATACAGAAAGATATTAGGACCCGACGATCTAGGTATCGGTGGGAGTATCGCTATAATGGGGATGGGAAAAAGGTAGAAGAAAAACAGTATGAGAACGAAAGTCTTGTTCTTCATGTCGAATATTCTCCTCCTGAACCCTTTTCTCGAATCGAAAGCAGGTACAAAGGAGGGTCATTGGTGATGCGCACCTACTTCAAAGAGGATTCGGAGGCCCTGGTTGAGTACTATCGGGATGGAGTGTTGCTCCGATCCGTAAAGAAGGGGAGCATCCCTTGAATCCATGGGTTCTCCTGGTAGCTAAACGGTATTTCTTGAGCCCTCGTAAGGGAAGTAGTCATGTCCCTACTTTTCTCTCTGTCTTGGGGATCGCTATGGGTGTGATGACTCTATTTACGGTTTTAGGAGTGATGAATGGATTCCAACACTCTACCATTGAAGCCATCCTGGAACTAAACTCGTACCATATTCGTCTTTCTGGAAACCTAGAGGATCCCTCCATCATAGATCGCATCCGAAAAATTACAAACGTACGTGCGGTGTTCCCCTTCTCCGATATGGAAACCCTGATACAAGGCTCTTTTTCCGACCCCATGGTTTGCACCTTGAGATTTTTACCAGAAGATATCCTTCAGGTGGATCCATACCTAAATAGGATCCTTACGATGATCGATGGTGATTTCGATCTTACCGATCCTAAAGGGTTAGTACTGGGGGTAGAATTGGCAAGGTATTTGGGTGTACGGGTAGGGGATACAGTGAAAATTCTCTGGAATGCAGGAGATTTCAGTACCCTGTCTCCACAGATGGAAGCGTTTATCGTGAAAGGAATATGGAAGAGTGAGTACTACGAGTACGATGCGGGATGGGGATTCCTACCCTTCAGGAATTCCTCCCTTTTGGATAGAAATGCTTCGCCCATAGTTCCTTCTTCTATCTCCAAGCTTCCTGTATACACGGGGATCAAACTGGTAAATCGATTCGGGGATGAACTGGTTAGACGTACCCTAAAGAGGATAGTGCCACCGACTATTCAGGTTACCTCCTGGAGGGAATACAACCGAGCAATTTTCGGAGCGCTCCGGATGGAGAAGACCGTCATGATGATTCTGATTGGGTTGATCTTTATTGTGGTAGGCGGGAATATCTATCGTTCCCAACAGAGACATATCTTCGAGCGGATCGAAGAAATCGGACTTCTTCGGGCAATTGGAGCCTCCCGGACAGCCATTCAAAGTGTTTTTGTGCTGGAAGGGGCTTTCATAGGATTGTTAGGAGCGGGTATGGGAAGTGCTCTGGGGTTATTCCTATCTGGAAGAATCAATGAGGTATTCAGAGTGACCGAGAAGGTAGTGAACACTGTATTCCTTTGGGTGAATCTCTCTCTACGAGTATCCTTATTTTCTCCAGCCAACTTCTACATCTCCGAGGTACGAGCGGTTATTCCTCTAGGGGAAGCGTTTCTGATTGTTCTCTTTGCCGTGGGTTCGACCACTTTAGCGGCTTTTCTAGCCTCCTATAAAGTTGCTTCTATCTATCCTGTGGAGGTGCTTCGGTATGAGTGAAATCCTTCTGCAGGTGGAAAGGGTACGTAAAGTATTTACTACCGGGAGTGAGAATCTGGAAGTCCTGAAGGATATTAACTTTTCTACCCCACCCGGAAAAGTGGTGGTCATCACGGGACAGAGTGGTTGTGGGAAAAGTACCCTCCTTCATCTCATAGGTGGGCTAGATGCAGTGACGGAGGGTATGATTCGGGTGGGCGAGGGGGTAGTGACTGAAATGGGTGAGGGGGATCTGACTCTCTACCGAAGAAAGACCTTAGGATTTATCTTTCAACTACACCTGCTCTTGAGAGAGTTTACAGCCCTAGAAAACGTGGCGATTCCTGCACTGATTAATGGCATGCCTAAATCGGATGCTTTCCAGAAAGCAGCTCTCCTATTAGCTAAGGTTGGGCTTTCCGGCAGGTTGCGTCACTTTCCTCAGGAACTGTCAGGGGGAGAGCGTCAACGAGTGGCAGTGGCACGGGCTCTCATCAATGACCCTTTATTGATCTTGGCGGATGAACCTACAGGAAATTTGGACGAAGGGAATGCTCGAGTGGTACAGGAACAACTCTTTTCTTTGGTGAGAGAATATCGAAAGACCCTCATCCTGGTGACCCATGATCGAGAGCTATCGAGGGAGGGCGACCAGAGGTTTCTTCTGCATGAAGGAGTGTTGCATCCTTTATGAGAGTTTCTCTTTTTCTCGCCCTTCGATACCTTTCACCCTTCCGAACTGGTTCTTTACGAAGGATTCAGGGGGCGATCTTTTCGGTTGGGCTTTCCCTTGTCCCTTTGATCGTGGTGTTACAGGTCTCCGATGGGATGATCCAGGGAATAACAGCTAGAATCCTTGAAGTGGGGACCTATCATCTTCAAGTGTTGACTCCCTCTAGTGGGATTTCCATCGAAGAAGCTTCTTTGCTCTCAGAACTACGAAAAGTGAAAACCGTCATCTCTGTTACGGAGGAAAGTCAAGGGGTGGGGTTGGCCTATTCCAGGGGGGGAAGTGCAGGAGTGACGATTCGAGCAGTACCCCCAAGGGTATGGGAAAAGGATGAAGGATTTGCTCGGTTCATGAGAATGATAGAGGGTACTTTCGATCTTCTGGATCCGCGATCCGCAGTACTAGGTGCGGAGCTGGCCTCAAAATTAAAGATTCACGTTGGAGATACATTGAAAGTGGTTACCCCATACAGCATCGAAGGTGATTCGATCCTCTCTCGGGTCTCTACCTTCATCGTTACAGGAGTGGTTTCCTCCGGATACCAGGAGTTAGACAAACTTTGGTTATTCATTTCCCAGGACCGAAGCAGGATTCTATCCCCTCGAGCTTCGCGTAAATTGATTGGAATAAAGGTAGAAAATCCTTTCCGAGGACTTGTGCCAATCGTACATGAGGTGTATCGGATCCTTCCAAGATCCTACAGGGTATACACGTGGGAAGAATTGGAAAGTTCCCGTTACCTTTCCTTTCGAACTACCCAATACCTTCTTATCTTCATTATGGCCCTTATCCTTGCAGTTGCCTCGGTCAATATCTCTTCTACCCTTATTCTATTGCAAATTGAAAAAAGGGACGAACTGGCGGTTTTGAAAAGCATGGGTCTATCCTCGAAACAGATCATCCGACTCTTTTATTACTTTGGGACTTGGATAGGAATACTTGGAGCTTTGATAGGAGTGGGAATAGGATTGGCTATGGCAGTATCTATCAACGAAATCATTGGAGGTATTGAGTTTCTGCTGAATAATGGGTGGGAAGTACTTCGGTGGATTCTCCGAACAACCGGTATCGTTGTGGAGGGGGCGAACATCCGGATCCTTAATCCTCAGTTCTACCTTGAAAAGATACCCATCGTGCTCGATCCTTTTAAGGTGTTAGGAGCGGCCTTTTTTACTGTTTTCCTGAGTGTGTTAGCCTCTCTATTGCCGGCTAGGTCTGCAGGGAGATTGAAACCCCTAGAGGTATTGGTGAAACATTGACACTACGAGTATTTGGATTTGGCGATCCCTTGAACTTGAGGTTGTCATAACAAGACAAATGCTGTATCTTCTTTCTAGAAGATGGTGTGCGATATTTGCAGAAAAGAAAAAGCAGTGATTCGTATTCGGCAAATGATGGGAGACGAGACAAAGGAACTCCGTCTCTGTGAATCTTGTGCGAAAGAGCAAGGGATTCTTGGAGTGGGGAAAGACCTGCAAGAGGGAATTGGTTGGCTTCTCCAGGGTCTTTTCGAAGCCGTTACTCCCAAAACTTCGAGTGGGGTCGCATGTCCGTCCTGTGGAACCCGGTTCCGGGATATCCGTGCAAAGCATCAAGCAGGATGTGCTGAATGCTACCGCATGTTTACAAAAGAATTGCGGAAACTCTTGGGAATAAAGCAGAAAGATTGGATCTACACGGGCCGGTTACCCAAGCGAATAGAAACCTATAAAGTAATCCTCATCGATAGAGCGAATTTGAAAACACAATTGGAGGCCGCTCTCCAGTCTGAAGACTACGAGACTGCCGCTACCCTCCGGGATCAATTGGCCAGGTTGGATAAGGAGACCGGGGCTACCCGATGAAGGAGCTTACTTTTCCGCTTCCGCTCTGGTTGAAAGAAGAGGGCCCAGAATCCGATATCGTCCTGGCAACTCGATCTACATTAATGCGTAACCTATCCAGTATTCCCTTTATCCCGAGTATTTCGGAAGAACAATTAGTAGAAGTAGCTGCAAAGATCGAGGAAGCGCTGGAATCCTTGAATCTATTGGATCATTTTATAACGTACGAAGTAGAAAAACTTCCCGAACTAGGAATACGGTACTTTGAAGAAGAAGGTACGATACCGGAAGATTCACCCCGAGAGCAGAGATACCTCTATATACAAGACGAAGGAAGGTTGTTTTTAGCAGTAAATGTCGGAGATCATTTGCGTATCGAAAGAAGACGAGGGGGGTTCCGAATCGAAGAGGGATTTCAGAAAATCAAATCGTTAGATCTTCAACTGGAAACTAAATTAGATTATGCCTTTTCACTAGAATGGGGATACCTAACCACAAAATTGGAGAACTCTGGGGCAGGTCTATCTTTCACGTTTGTTCTCCATCTCCCTGGCCTTTCGATGAAAAATGAATTGGACTCTATCCAGCAAATGATGCGAGATGAAGGATATATGGTTAGACCTTTATTCCTTAGTACATCGGCCGATAACGAAACTGTAGCGTTAGGAGAACTCTTCCTGCTGGAGGGTATGCATTTCACGGGGAAGCCGGAACAGGAAATCTGTAAAAAGCTTGAAGACAGGGTAGGTTCGTTATTACATTATGAGAGGGAAATGCGGCAACAGTTACTGAAAGAGAAGCGATGGGAGCTGGAAGATCGAGTGTTTCGGGCTCTCGGAGTTTTGGAGCGTGCTCGAATGCTCCAACTGGAGGAGGCATTGGCACTGCTATCTCTGGTACGATTCGGTGCGTGTAGTGGCTTAATGTCTGCCTCCGTAAGTGGGATTGTTTCATCTCTCATGGTCGAGAGTTGCCCCGCCCATGTGGAAATGCGGTTGGAGGCATCTGAAAAAGGTAATGAAGAAATCGAAGCCCTTGAACGGGCTCGTTATATCAATAGAATTTTAAGTAGTGTGAAAGGGAGGGACCGTGTTTAAAGGTTTGACTCAGAGGGCTCAACGTATTTTAACAATCTTGGCCCAAGATGAGGCAAAGCGCTTTCATTCTGAACAATTGCTGCCTGAACATATTCTTCTCGCCATCCTTCGGGAGGGGTCCGGGTTAGGATATAAAGTTTTACAGAAGGCCATGATTGATCCTCAAAAACTTCAAGCCGAAATAGAAAATGCCCTTCCTAAGAAAAAAGGTGGTTTTGTCCTTGGTGACGTACCTCCTTCTCCAAGGGGAAAGAAGATTCTAGAAGATTCGGCAGAGGAAGCTAGAAATCTAGGGCATGAGTATATTGGCACCGAACATCTATTGCTAGCCTGCTGTCGGGAAGAGGGAAGCGTAATGGCCCGATTCCTCAGTAACAACAATGTGACTATAGAAATGCTCCGGGAAATCGTACAGGAGTTAACAGGAACTGCTTCTCAACCGACATCGAAGAACCTTTCCTATGATGCGGGAATAAAAAAGAAAGTCATGCCACCTCAGGGGAAAAAAGCAACTCCCACACTGGATGAGTTTTCACGAGATCTTACCCAATTGGCAGTGGAGAACAAATTAGACCCGGTAATCGGTAGAACGAGAGAGATTCAACGGGTAATCCAGATTCTGGCTCGGAGAACGAAGAATAATCCTGTTCTCATCGGAGAGCCAGGGGTGGGGAAGACCGCTATTGTGGAGGGATTGGCACAACGCATCGTGGATGGATCAGTTCCTGACGTCTTAATGGGAAAACGAGTCCTAACTTTGGATCTTGCATCGGTAATCGCAGGGACAAAGTACAGGGGAGAGTTCGAGGAACGGTTGAAACGGATCATGAAAGAAATCATCGCTGCGGAGAACGTGATCCTTTTCATCGACGAGCTCCATACCATCATCGGTGCGGGTGGCGCCGAGGGTGCCATCGACGCTTCCAACATGTTGAAGCCAGCCCTCTCCAGAGGAGAAATCCAATGCATTGGAGCTACTACCCTCAATGAATATAAAAAATACATTGAAAAGGATGCAGCCCTGGAGCGGAGATTCCAGACAGTATACGTGGAAGAACCTACGGTGGAAGAAACGATCGAGATCCTGAAAGGAATCAAGGAACGATACGAGGAACATCACAACGTTTCCTATACTACCGGAGCGCTTGAGGTGGCTGCCATCCTTTCTCGGAGATACATTACCGATCGATACCTGCCCGATAAGGCGATCGACTTGATCGATGAGGCAGGATCTCGGAAGCGAATCATGAACAACATTAGGCCTTCGGAAGTCGTAGAACTGGAGAAAGAAATCGAGCGACTCAACGCAGAAAAAATGGCCCTCGTAACTGCTCAGAATTACGAAAAAGCAGCAGCCCTTCGAGATACCATAAAGCAACTCAGGGCGAGGGTGGAAGAACTGAAGAACGAGTGGAAGGTAACCCTTAAATCCGATCAGAACGTGGTGGATGCATCGGATATCCAGCAGGTAATTTCCGATATCACAGGTATTCCTCTCGCTCGATTGGCGCTGGATGAATCCGAGCGGCTTTTACATATCGAGGAAGAACTGCATAAACGGGTCATCGGACAGGATGAAGCAATTCGAACTATCGCTTCCGCCATTCGCAGGTCGAGGACAGGGCTCAGTTCCCCTTCTCGACCGATGGGATCTTTCATCTTCCTTGGTCCTACCGGGGTAGGGAAGAGCTTGCTGGCCAAGACCCTTGCAGAGTACCTCTTCGGTAACGAGGATGCTCTGGTACGGATCGATATGTCGGATTACATGGAAAAGCACAATGTGTCTCGGCTTGTGGGAGCCCCCCCGGGGTATATTGGATACGAAGAAGGAGGGATTCTCACCGAGAAGATCCGCCGGAGACCCTACAGTGTCATTCTCTTGGATGAAATCGAGAAAGCCCATCCCGATGTGTTCAATATCCTCCTCCAGGTTCTGGAGGAAGGTCAACTGCAGGACAATCTTGGGCATACGGTTTCTTTCAGGAACGCGGTGCTGATCATGACGTCCAACGCAGGAGCTCGGGAAATCTCGAAAGACTCCTTCCTTGGGTTCCAACCCCAACAGGGGGTAATGGACTACAAGGAGATCAAAGCCTCTGCTATGAACGAACTGAAACGTCTCTTTAGGCCAGAGTTCTTGAACCGGGTGGACGAGATCGTGGTTTTCCATAGCCTGGACAAGAAACAGGTGGCAGCCATTCTGGAGATTCTCTTGAAGGAAGTGGCTGACAGGCTAAAGGAGCGGGATATACGGTTGGAAGTGACTCAGAGAGCAAAGGAATATTTAATCGAGAAAGGGTACGACGTAAAGTTCGGAGCAAGGCCTTTACGAAGAGCCATACAGCAGGAGATCGAAGATCCGCTGGCCATGGAGATTCTGAAACGACGGTTCGAGAGCGGGAGTACGGTTATCGTGAGTGTTCGAAAAGGTCAACTGGTATTTCTCGAAGGTCCGAAAGAAAAGAAACCAGCCTTGCCAGCCCCGAAAGAAGTGGTAAGCCTTTCGAATTGAAAAACGATAGATGGACATGATGCGCTGTCCTGCGTGCCAGTCGACTACTTGGGAAGACTTGCACGCATTAGAACCTAATGTGCCTACCCGATTTCGGTGCATCCGATGCGGCCGAATCGCATCCCTTGGGTCCTGTAAGGTCTGTGGTCGAAAGGATTGGATTCGTAGATCCGAACTATTCGAAAAAGCTTCAAAACGTCCCATCGTTCGGTACCAATGCGGAACATGCGGCAGGATGATAGGGTTGTATCTTGATTCTGAGCTGAGTAAATCTAAACGAACCTTCCTCCGGAAGCTTTGAATAACCTGTTCCGCAACGCCAATCCGATCCCCGTTGGAGGAGGGTAATAGGCAAGGATAGTAGTGATTCCTTCCTTGTCTGCTCGATGGAACTGGAAGAATAAGTGTCGAGCGTAATCGCTCATAGTCTCGAATACCACCATCTCTATCCCCATAGATACGATTCTGTGCAAGACTTCTTTTGACTCGGTTTGTTTCATGTAGAGGATCCTCGTTGAAGTGGGCATCTCGATCAAAGGAGAAAGGAGATCCGCTAGCGAAGAGAAAAGGTACACCGTCGCCTTGGGTTTGTAATGGGTGTATTTTGTTCCGGGTGAAGCAGGTCTTTCCTGAGGCACTTGGGAAAGATCGATGACTTCCAAACCGAAATCTTTTCCGAGTTCAGTAAGAGTTTCAAACGTAACAAAACCTGGCCGAAGGAGCTCCAATCGATCATTCTCGATTCGTACGACCGAAGATTCCAGTCCCACCTCGCACATTGGACCCTTTATAATGGCCGCTACTCTGCCTGTCATCGCGTGGTAAGCCATTTCAAAGGTCGTGGGACTAGGCTCACCTGAACGGTTCGCAGAGGGCGCAGCGATAGGAACCCCTGCATAGGAGATCAACCTTCTCGCTTCTGCCAAGGATGGGATTCGGATGGCCACAGTAGCTAAACCTGCTGTGACAATGTCGGGTATAATAGGAGCTTTTGGCAACACGAAAGTAACGGGACCTGGCATACACCGTTCCATCAGTTTAAGATGTCGATCATCGACTCTTCGGGTATAGGTGAGAATCTCCTCCATGGAGGATAGGTGCACGATAAGAGGATTGTCTACTGGCCGGCCTTTGGCTTGGAAGATTTTTCGGCACGCCTTGGGGTCTAGCGCGTTAGCACCCAAACCATATACCGTTTCGGTGGGAAATACCACCAGTTCGCCCGCTCTGATGAGTTCGCCCGCTTTCTTTAGATCTTCTTCTATAGATTCAAGAATCAAGGTTCTTGCGTGAGTCATGGGTGTAAGGGAACTGTAGGGTAGATTGGTTTGATTCGTCAAGGGGTTGGATAATTTCTTTATGTTTGATATATTTTAGAAACGTAATGTCGAAACAAGAACATCTGATCCCTTTGATTTCTTGTGTAAAGACGCAAGGGGCCATAAAGCGTCTACTATCTTCTGGTGAAACAGTCGTGTGCGTGCACAAGCAAAACGGAAAAACCAGAAGAGTAGCTTTCAAGGCCCTTTACCAGAATAGTAAAGACTTTTGGCTGAATCCCCACACGAGCTGGCAGTACTTTCTCCCTCGATCCGTGGCGGAGAATCTCCAACTTCCTATTGATGAGGAGGTCCCCAGGGTAGGAATTACTCCTGAAATTCTCGATACGCCCGAAGAAATGATAGAAGAGTTGGAACAAGCTCCTTCACCGCCGGAAGAAACGATTGGGAATGTTAATTTTGGACCAGAGTACGAACGGATAGAGAAGCTTCCCCTTTCGCAGAGGATAGATCTGCTGGCTGAGTTCAAGAAACGCCTTGATGAGCTTGCCCAGAAGAAAGCTCCTATTACCGAGGAAAGAGCGGAAACCCTGGTAACTTCCAGTAGGGATGCGGCTCTAATCAACCGGGCAACTCTGTTGGAAGCGTTGAAGCTGGGGGATGAAGAAGCCAAGCAGTTTACCCAAGGGGTAGTAACCGCCACCCGTGAGATGGTGAAGTCTACCACCCGATTAGTGGATGAGGAAATTTTCCAGCACGAACTGGTAAAACGATTGATTGAACGATCCAACGGTACCGTGGTGCAACACATGACCAGGGTGTTTCTCAATGGTCTCAGTTTCCTTTCGTACTATAATGAGCAATTTCGATCTACCAGTTTGACGAATCGAATCCGAATTCACTTTGTTAAACGGTATCGTCAATACTATCGACAACTGCTTCCTCATCTCCATCCAGAGGATGTAGTCCTGGAACGGGTATTCTACAAAGGGATGCAGGCTGTTCCTGAAGCTGATTTTCATCATTTCGCCACGGGGTTTCTTGTACACGATATCGGGAAAGCGGATGCTATCGAATACCATGAAGGGGAAGCAGGGTACAACAGGGACATTATCGTGGAACATGTAAAGATTGGATACCAAGCGATCATGAATAAGACGAACTATCCGAGACAAGCAGGATTAATTGCCGGATACCATCATGAGTACTATGGGGATCCGTCGGGGTATGGGTACTTCAGGGAATACCTGGCTCAGTATAGAAAATCCAATCCAAAGGCAACTCAGGATTACTGCATGACCTATGAGTTGGAACCCATTCTAGATTATCAGGCTTTGGCCTATTTCCCTGCCAAGGTGTTGGAGATCGTGGATATCTTTGATTCCCTGACGGATCCCATGAGGAGTTATCGAAAACCCCTTGAGCCCCATGAGGCGGTAGATTTCATGCGAAAAGAGTTTATTGAAGAGAAATTAAAGATCGATCCGATTCTGTTCGATCTGTTCGTCCAATTTCTAGAAAGGCGGTCATCCAGGTGAAAAGCGTACCAAAAACCATCGTGAACAAAATCGTGAAGGATCGAACAGCTTACTATACCATCCATTGGTCACCTATTATTCGAGTGGATAAGTACGAAATTCAAAGAACGGTGCCCGCCATGGCAGGTATCTTCGAACTATTCTATAGAGGACGGGATCGAAAGTTTCATCTGTTTCATTATGGTATCGCTTGGCTTGGAGGTTTGCGTGCCGTGATTCGGGAAATGACAGACCCGATTCTCATGAAGGATAGGCCCGATATTCAACGGGTTTTAAAGGATCATGAATGTTTCTACAGGTTCGTTGTTTGCGAATCGAGGGAGGACTTGGAAGACCTACTAACGTTCTTCGGAAAGACAAAAGGTTCTCCCCAACGAGCTGCTTCGGGTAGGTACGAAAACGTTCGATTGAAAGAGCTTTCAATTCAATCGCCGGTCTAATTAGAAAGCACCTACGTAGGCGGGTGGATAAGGTAGGTCGTACATTGGGCAGACCTGTTGGGCTGTAGTGTGGAGATCTGTGAACTGGTGAGCGTGTATACCCAGACGGGAAGCGGTTTGTACGTGGATCTCGATATCGTCCAAGTATAGGATTCGATTGGCTGGTTTGCCTGTGAGCTGGATCGCGTACTGAAAAATTGCCTCTTCTGGTTTGATTAAACCCAAAGCTCCAGAGACAACCTGATACTGAAAAAGGTCTTTCCAGGGGGCTGGTTCTACTACGGATCGATAGAACCGTACAGGCATATTCGTGAGAAGTCCAATCTGGAACCCCTGATCTCGTAACGCTCGAATCCAGAGTAGGATTTCCTCATTGATTTGGCTCCAGCAACGGTCATCCTCCTCCACAAGAAGGGGAATGTCCCGGGGGTCGACTGTACTACCTACTGCGGCAAAGATGGCTTTCCAGTACCGTTCAGAATCCCAAGCATCCCGATCATAGAAGGGTCGGTACTTTTCGTAGGCTTCCCTAACTTTCGAGTAGGGAAAGTGATACTTTTCTGCCATACGGTTCAAAAATTGAGTAAGGTATCCATTACTGGGGAGAGTAAGCACGTTGCCGAAATCGAAATAGATGGTATGAATGCTGTGGTGTGTCATGTAGTCTCCTGTGTCATGATCGATTCAATGGTTCAATAAAATAGGGACGCTTGTCGTTTGAAGCAATCTTCCAGAACTATGGCAGCCATAGCTTCCACTACTGGCACGATTCTAGGGCAAATGCAAACATCATGCCTACCCTCGGTTCGAATGATCTGTTCGTGCCCTTCGATATCGAGCGTTTGCTGGGGGCGTCCAATGGATGCTACTGGCTTCACCGCAATTCTGAAAAGGATTTCTTCGCCCGTACTGATTCCTCCGAGGATACCCCCCGCGTTGTTGGTAAGGAACCCTTCAGAGGACATTTGATCGTTATGCTCACTACCCCTCATATCCGCGGCTTTGAAACCGGCGCCAAACTCGATTCCCTTTACGGCTCCAATGGAAAGCATCGCGTGAGCCAAGAGAGCATCTAGCTTGTCAAATACCGGTTCCCCTAGACCCGCTGGGACACCCCGTATTCGGCATTCCACAATCCCTCCTACCGAATCTTCCTCGGCTTTCCGTAGAGCGATCACCTCCAGCATCTGTTCCGCCGCTTCTAAATCACAAGCCCTTAGGGGGTTTTGTTCTATCGCATCTGGGTCGAAAGTTTTACATTGAATGCCCGCTGCCCGGACAGTGTATGCAAGGATCTCTACCCCTCTAGCCCGCAGAATCTTTTTAGCCACTGCTCCGGCTGCCACGCGGGCGGCAGTCTCCCTTCCCGATGCTCGTCCAGAGCCCCGGTAGTCCCGGATTCCGTACTTCTTCAAATACGTGTAATCCGCATGACCCGGGCGAAACATGTCTTTTATGGGAAGATACGCTTCTGGTCGTGCGTCCGAATTATAGAGAACTAAGAACAGAGGTGTACCCGTAGTCTTCCCTTCGAAGATTCCAGAAAGGATGGAAACTTTATCGTCCTCCTTCCGAGGAGTGGTAATTTCCGATTGACCTGGTTTGCGGCGATCCAGCTCTTTCTGGATGTCCTTTTCACTAAGTTCTAGACCCGGGCATACTCCATCAATCACTACTCCCACAGCGCCTCCGTGGGATTCTCCAAAAGTGGTGATGCGAAACAGTTCTCCGAAACTATTGCCGCTCATTCAAAGCTCCTGCTTGAAGATGGTGTACTAATTCTCGTACTAGATCGTCGATGGTTTTCCCCGTAGTCGAAAGGATCCAATTCGCGGCTCTTCGAAAGAGAGCGGTTCGGTGTGTGTACAGTCGATGAAAATCTCCCGCTGGATCCTCTTCCCCCAGAAATGAAGGGATACCTCCCCGTAGAATTCGATGGAGAAGGATCTCTTCTGTTTCTTCAAGATATATAAAGTACCCAAATGGATCAAGAAAGGAAAGAGCACGGAAGTTCTCGATTGTGCCCCCTCCCAACGCAAGGACACAAGCAGGTTTATGGGCACTATCCTTATACATTTCTATTAGTTGTCTAATTCCCTCCAGTTCCAGTTCTTGAAAACCAGACTTTCCTAAGGAGCGGAATATCTCTCGAATGGGAAGGCGGGTCCCTGTTCGTTGGGTATAGATGCGGCTAACCCAATCATCCAGATCCTCGAAAGGTACAGATAGAGCCTGTGAAACCTGTTGTCCAACGGTTGTTTTCCCGCAATGTTTCATTCCCATGAGGACCAAGATGGATCTTAAACCAAACATACGGCTGGATGGTAGCCTGATCTTCTGGTAAGATGCAAGGGTGCAACTAGAATGGAAAGCTCGGGTTCTGGAAGCCTTGAAGGAAGCCCTACGAGTAGTTGCCATGCGGAGGAGTAAGGGTGCCCCAAGGGGTGGAGTTAGGGGTTACAGATGGAATAGCGAGAACCCTGAGCAGACTTGCGTTGTTCTAGACGAATTGGAAGTGGAAGCAGTAACAACACTCATAGTATACAGAGTAGTGCTTCAAATGCGGTCCGACCTACGCGGGCATCCGAATTACCAAAAAGTTTGCCAAGTTCTGGAAGAAATTCCCCTTTGGTCGTTGGATCGGGAAATTGCAATCGAAGTGATCGATTGCCTATCCTCCATCCTGGGGCTACCGTTCCGGCACTGTTCAAGAATCGAAAGCGACGGGGTTTTTTACCCTGTCGATCAGGTGATGAAACAGAAGATCCAAATAGCGGCGGAACTTCTCGGGCTGACTCTTTTATAGAATTGCGAAGAGTATAGTGTCGGGAGCGTTTCGATTGAGTGTATACTTATAGAAGCAAAGGTAGAGGCTGAGAAAACAGGTACCCCTGCCCATAGTCCACGCCGATTTCTTGCAATTTCTGCCGTATCTCTTCTGATTCTACGAACTCTGCGATGGTCTTCATGCCCATCACATGTCCAATGTCGTTTACCGCCATCACTAGAGCTAAATCGATAGGGTTTTCTAGAATGTTTTGCACGTACGAGCCATCAATCTTCAGGTAATCCACAGGTAGGTTCTTTAGGTAGGAGAAGGAGGTAAATCCGTTTCCAAAGTCATCCAAGGCAAACGTACATCCGAACTCCCTCAACTGTTTGATGAGGGTTGTGGCTCTGCTAAAGTTTTGTATGGCGGCTGTTTCAGTGATTTCGAAGCAGAACAAGGAGGGAGAGACTTTGTATTCGAGGAATGTGGCAGTGATATAGTCGAAAAGCTTCTCGTCTGCAATGCTAGCGGCAGAGATGTTGATGAAAAACATAGGACTTTTGTGTGCTTCTCCGTACATCAAGGTATGGGAAGCTTCTGCGACTTTCCGAATCACGAGCCGATCGATGGCGGGCATCAAATGGTACCGCTCGGCGGCAGGGATGAACTCAGAAGGAGCTACCAGGGAACCATCTTCTTGTTGAATCCGAATGAGGATCTCTTTTTTAGAAATCGAGTTTGCTTCACTTTGGAGGGGAACCACTTCGTGCGTGAAGAGGACGAATTTGTCCTGATCGATTGCTCGGGTCAATCGGGTAATCCACTGCATCTCGCCTTTTCGTTTCTGGAAAAGGATGTTTCCTGATTCGTAGAACCTACACCGATTGCCTCCTTCCTCTTTGGCCAGTCTGCAAGCTTCCTCACCCATGGCGAGGGCGGTATAGGGATCCCGCGCGCTCGTATCCAGCGAAGCAATGCCTACACTGGCAAATATGGGGAAACTGCTCTTCTGCCAGGGGAAGACTCGCTGAACCTCGGTGAGAAGAGTCGTCCCAAGATTAAGCACGTCTGCTTGGGACTGGTCCCAAGTAAGAATACAAAACTCGTCCGAACCGATGCGCCCTACCGGAAACTCCTTTGGAACAGAAGTGCGTATATCGATCGCCACTTGCCGCAGAAGCTCGTCACCGGCGTGATGCCCACACACATTGTTCACGATGCGGAAATTGTCGAGGTTCAGATAGAGAAGCCACCGGTTCTTGTTAGGTTTCGAGGATTCTAAGTCCGTTTTTTCGTATAGAAGACTCTGGAGTTGCTGGATTATCTCTCCCCGGTTATCCAGCCCCGTCAGTAGATCATGGGTGGACTGATAGTCGAGACTGTCAGTGAGACGGCGGAGGTTGCTTACATCCCGAAAAGCGATTACCTTGCCTAACGTGGTACCATTCCGTTTACTAATATGGGCCACACTTCCCTCAATGGGTATTCTTCCTCCATGAGCGGTTTGAAGGAGTAGGTTATCCAAAAGGGTAGGGAAGGTATCGTCGCTTTCCAATAAAATGTGAGGGGGAATGGGTGAACCGGACAGTTCATCAAAGAATTGAAATACCTGTTGGAGGGGTTTTTCCCTTACATCCGGCTCTCTATAACCGGTTAAGATTTCGGCAATTGGATTCATGAAATAGATTCGGTTTTCCGTGTCGATGGCAATAATGCCATCCCCAATTCCTTTTAGAATGGCGGACATCCATTGCTCTTGTTCGTGCAATTTCCGTTCGATTCCATGTTTGTATAGGACGATTTCAATGGTTGTTAGAAGCTCCCTTTCCTTGAAGGGTTTTAGGATGTAACCGAATGGCTCGGCCTGTTTGGCCCGTTCTAGGGTATCTTGGTCTGAATACGATGTAAGGAAGACCACAGGAATATCGAGGGAATGACGGATCTGTTTTGCGGCTTCGATTCCATCCATTTCCCCTTTCAGCATGATGTCCATCAGAATCAGGTCGGGGACATCTTTTTCTGCAACAGTAAGGGCGTCTTCTCCAGTGGGAATGATGCCGATTACTTCGAACCCAAAATCTAGGAGCCTCCGTTTCAAATCCAAAGCTATGATCTTCTCGTCTTCTACAATCAGGATTCGTTCCTTAGCCATCCCCATTTCCTTCAATTCTATGTGATCATTTATGACATACCACAGCAGGCTAGGATAAAAGCTTCTTTAGAATTGGGGGGTCGATTCTGAAGGGGGATCCTTTTCCCTGAAGAAAATGGTGCTTCTCGAACAGGTGGAGGGAAAGCTCCGAATACAGGAAGCTTGTTCCAGAGGGAAGGTGCACTATCTCTGCATTCGTTTTCCGGAAAATCCCATCCTCGAAGGGGCAGGCCAGAAACCCACGTGCTTCGGTAACCTGAACCCTGTACTTCCCTTGCACGGTGATTGGTTCACCCAGGCCCTTCCGGCCCTCCTCAAGAAGGTCATGGAGAATCCTAGAAGCCTCGTCGATGTTTATCCCCAACTTCTGGAGAGTTTCTTCATCCTGTTCAATGATATCGGCCAGATTCCGCAAATCCTCTCCCAGAAAGCCTGCCGAGGTAATGACTCCTGGTTGCATGTTTTCTTGAGCCCGTTTCAATTCTGGAGACATCTTCATGGCTTACCCCCTTATGCAAACTTATCGAAGTAAATTTTATCTGGCGGCACCTGGAATTTTTTCATCACGGCAATACAGGCATCCAGCATTCCAGGGCTTCCGCATAGGTACCCTTCCATTGGCTTGGTTCGATCGATCTGTGTGGTAAGGTACTTTTCCAGAACTTGGGTGATAAGACCCGTTTCCCCTTTCCAATCATCCTCTGGTTGGGGTTCGGAAAGGGCAGCGATGAAGTGAAAGGAAGGCCACTGCGCTTCGATCTGTTTCAATTCCTCTAGGTAGAAAAGGTCTCTTTTTGTCCGAGCACCGAAGAAGTACCAGATCTCACGGTCCGTTTTCCCTTTTTCCAGCATGTCGTAGAAAATGGATTTAAAGGGAGCCATGCCAGAACCTCCTGCCACGCAGATCATGGTGGCTCCCGTTTCCCGGACATGGAACTCTCCAAAAGGCCCAGTTATGGTCACAGGTTCTCCCTCTTTCATTCGGGTATGGACATAGGTGGTGACGATCCCTCCTGGTACTAAACGGATAAGAAGTTCCACGTGGTTTCGATCCGAGGGACGGGAGGACATGGAATAAGCCCGTTCGGTCGGTTCTTTGATCTTATCATAGGGTGGTACCATCAGTTGCACGTACTGACCCGCCAGGAAATCGATCTCATTTGGTTCCTCCAATCGAATATACACTTCTTTGATGTCATGAGTAACATTCCGGATCCGTTCCACCTTTCCTTTGTACCGTTTAATATTGAAAAGAGCTTCAGGGATCTGGATCTTGATGTCCTTCTTGAGCTTGATTTGGCAGGAAAGTCGAACGTTCGCTGCAGTTTCTTCTTTACTCATATAGGGGAGTTCAGTGGGAAGGTGGGGACCCACATCGGATGTTACTTTTACTTTACAGGCTCCACAACTGCCCCTCCCCCCACATGCGGAAGGCACATAGATCCCTACTTCTGCCAGGGAAAAGAGCAGGGGTGATCCTCCCTTCACTTTCAACTGTCGTTTCCCCTGGTTGATGTCGATGGTGACTTCGCCGTAATTGTTCACGATTTTATCGGTTACGGAAATCAGGAGAGCTAGAATAGCTGTAATGACACCCACCGCAGATGAAGCAAGTAATACGGGAACGAACATGATAGCCTCCTATTGAACCTTCAACATACCCGAGAAACCGATGAAGGCCATGGCCATGAACCCAATGGTAATCAGGGTAATGCCTGGTCCTTTCAATCCCGCTGGGACCGGAGCTTTGTCGACTTTCTTACGAATAGCTGCCAGAGAAGCGATGGCCAACCACCACCCTAATCCAGAACCCAAGCTGAAAACGGCCGATTGAAAAAAGGAGTAGTTCCTAATTTCGATAAAAAGTACTGCTCCCATGATGGCACAGTTCACCGTAATGAGGGGAAGGAAAATACCTAAGGTCATATAGAGGGCCGGGGACAATCGATCAATAACCATCTCAAGGATCTGCACCACTGCGGCAATCACGATGATGAACACGATGAACCGAAGGTAGTACAACCCTAAAGGGTAGAGGATGTAATGGAGAACCGCCCAGTTCACTACTCCTGTGATGGTAAGTACAACGGTAACGGCGAGCCCTAGTCCATTGGATGAGTTGAAGTCCTTGGAGATGGAAATGAAAGAGCACATTCCGAGGAAGTTGGCCAAAAGAATATTACTGGTGAGGATGGAAGCGAAAAAAAGGCTTAAAGGCGAGATTTGGGGGCTCATGCTTTCCCTCCTGTCATGCGATTCTTGGCGATCCAAAGAAGAATTGCCACAAGGAAAAAGGCACTAGGGGCCATTACCATGATGGTCCACTGCGGGAACCAAGAAGGGGCTATGGGGATTCCAAAGAGGGTCCCAAACCCGAGGAGTTCCCGCACAAAAGCGATGACCATCAAAACCCACATATATCCGAATCCAGAAGTAAGTCCATCCCAGAATGCGGGAAGGGGAGGATTGCTTTGGGCAAAGGCTTCCGCTCTACCCATCAGAATGCAGTTGGTGATGATCAAACCCACGTAGGGGCCTAAACTTTTCGAAATTTCAGGGAGGAACGCTCTTAGTAGGATATCCACGATGATCACATAGAAGGAAATGATCAATACCTGTACGATCATCCGTACTTTCCGGGGTATCCATTCTTTCATAAAGGCAATGGTCAAGTTTGAAAAGGCTGCGGTAAACGTCACGCCCAGGGTCATGATAAGGGTGTTGGTTAGTAAGTTGGTTACCGCCAATGTCGAGCAGATCCCAAGGATCTGAATGAAAATCGGATTATTGAACCAGAGGTTTTCCCTCGATATCTTCTTAAGATCCTTTGCTGTCATCTGGAGCCTCCCAAGATCTTCTTCAACATACCCAATTCGCCATTCAAGATGGTATCCATCGATTGGCTGGTACGACTAGCGCCCGTGATACCATCGGCAACTCCTTCCTCCTTATTCGCCTTACCACTTCCCGCCTCTGCGCCGAAGGTTATATGAATTTTCCCATTTTTTACTTTTAGGCCTCGAAACTGATCCTTGAACCAAGGATCGGCTATCCGTCCCCCTAGACCCGGAGTTTCATTATGGCTTACGATCTGGATCCCTATGATCTGGGATACCTCTGAATCCACCGAGACAATCCCCGTGATAGTTCCCCAGAGACCGCTTCCGCTGAACTCCTTGGCAAAGATCGCTTTTTCTCCTTGAGAGCTCTTATAGAGCTGTACCCCATCCTTCTTCACAATTTCGATGGACTTGTATAGGGTATTTACTTCCTGATCCGTGCGGAAAGGGATAGCCATCGCCGAGAGGATCGCTTTCTGTCGAGCGAGTTCTTGGTTCCGCTGCACGATCCCCGCAGTTCCTTCATTTGCCAAGGCCAGGAGAAACACGAATAGGAAGGTGACGATGAAGCTGAACACTACCGTGTAGAGAATTCCATCTTTTTTCATAAAGAAGCCTCCTTTGTTGTAGGAGTAGTTGCCTTGGGGGTAGTGAGTTCATCGATCAGAGATGCGAAGGTATTTCCTAGAAGAAGGGCAAAACTCGTTCCTTCCGGAAAGGCGGAATACAACCGTAAAAGGATCGAGAGAATTCCTATCAGGAGCCCATAGATCCATTGAGAAAGATCCCGTTTAGGGGCGCTCACAGGATCGGTAGTCATAAAAACTGCCACGAATAGGACGCTTCCACTGAGCATGGAGTATAGGGTAGCGAAGGCGCCTTTTATTCCCAAAAGATCTAAGATAAAAGAGGTCCCGATGGCGCCAATAACCGTACCCAGCATGGTGCGGTAAGAAGCGGTTTTTGTGATTAATAGGTAGATAGCTCCCAAAAGAATGAGGAGAATGGAACCTTCGCCGATGGAACCCCCTTTGAATCCCAGGAACAGGTCCTGCAGGTTGAGGGAAGAAATGTCACCTGCCCGAAGGAATCCCAAAGGAGTAGCAGTGCTTACCGCGTCCGCATGAGAGCCGAAAGCTCCTGGAACCATCCAGGAAGCAGCTAGGATATTGGGAAAGGTGATATAAACGAATAACCTTCCTGTAATGGCGGGGTTAAAGATATTTCTTCCGAATCCCCCATACACTTCTTTTCCCATGAATACGGCAAAAACGATTCCCACCCCTACGACCCACAGAGGGGTTTTGGGTGGGAGGGAGAGGGCAAAGATCGTGCATGTAACTAGTACCGCTTCACTAACCTTCTTGTTTCGACCTTTTTCCACGAAATATTCCGTGGCAACCCCTAGGATTAGGGAAACCAAGAGCACTACAACTGGCCTATATCCATAGAGGTATATGGAAAAGAGAAATAAAGGGAGGAGTGCGTAGAGAACCCTCCGCATAATGAGTTGTTTCTGGAACACAAACCCTCCTTCCAATGAAGCAAGATTCTAGACGTGTCTCTTATAGATTACTGCACATATAATCTTATTGCAAGATTTGCTGGAGGGCTGGGTACATTCCCTTCCAGAGGATGGCCTCGAGACAGTGGGATACCTCCTTAACGAGGGATGGGAAGGAAATCTCTTTTCCCCACAGGGTAGATTCGGACAGGGCAGTTCGAACAATATAGGGTATATCCACGAGGGATACATCGATTGATGGTGACTCTTTATTAGAAGCTTCGCGCAATGGGACCTTCGACCAGAGGGAATGGAAGAACTCAAGCACCTCTTGATCGTCCTTGATGGTTGGAGCCTTAGAAGGATCCACTGTTCCTCTATAGTAGGCAAGGAGAGCCGCAAAGGAAAAACTCAAGCCTTTGGGCTGTCGACTGAATTTTTCCTGGTACTCTAGAATCGTAGGCAGTACTCGAGCTCGGAACTTCGCGCGGGAATTCAACGCAATACTGGCCCACTGGTGACGTATAAAGGGATTGGCAAACCGTTCTAAAACAGATTCAGCATACGCCTCAAGGTCCGCTCTGGGCAATGGAAGGACGGGAATGATTTCTTCGTACAAGGTTTTCCGGATGAAAAGGGAGAAAACTGGATCGAGTAACGCTTCCCGTACCGTTTCGATTCCGGAAGCTAAAGCGATGGGAGCGGTCATCGTATGGATTCCATTGAGGATACGGACTTTTCGGGTTCTGTACGGGGTCATGTCTTTGGTCCATACCACGTTTATTCCCACCCGGTCCAAGGGGAATTCTGTACGAAGGGAGTCGGGGCCTTCGATTACCCATAACCGGTAAAGTTCTCCGGTGTCCAACAGATCGTCCCGGTACCCAAGCTTCTCCTGCAAGGATTCGATTTCGTCCTTGGGGTATCCTGTCATGATGCCATCTACTAAAGTATTGCAGAAGGTGTTGGCCTGTTCGATCCATCCAAGGAAGTCTAGATCGCTTGTCCATTCTACCGCCAACGTCTGCACTATTTTTTTGAGAGTATCTCCGTTTCGATCGATCAGTTCGCATGGAAGAATGATGAATCCCTTATCGCGAGCTCCTCCCATACGTTGGTACCGTTCCCATAGGAACCGGGTCAGTTTCCCTGGAAAGCTTCGAGGGGGGGTAGCGTCGAACTTATCCTCTTCATCCAGAACGATTCCCGCTTCAGTTGTATTGGAAATGATGAAGCGCAGTTTAGGTAGAGAAGCGCAATCGAGAAAAGCTTGAAAATCAGTATAGGGGTTTATCCCATGGCTGACCGAAGTGATCAATTCTATCTCTTCCACCTGTTTTCCTTGTTCTATCCCCCGCCTTAAAAGGGTATAAAGGCCTTCCTGCTTGTTTAGTGCATCTACTGTTCCGGAGGGAATCGGTTGGACGATGATTACTTTTCCATTGAATAGCCCTTCCGCGTTCATTCTATGGATCATCCAATCGGCAAAACCCCGTAGGAATCCCCCTTCCCCAAACTGTAGAACCCGGATAGGGAAGAGCTTGTCTATAAGATGATAGGGGTCGAGCATTTCTTGCCGGGAACGAACGAGGGATTTAGAAAGGGGTGCTAATGCGTTTTTCTGGTTTGGCTGCATGAAGGTCCTTCCTTTACGTTGTCGTTAGGTGGAAAAAGCATACTTTTGAACGAGTGTTGACGCGTCCCTAACTATAACGTTTAAATGAAAAAAAGGCTTTGGGTAAGGTTTCCCATCCCAAAGCCTTCCGGTTGCCGCCGATCAGAATCGAACTGATGACACACGGATTTTCAGTCCGTTGCTCTACCGACTGAGCTACAGCGGCAACTTCGATTATGTATATAAGGAGTTTTCTAGAAAATGTCAATATCCTTATGGTATCCCTGGGAGAGTGATTCTTAGAAGCTAAATAGCTAAATATAGTAAAAAAGTCATATTACTCAAAAAGTATGGACTCTTTTCAAACTAAAAAAAAATGTATAGAATCCTGGTCATTGGGTTTATGATATTATGAAGATCATACTAGTTGGAGCCGGTCTTGTTGGCACGCATGTAGCTCGGGAGCTCACGCAAGAGCACAAAGACATCATTATCATCGAAAAGAATAGTGAAACTGCACGAATTATCACCAATGAATTAGATTGTATGGTGATCAATGAAGATGGCAGTAGACTCGATGTACTACAAAAGGCTGGAATAGAGGATTGTGATTACTTCATTGCTTTAACGGGGAGTGATGAAGTAAACATGATTGCCTGTGGAATGGTGGCTAGCCAATATAGGAACACGAAAACGATTGCCCGTGTTCGAAACCCATACTATGGAATGATGTTGAACAATCACAAATCCTTTTTAGGGATACATCATGTGATCAATCCAGAAATTGAAGCTGCCGATGCCATCGTTCGATCCATTGAGGAAGGAGCCTCCAAGGATGTATTCAGTCTTATCGAAGATCGAGTTCAAATGAGGTTCCATAGGATTGGAAGTGATTCGCGATTCGCTGGGAAGACAATTCAGAAAATAAGAAAAGAAGAAGAAGAGAATGATTTCCTCATACCCGTATTGAATAGAGAAAACTCTATGATGATTCCCACAGGGGATACAATCATACAGGAAGGGGACGGACTGTATTTCTTGGGAAATCCAAGCACCTTAGATAAGATTCTTGGACAATCTATAAAAAGAAAGCAACCGATTCATCGAATTGGCATTATCGGTGGAACAAGGATCGGAGAGTTTGTAATAGGAAGGATCCGAAATTCACAGGAACAGAATAGAGGATTGAAACGGGTATTTTCTTCCTTTCTCAGACGGTCAGAAATTTCTATAACGGTGTTAGAAGCTTCTAAAGAAAAGGCAAAAACACTTTCCCAACTCTTTCCCGACATCACCATCATTAATCGCGACATTGGAGAAGAGGATGTCTTAGAACAAGAAGAGTTTTCCAAACTCGATGTAGTGATAGCGGTCACTGAATCTCAGAGCCTCAATTTAGTGAGTGCCCTGATGGCTAAACACATCGGGGCAAAGAAAACGATCGCCCTTGTGATCAACAACAGTTTTTTAAAGCTTGCCTCATCCTTACAGATCGATCATATCGTAAGTTTAAAAACCGCTGTGGTTAATTCTATTCTTCGGATCATCCGAAAGGCGAATATTGAAACCATACACACGTTCTATCAGGACGATTTTGAGCTATTGAGATTGACTTTAGCCGCCAATGCAAGACCTGTAGGTAAACAAATAAAGGAACTTAACCTTCCTAAGGACGCATTGATCCTTTTGATTCTAAGAGGATCAGAAAATATTGTTCCTTCGGGATCGACGGTGTTACAGGCCGGCGATCTATTGGGACTTATTGCAAAAAAAGATGTAATTTCAAAACTAGAATCCATCTTCGAGAGTACCGATGAACTTTAGAGCAATCTTCCGACTTCTCTCTGTTTTGTTGTTGTTGATCTCTCTATTTTTATTACTTTCATTTTTCGTGGGATTGTACTATCGAGAGTCAAATAGGGTGTTGGAATCCTTCCTTACCCCTATCCTCTTTTCGATTCTCTTTTTTATTTTGATGTTCAGTCTTTCCAAAGAAAAAGGAATCCCCTACCTATCTCCCCGTAGCGGATTTCTCTTCGTGGCTTTGTCTTGGATCAGTGCTTCTGCTCTGGGAGCCTTACCCTTCTCCTTGTCGGGAGCGATTCCTAGCTATATAGACGCCTTCTTTGAGACCATGTCTGGCTTCACTACTACGGGGGCTTCAATTCTGACCGATATCGAATCTCTACCAAAATCGATCCTTTTCTGGCGTTCTACGACTCACTGGCTGGGGGGAATGGGAATTGTGGTATTAACGGTAGCCATATTCCCATTGTTAGGGTTTGGAGGACTCCACCTGATGGAGGCAGAGGCTCCCGGCCCTTCGGTGGATAAGATTACTCCCCGGGTGGCTGGTACCGCTAAGATTCTCTGGTTGATCTATTTGGGTTTTACCGTTTTAGAAATCATCCTTCTGATGATCGGAGGGATGAACCTCTTTGATGCAACTACTCATACCTTCGGCACATTGGCCACGGGGGGCTTTTCACCAAAGAACGCTAGCGTCGGATACTATAAATCCGTTTATATAGATACGGTAGTTACGATTTTCATGCTCATCGCAGGACTCAATTTTTCTCTTTACTATAAGCTGCTTAAGGGCAAGTTCCGTGAGGTAGCCAAAGACACGGAAATGAAGACGTATTTTGGGATCTTTTTAATTGCCAGCATACTGATTGCATGGGACCTCATGGGGAAAAAGTACGGAAGTTTTGGAGACAGTTTTCGATTTGCTAGTTTTCAGGCTGCCTCGATCCTTACTACGACCGGGTTTGTCACCGACGATTATATGCAATGGTCCAACTTCGCCCAAGTAGTACTATTCGTACTCTTTTTTATCGGTGGATGCGCGGGTTCGACGGGTGGTGGAATCAAAGTAATCAGGATCGTGACGCTATTCAAAATGTCTATTACCGAAATGAAGTATCTCATTCATCCTCGTGGGATCTTTGGAATATTCGTGAATGGTCAGTATTTAAAAAAGAACATTGTGTATGATATAGCGGCCCTCGTGTTTCTCTATTTTGCCATTTTTTTCATTATAACTGTCCTCGTGGCAACGGGGGGATACGATATTATGACCTCTGTAGGAGCTACGATCGCAACTCTAGGTAACATTGGCCCCGGGTGGGGAAAGGTTGGACCCGTTTTCAACTACGCCTTTTTCCCCGATTACATCAAGTGGATACTAAGTCTTTCGATGCTCATCGGGCGATTGGAAGTGTACACCATCACGGTATTGCTCACCCCCATGATGTGGAGGCGTTAGACATTCCCAACCTACACGCAGATCCCGTTCGAAGAAATAGGATACGGGTGTAGGTGTGAAACCGATAAAAAAAGAAGGGGGCCTATTAGGCCCCCTTGTTCTATGTTCGTACGATTGATTACGCTTTGTGTATTCCCTCTAATCCCCCTTCAGAATGGCCGATCCGCCAGGTATTTGTAGGCAGCATACTGAACTTTTACATCCTGACGAGCTTGTTCGAGGAACTGTTGAGCTCGTTCCGGTTTGGCCTGTTTGAGAGACCGATACCGGATTTCGTTGTACATATATTCCGCAGGGTCCATAGTGGGTTCTTTCGAATCCAGCTGGAAAGGATTCTTTCCTTCTTTTGCCAGAAGCGGGTTGTAACGATACAAGGGCCATATGCCTGAGGTGACTGCAGCCTTCTGCTGGTCCATCCCTTTCATCATGTCTATTCCATGAGCAATGCAGTGGGAGTATGCGATGATAATGGAAGGACCATCGTAGGCTTCTGCTTCTAGGAAAGCTTTTATCGTTTGAATCCGGTTGTAGCCCATGGCCACCCTCGCCACGTACACGTATCCGTAACTCATCATCATCATCCCCAAATCTTTCTTGCGAATGGGCTTACCACCAGCAGCGAACTTTGCGATAGCTCCAAGAGGAGTTGATTTGGACATCTGTCCGCCCGTGTTCGAATATACCTCGGTGTCAAGTACTAGAACGTTCACGTTCTTCCCAGAAGCCATCACATGATCCAACCCGCCGTATCCAATGTCGTAGGCCCATCCGTCTCCTCCTAGGATCCAGATAGAGCGCTTGATAAGGTAGTCGGCTACGGAGAGAAGCTCTTTTGCTACTGGGTTCTTGTTGTCCTTCAATTCTTTCTTGAGGTCCGCAACGTAGGATCGCTGTAGTTCAATTTCTTCGAATGTACTCTGTTTGTTTTCTTTAATCTTACTCAAGAGTTCTTTCTTCACTCCAGCGGAGGAATCGGAAAGGAGTCGATCGATCAGTTCTCGGGCATATTCGCCTAATTTGTCACTGGTGAGTCGCATCCCTAAACCGAACTCGGCGGCATCCTCGAACAGAGAGTTGGACCAGGCTGGACCTTTGCCATCCGGGCGCTTGCAGTACGGAGTAGTGGGCAAGTTCCCACCATAGATAGAGGAGCATCCTGTTGCATTGGCGATGATGGCTCTATCTCCGAATAGTTGACTCATCAATTTTACGTACGGCGTTTCTCCACAACCCGCACAAGCTCCAGAAAACTCGAACAGGGGCTGCAAGAGTTGGGTACCCTTCGTTGTGGTGAGGTTGAGTGTCTTTCGATCGGGATTGGGGATGGAGAGGAAGTATTCCCAATTGACCTTCTCGGTTTCCCGAAGAGGTGGTTGCGGCTCGAGGTTGATCGCTTTCCGGTCCGTTTTTACGTTATTCACTTTTTTGTAAGCAGGACAGATGTTCACGCAAGCGCCACAACCTGTGCAATCTTCTGGAGACACTTGAATGGTGAATTTGAGACCCGCAAACTCCTTTCCCTTGGCGTCAGTGCTCTTCCAGGTACTGGGAGCCTTTCCCAGGTACTTCGGATCGTAGACCTTTAACCGAATCGTGGCATGCGGACACACAGCCGAGCAGTCTCCGCATTGGATACAAGTTTCCGGATCCCACACAGGAATGTATTCGGCGATGTTTCGTTTTTCATACTGGGTGGTAGCGGTTGGGAAAGTACCGTCCTGGGGTAGCTTGGATACAGGTATCTTATCTCCTCTACCCGCAATGATTTCGCCGATCACTTCTTTCACGAACTGCGGAGCCGAATCAGGAACAGGAGCCAGCATCCGCTTCTTGCTGGTAACCTGTTTAGGATACTTCACCTCGTGCACTCCAGCCAGAGCTGCATCGATCGTAGAAATGTTAGCTTCTACGATTTCCCGGCCTTTCTTCCCATAGGTTTTTTCGATGTATTTCTTGATGAGCTCGATCGCTTGTTTTTCGGGCAATACTCCGGAAATCTTGAAGAAGGCTGTTTGCATGATGACGTTGATCCGCCCGCCCATGCCTTTTTCCTCGGCGATCTTCATGGCGTCGATCACGTAAAACTTCAGGTTCTTATCGATGATCTGTTTTTGCACCTCTTGGGGTAGATGATCCCAGACCTCTTCGGGCCCGTAAGGGGATGCCAGGAGGAATGTTCCACCCGGAGCCGCATTCTCCAACATGTGCACTTTTTCGATGAAGGAAAACTTGTGGCACGCAACGAACTTGGCCTGATTGATCAGGTAGGTGCTTTTGATGGGTTTTTTACCAAATCTTAAGTGAGAAACAGTGGTAGTCCCCGCTTTCTTGGAATCGTATACGAAGTATCCTTGAGCGTAGTTGTCCGTAGCTTCTCCAATGATCTGGATGGAGTTCTTGTTGGCTCCCACTGTGCCATCCGATCCCAATCCATAGAACAAGGCCGTGTGGATACCTTCGCTGGGGAGTTGAAAGTTCTCGTCCCATTCGAGGCTTGTGAAGGTTAGATCGTCTTTTATTCCAACAGTGAAGTGATTCTTCGGTTCGTTGGATTTCAAATTGTCTAGGACAGCCTTTGCCATCGCAGGGGTAAACTCATAGCTTCCCAACCCATACCGTCCGCCCACTACTTTGGGGTAGGTTTTAAACTTGGAATTGCCCGAACCCATCACTTCACCGATGGCAGTTCGCACATCCTCATACAAGGGTTCTCCAATGGAACCGGGCTCCTTTGTCCGATCCAATACGGCAATAGCTTTTACCGTTGCGGGAAGAGCGTCCACAAAAGCCTTCATGTCGAAGGGACGGAACAACCGAACCTTCAGTACTCCGACCTTTTCCCCTTTGGACACAAGGTACTCGACGGTTTCTTCCATACATTCAGCCCCAGAACCCATGAGAATGGCTACCCGTTCGGCATCAGGAGCACCCACGTAATCAAACAACTTGTAAGACCTTCCCGTGAGTTTGGAGAACTTGTCCATTACTTCTTGGACGATCTTAGGAACCGCCTGGTAGTATTTATTGCAGGTTTCTCGGGCCGCGAAGAATACGTCCGGGTTCTGGCTGGTGCCTCTAAGCACAGGGTTCTCGGGATTCAAACCCCTCTGCCTGTGGGCATGCACTAGGTCTGGGGAGATCATTTCTTTCATGATCTCGAACGGTATTTCCTCTACCTTCTGTACCTCGTGGGAGGTTCGGAATCCATCGAAGAAATGAAGGAAGGGTACCCGACTCCGTAGAGTTGCTTCTTGGGCAATGAGGGCGAAGTCCATTACTTCCTGCACGTTATTTGAAGCTAGTAGAGCGAACCCCGTGGATCTAGCCGCCATTACGTCCGAGTGATCTCCGAAGATGCTCAATGCATGGGTTGCCACGGTTCGGGCAGCAATGTGAAACACCGTGGGAGTGAGCTCGCCAGCTATCTTGAACATGTTCGGAATCATCAGGAGAAGCCCTTGGGATGCGGTAAATGTCGTGGTAAGGGCACCTGTGGTAAGAGCACCATGCACAGACCCTGCTGCGCCCGCTTCGCTTTGAAGCTCTACCACCGTAGGAACGGTTCCCCAAATATTTGTTTTACCTTGAGCCGAAAACATATCCGCCAGTTCCCCCATGGGAGATGAAGGGGTAATCGGATAGATGGCGATTACTTCGTTCGTCGCATGGGCAACGTAGGCTGCTGCCGTGTTCCCATCGATCGTGACCATTTTTTTGGTTGACATTCTTGAACCCTCTCAATACTTGGGATTGTGTAACGTAATATAGAAGTTTTAGTAACTTTTTTCACACTATACCCCGTTTTTGCTTATGATGCAATACTTACTTTCCCAATCGACAACTTCAATTCTCAATTTTCTTTCGATATAGGCTCCCATTTGTACTGTGTGATGAACAATTCATCGGGCATTTCCCGATTGTCTGCTAGGCGGATCTGTTTGCGTGCCAATATACCCTCTACTCGGATAGGAGAACCAATGTAGGCGCGAATTCTATCCCTCGAATCGGCTTCTATATAGTAGATCCTGTTCTGTGAGTCCGTCAGACTAAGGCGAGTGAAGGGTTCATTCCCTACAAGTCGGAGGATACCCTCGATCCTAATGGGTGTCAGGGGAGGAGTAGATTCCTTTGGTTCTTGTTTAGGAGCTTCTCGGGAAGGGAACGGATATGAAAATAAGGCCATACCCCAAAGCAGAACGACCATTTGAACGACTATCCACGGTTTCATTGGAATAGTATACTCCCTTTTCTGAATATGATCGATGTATACACCGATGGAGGATCCAGTGGGAATCCTGGTCCTGGAGGGTGGGCTTTTCTTGTGCGATACCCCGATGGATCCTTGGTGGAGCGGTCGGGAGGTTGCAATCATACTACCAATAACCGGATGGAACTGGAAGCTGTGATACGCGCTTTGGAGTTCCTCGGGAATACTGAAGATGTTATCAACCTTCATACGGATTCGCAGTATGTGCAGTTGGGAATCACTCGATGGATTCATACCTGGGTTCGAAATGGTTGGAAGACCAGCGATCGTAAGGCAGTGAAGAACCAGGAGCTCTGGAGAAGACTGTTGGAGTTGGTGCAACGGTTTCGAGTGCACTGGGTTTGGATCAAAGGACATTCCGGAGATCCACATAACGAACGCTGCGATGGGTTAGTACAAGCAGCAATAAGGAAAATCAAAGAAAAACAAGCAAACTCAAAAGATGCCTTGTAATCTACTGTATGGACCTGTTTGGATTCACCGCTTCAGGATACGAGGGCATGGTGGTTGCCATAGAAGTAGACATACGAAGGGGTATCCCGGGTATGGATATCGTAGGGCTGCCTGGATCAGCCATTCGAGAAGCTCGGGATAGAATCCGTGTGGCTGTTCGGAACTCGGGGTTAACTTTTCCCCGGGATCGAATCCTAGTGAATCTAGCTCCGGCAGATGTTCCGAAAGTAGGCGCATCGTATGATCTTTCCATCGCGTTGGCGGTTTTAGATGCCTCAGGTCAAATTTCGCCCCAGCTCCGCTCTCACCGGATTATGGTATTGGGGGAGTTGTTGCTTTCCGGTGTGGTTAGACCCGTGCCAGGGGTGTTGCCGGCGGTAATCGCTGGGTTGGAGGAAGGGATCGAGCTCTTCCTTGTGGCCAAAGAGAATCGTGCTGAAGGATCCGCGGTAGGGAAGGGTTCAGTGTATGGAATCGGATCCCTCAAGGAGGCTATCCATCTACTTACGCTCCTTGGGGAACGGAAGGATGTAGTCCAACCAAGCCTTGTATGCCCGAAGCCTATAGTAGCTTATCCGGATTACGCGGACCTCCGGGGAAAGTCATTGCTGAAACGAGCTATGGAAGTAAGCGTAACGGGTAGGCATTCTATCCTTCTATTCGGGCCACCGGGTGGGGGAAAAACGATGGCTGCCATCCGTATTCCTTCTATAGCTCCACGCCTATCGAGGGAAGAGTCGTTGGAAGTTACTCGAATTCATTCCTTAGGAGGGGTGTTACCAGCCGGTTGCGGTCTCATCGAGGAAAGGCCTTTCCGGGCTCCCCACCATGGAGCATCTATGGAAGGAATCTTGGGGGGCGGAAGGACTCTATCGGTAGGGGAAATCTCTTTGGCCCATACGGGCACTTTATTCCTCGATGAGGCTCCCGAGTTCGGACGAAGGATTCTTCAAGGATTACGGGAACCCTTGGAAGAAGGAATGGTAAGACTTGTACGGGCGGGAAAAAGGGAACGGTTCCCTGCGGATATACACTTGGTTCTAGCGATGAACTCTTGTCCTTGTGGGAACTTGGGGAAGGAAAAGGGAGTTTGTCTCTGCAGTGATATGGAGATCGATCGGTACTGGAGGCGATTGGGTGGTGCCTTGATAGATAGAATAGACATGAGAGTACCCGTATTTTCTATGAATGATGAGAACATTCCACGCGACGATAGAGGGAGTCGGGACATGAAGGAACAGGTGCAACAGGCAACAGAGTATCAGTTGGAACGGAACGCAACGTTTGGATTGAGGTTCAACAACCGGCTCTCCCTAGTACAAGCCCAGTGCGTCTGTCGGATGGAAGGAGAAACGGAACGATTTTTTTTCGAAGTAGGTAAAACATTAGGACTTTCTGGAAGAGGTCTTGTATCGGTACTGCGGATTGCCCGGACCATCGCAGACCTGCACCTTCGGGAACGGATTGAGAAGGATGATCTTCTGGAAGCTTTTCAGTATCGTAAGTATGGGGAAGGAGACCTGTACTGGCCTGCAGGTTCCGGTTGTACAAATTGGTAGCCTTTGAAAATTCTTTGGCCTGGAAGGGTAAAGGTTACTAACCAGTATGAGTTAAAGATGGTACTTCCTTCTACCGAAGTAAGAGGTGGATACCTATGAAACCGAACAGGGTAGGCAGGATACAAACGTTCATTCTAGTTGTATTCCTTCTTGGGGTAATGGAAACAAGCTACACTGAGGTGCCTGCTCGAGATCCCGTGCTCATCTGGGCTGCCGAACACAATTTACTAAGCATAGCTCAAAAACTGATAGAGAAAGGGATCGATGTGAATCAGAGGGACCATTTTGGTAACACTCCCCTCCATAAGGCTGTGCGTTATCCGGAAATGGTAAAACTCCTATTGGATCATGGTGCCCTGGTAAATGCAAAGAACTTGATGGGAGAAACTCCTCTGCATTTGGCCATTCCTTACAAGGATTCGGTGGAACTCCTTCTGTCGAGGGGTGCTGATAAGCGGTTGAAAAATTTCGCGGGTCGTACCCCCATAGACTACTGCATGGATCAAGGAACGCACCCCTACAATCAACAGGTGATGGAGATCCTTATCCGATGAGGTTTTCTTCCTGATATAAGAGCTGTATCCACGATTACGCTTGCATGCCCTAACTTCTGCCTTAGGAGCAAAAATCCATAGACAAGGTTTTCCCAAGGCAGTATGATGAACTCACTCATTAGACAGACCTTTCAGGAGTGCAGGGATGAAGAAAACGCGTGTATTCTTATTCGCTTTTTTCATGGTCGGCCTTATGGTGGCAGGGAATGGATTTGCTCAGTTCGCCGCAGATCCCAACGATACCCTGTATCAGGACCTCTCCCTTTGGGAAGGGAAGGGGATCCTGCGGCATTTGCCGGTGTTAAGGCCTTACCCACCCCAAGTAATCATCGAAGCCCTGGAGCAGGTGGTTCAGAAAGGGAATCGAGAGGATGCAACCAAGGCCAAAGGGTACCTTGCCGAGTTCAAGAAAAATTACAAAGTCCACTTGGAGGCAGGCGGAACTGCTAGGTACACGGGAAACGATTTCTACGGAGATGGGTATGGAAAGATCGAGGCAGGTGGATGGATCCATGACATAATGTACCTAGAGGCTCGTTTGGAAGGTCTCGTGATGGACAACACGAGCGGATTCGTCCTTCCAACTGGACAGCGCACCGGAGTAGACATCTTTGATACCTGGGCTGACGTGACGGTAAAGGGGAGGAAACTGAACCTCAGGCAAAGCCAAGTGGTGGATTTTGCCGTAGGGACCTCCAACATCTATTTCAAAGCAGGAATCGAGCGGAACTCGTTTGGACCCTTCTGGGGGGATAGTGTGGTGTTAAGTCCAGATGCTCCCCATGCGGGTCATTATTCCTTTGTGTGGCGAAACTCTTGGTTCTCTTACTCTACGGTACTGTTGGAAATCGCGGCAACTAATTACCTGCACGAGGAGGTGCCTGAGAAGTTCCCCGATAAACACCTTGTCCTGCAGTCTTTCAACTTTTATCCGATTCCCTGGTTGGAGTTGGGGTTCTTCGAAACCGTGGTATGGGGAAACCGATTCGATCTGACTTACCTACTACCCTTTAAAGAGCTTTTCTATGCGCAGTCCATGGCTGGGTTCGAAGACAACTCCCTCATGGGGATTCTAGCGAATGTGAGAATCAAAGATACCATTCAGATACCCCTGGTGATCTACGTGGATGACACGAACCTGAACGACCTCCTCCGTTTCGATTTCGCCACCAAGTTCAAGGTAGCCTTGCAGGCAGGAGTACGGTATACCCCCAAAGAAACCTCCATCCTGCGAACCGTGGGAATGGAGTACGTGATGGTAACCCCGTACACGTATACCCATCGATCGGGACTAGGAGAAATTCCTGCTAACGCAGATCAGCGTCTCGCTTTACTGAGTGGGCCCAACTACACGAATTACACCCACATGGGAACGAATCTAGGCGTGGGGCTGGAACCCAACTCCGACCGGTTCACCTTGAGCATGCAGTTAGAACCCATGAAGGACCTGGTGGTAGATCTCAAGGGAAGGCTCATCCGACATGGAAACGCCTCTGAAGCCATGGTAAAAGCAGATCCACGAAACGATGGAACGATCCTGGACGATGGGTACAATGCGGACGGCAAGGCTACTTTCCACTACGATACCCGTTTCTTGGACCAATCGGTGATCGAGAAGGTGTGGCAGGCTGGATTCAATGCCCGGTATCGGCTACCTCTGGGCCCCGGTTCGGTTCTTCTCGAAGGGGGGTACACCTTCGAGTACTATCAGAATAAGGGTCTGGTTTCGGGCAAAACAGACACGATTCACTATGTAAACGTGGGGTTAGGGTATCGGTTCTAAGCATCGAGTATGAACATCGCGTTTTTCGTCGAGGTATTCTATCCAGAAATCAACGGAGTAATCACATCCACGCTGGATCTGGCAAAGAACCTTTCCGAACGGGGCCACAAGGTTCTCCTGGTGGTTCCCAATAATAAGTACATTGCCGATTTAGAATGGATCGGCAAAATCCGGGTGGTGAAGGTTGCTTCCATTTCCACCTTCATCTATCCAGGGGTACGCTATACGTGGCCATGGAGCCCTAAGCTATTTCACACTCTCCATGAGGAGAAGATCGAAATTCTTCATTTCACGGGTCCTTGGACGTTGGGCTGGTCGGCAATCCTGCATGGGAAGATGTATGGTCTCCCCGTCATCCAAACCTTCCATACCATGTTGAACGAGGACACCTACCTTCAATACCTGGTAAAGCTTCGTACCCTGGTGCCCGTCGTGCGGGCTATCTCCTGGTGGTACTTCGGAATGTTCATCAGGCATTCTGATTTGATCACCACACCGAGTCGGTTTGCGGGGGAAGTACTGAAAGAACGATTTCCCTATAAGGAGATCCATCACATTTCCAATGGGATAGACGTCTCCATTTTCAAGAATGCTCGATCCTACGAGGATCTACAAAAGCAGTATCTTTTCTATCATAAAAAAACTTTCCTCTTCGTAGGAAGGATTGGTTTAGAGAAATCGATCGATGTGCTGATTCGAGGTTTTTCCCGGGCTATCCATAGAGATAAGGAAATCCAGCTTGTCCTAGTGGGAGATGGCCCGAATCGGAAAGAAATGGAGACCTTATCCGAAACATTAGGGGTAAGGGAAAGGGTAAGGTTTCTGGGGAAGATCCCCCATCAGGAACTTCTTGCCAGCGGACTCATTCATCACGCCCGGGCTTTTGTCACAGCCTCGGTTACTGAGAATCAGCCCATGACGGTGATCGAAGCGATCTGTTGCGGTCTGCCCCTCATCGTGCCACAGGTCCCCTCGATGGAAGAACTTTCAGAGAATAACGCTTTATTTTTTCCACCCAGGGATGCGGACGCCCTAGGGGAACGAATTCTGCAGCTCGCCCAAGACGATACCCTATTCCATACCTTGGCAGAAGCTTCCCATAGAATGGCGGCTCGGTTCGATGGGGCTCAAATAGCTCAGAGGTTCGAGGATCTCTACCGAGAGGCGTTGAAACGTAAAGGGAAGATATCCTCGTAGATGGAGTATCCTACTAGGGTCTTAAGAGGCTCTATATCTACGTGCCCGATATTCTTCTATAGTAGTTTGATAGAGAGAAAGAAGTCGAACTGTCATGGCGCTGCTAGACCACTCCTTTGCCTTATCCTTTGCGGAGCGCTGTTTTTCTAGATAGAGGGAAGGATCCGTTAGAAGCCGGTACGCAGCCTCGGCAAAGGATTCCGGAGTGGCTGGAACTGCCACCCCTCCCCGGCCATCCTTCAATACTTCTCCGGCTCCCATGGCAGCGGCTGCTACCACGGGAACTCCTAAGGACATGGCCTCTAGGAGAACCAGCCCTTGGGTTTCCGTTTCCGAGGGAAAGAGGAACAAGTCGGAACTGGCAAGATAGGCGAACACTTCAGATCTGGGAATATACCCCGTAATGGAAATACGTTCTCCAAGCCCCCGAGCGAAGATTTCACCTTCAATTCGTTTCCTATCGGGCCCATCCCCCACGAGGAGAAGATGACAAGAAACACCTTTCCGTTCCAAGATCTTCAATACATCAAACAGAAGGGGAATATTCTTTTCTCGGGCAAACCGACCTACGAAGATCAGTAGTTTTTTATTCATGGGGAAACGATGCCTAATGGCTTTAACGTAGGATGGTTCAGGAAGGGGAGGGGGATAGATTCCGGTAGGGAGAACTTCGATAGGCTTTATAACTCCATACCCTAATAGCTCTTTTTTCATTTCTTCGGAGGGCGCGAGAATCCGATCGGTCTGGTTACAGAAGACTCGGGAAATCCATTTCACGAACCGTACCGCTAGGGAGGGACGGATATTCACGTAGTGGGTGTATTTAACGAAGAGAGTATGGTAGGTATGTATGGTAGGTTTACGAAAGATCCATGCCAGTAACAGGGCATAGGCGCCCATATAGTGAGGTACGTGGTAATGTACGATATCGATCTTCAGTTTGGGAAATTCCCAAATACCTCGGGAGATGGGAAGAGCGATCCTCTGCTCACGCATCATCTCCGATCTATAAGGGATGGAGTAGAAACGGAATACCCGTGAGGGGTTGACACCTTCTCTTCCTCCATAGGTAGGGCAAAAAATATACACCCTATGACCCAATCTCTCCAATTCTTGTTGGAAGATCAGAATCGAGGTGGATACCCCGTTTACTTGGGGTGTGTACGTATCGGTGAAAACGGCAATATTCACGGGTACACTGTAGTATGAAATATTCTGATACTCAAGGGACGACTCATATCTTAAGTATGAGTAAATTGGGAAAAAGTAAGTCGGGTAATTTGCCCATCCGTCTCGTGATACCCTGCATGAATTTTCACATCCAAGTACCGAAATACGTCCCAAATTTCCTCTTTTTCACTCAAGAATCCTTCCTGGGTTTTACCACTTTCTACGGGTTCGCCCAAAAGGGCGTTTAGTTCCGACCGAGTCAACGGGAAGGAACAGGAAGTAGGAAGGGACTGGTAGAAGGGGGCGAAGCCTTCCTGTGAACTCATGTAGAGAAAGATCGTTAGGATGAATCCGGAAGGATCGATGAGTAGTTGTAAACCTTGTGAGGGTAAGGAAAGATACGTAGATCCCCATTCTCCCATCTTCTGCTTTTTATCCACGTAAGCGGAAAGGATAGAATCCCATAATCCTTCTTTCGAAAATAGAATTTGGAGGTACTGAGGAATTCTCTTGTCTTCGATTGGCATTCCAATTAGGGCAGATACATAGTACACGACAACCATCGCGTCGGGTTCTGGATTAATCCTGCATCGCTCATCGGCTTTCTCGAGCATGGAACGATGCCAGGATAGCAGGTAATTGAAAAGATCCTTATTAGAACCTTCCAAGTCCACAAGGATCCGAAACACAGGTTCGGTGCCCGACTTTCGCATCCAGAGAAAGGCAATCCCTTCTCCACGGGAGTTTTCAAGTAGGATCTTGAATCCACCCTTTTCAATCCCCCTACGGGAGGAAGGCCTTGCCCCGGACCGTTCTTCCAGCCCCTCATAATTGAGCTCCTTCCACCTTTCGATCCCCAACTGTTCCTGGAGATATTCCTTTCGGGACTGCCATTCCTGCCAGTATACCTGTTCATAGGCCGCCTTTAGACTCGATTGGTCCGTGCATCCGATGGGGAACACGGCTTCTTGTGCGGAAACAGGCAGAGTTGTGAAGACTGGCAAGGTATCGAGGACAGTGGAAAGTTCGGGATGAGCCGTATACCGTTCGGAAAATCCCGATGCTTCACACCAAACTTGGAAAGGAGAAGATGGGGAACGGTCCTGTTGAATGGAGAAGGGGGTGCTCGGGGCACTGAAAGAGTGTGTGTCCGGGGTAGAGAGGTAGAGCAATTTCAGGAGGGAAAAAACGGTTGCTAGCGGGTCGCGTACTTCGGAGGGATAGGTTATGTTCCCTCCATTGGAACCTTCTCCGTAGATAGGAACCTTCCATCCTTCTCGTGTGAGCTTTTTAGCCAATCCTACCACATTCGCCTCTCCCACTTCTGCTCGAAACACCCGAGCATTCAACCGGGAGGCAATTCGGTCTATTCGGAGAGATGTAGGATCGTTTACCACCACGGCGAGTCGAGAGGGAGTTGCATCCCATGGATCGCTTGAGCCGTTTAGAGGGTTCATCTGATTTTGCGAGCTGAGGCGATCCAACCAGTGATGGTAGGAGAGTTCCGAAACACATGCGAGGGCAAAGACTTGCTGAGCCTCGAGGATTTTGGCTCCTTCTTCCTCACTAGGAATTGGTCTCTCATTGTAGTACACGAGGTTTCCCCGGTCTCCATCGCAATCAGGAACGTACCCAAAACGGAAGCGATCGTCCAAGCGCCTTTGTTTCTCCAATGCCTTCCTACAGATCTCTAATGCTTCTCCTTCGGGAAGGATCGCGTGAGAAAAGGCTCGGGGTGTTTCGTTCCGTTCGTACACGATGACTCCCAGATCAGTTAGGATCTCCCGATCGATCCCCAACGTTCGCGCACTTCCATTGTAGTCGATTACGACTCCGCATCCCTCCCGTTCGATGTTATTCTTCAACGTTTCTAGGATTCGTTCCTGTTGGTGGACATCTTCGGTGCCTGTGACCATCCGATGAACGAAGGCTCTGTATGCCTTCTCCGATGCGATCTTCCAGCTTTCGGTGGAAGAGCATAGATCTCCCAGTAGGTTAGGGTTTAAGGTCGAGGCGAGATGGAAAAGGTTTTCCATCTCTTGGTCATTCTGCAGGAGTAGTTGGTATTGCTGGATCAGGTGCGTGGCGTCCTCTGCTCCCAGGACACCTTCACGCAGGCCGAATTTCACTCCATTGTGTCCTAAAGGATTATGGCTAGCGGATACGTACACGAATCCATCAATGATGGGAGTAGCCCGAACATAGGCGAGAAGTTCAGGAATAGGTACAATGAACAGGTAGTGAACCTTACATCCACAGGTGATCAGGGCGTACAGGAGGATCTCTGCCATGGCAGGGCCCGTAAAGCGGGTGTCCAAACCAAGAGCTACGAGAGGTGAAGGGGAACCGGTCTTATTCTTGAGGAATCGGGCGAAGGCGACGCCCATTCCGAATACGAGCTCTCGATCCCCTTCTGTAAGATTAGGGATAGTGCTTTCTTCTTTGCCGTCGCAAGCGAAGACCTTGCGGAAACCGGAGACGGAAAGGATCAGGGAAGAAAGAGCCTGACGCCTTGCGATAGGATTGGGCCGATACGAGGTTTTAAACGGAGGGGTATGGGGATCGAGAATGGGGAATCCGGTTTTTCGGTGAATTACGGTAGCCATAGGATGAATAGTGCCGGTATTTTGTTTTTTTTGTCTACCATAGGATTCATAGTGTAGAATAGAGCAAGAGAGAAAGATCTCAATGGGTAAGGAGCAAGGTAGGGTCATGAGAGGAGCGGAGAGTAAAATAAAGAAGACTCGGTGGATCCCCATCCATTGGAGGATGGTACTTTGGATATGGATTTTCGTGGTTTCGCATACGTTGGAATGGAGGGTCCTGGCGGAAGAAGGTGCAACGTCAAAGTGGGCGTGGTCCCAATCGATTTCGGGTTCGGTGAATCCTTTAGGGTTGGATGTTACCAGTAGAATATCCTATCAATCCCCCCTCAATGAAGGGAAGAAGGGAATCCTCTGGGAGTCTACCCTATGGGAAGTAGGTTTGGAAAACTCCCTCACACCGGCTTACGATTCCCTATCCCTAGTGTTTCACCTTGTTCCTATTGCCTTTTTTGATCTTCGGGTGATGGGTGGATTTCGCTACGCGTACGATGCATTGGGATTTGGGTATACTCCTCTCGCCTCATACGATTCTCCCTTCGATGGGGATACGAGAAAGCACATCGATAGAACGAGTGGTTTAGGGTTCCGGTATCAGGTTTCACCCACCCTACAAGGAGCCTGGAATAATTTCGTATTTGCCACTACCACTCATTGGGTGTACTTCGACATGAGGGGGATAGGGGAGACAGGGCAAGAGTATTTTTACGAACCTTCCGCTAACGTGGTATTGAAACAAAAGGACACGTACTGGGGAAACGACACAATTGTAGCCTACCGTTTTAGGGGTATAGGGCTTATCGCCGGGCTCCTGCATAGTATCACCTATATACCCGGCTCTGGGTATATCACCGAACGGGTTTCCTTTCTGGGAAATTACACGTATCCCTTGCCAGGAGCTCTTGCTTTATCTATCAGCGCATTGGTTGGGTTCTATCCTCAGGATCGGTACCTGTCTTACGATACGGGAAAACTGTACGGGGCCCTTCAGATCAAATTGCAGGGTAGAATAAAGTAGTAAAGTACATAATAAAATTGAACACCTCAGGCTAACTCGATGGAGAAGCCCGAGGTTGTTCAAATCTAGTTGTCTTCGAAATGAATAGTTCTCGTTCCCAAACTCCAAAGCATCAGAAGCGGTAGGACACCCCTAGTTCAAAGAACGAGGAATCTGTATATTGTCCAAAGGTAGTATCCCGATTCCCAAGGTACTGGACCCAACGAGCGGTGATTTGAAAATCGTCGAAAGGTTCGTAGGTAAGTTCTGGTGCGATTCGAAGGTCCCGATGTTCCACCCCATAGGCAGTGGAGATTTTTACTTTCAGCTTATTCTCCAGGATGGTGTCGGAAAGATGACCGGCCAGGATGTGGGTCGTATACTTCCCATCGGCTCGGTACTCCACATCGAGGGGGTTGCGATCGATCTGATTCGAATAGAGAGGAAGGATCCCCTGTACCTGGAGGTTCAGATTAGGACCATCGGTCCATACATCTCGGTCGAACCCAACCACGTACCCAACCGACGGGTTGCGCACGGTTGGATCGGTCCCTTTCGTATCCTCAGTAAGAAAATACCCTCCTTCCCAGCGGAAGTTGAACCCTTCCCAAGCCGTGGCTCCTTCGATGCCGAAGCAGTGGATACGGTCGTAGGTAAGGAACACCTTCTGAGACTGAGCCAAACGGCTCAGGTCGACCTTGGGTTGCCGATTGAAGGTATAGGCATAGAGGATCCCATAGTCAAACCCATGGGAGCTTCCCGTAAACCGGATCCCATAGGTTCCATCGGCCAAGGTGGATAGGGAATCTTGGACCAAGGTGCCATTGGCCAGTAAGTCCGAAGCGGAGAGGGGAGGTGTGAGTTGAGGAACAAGGAGCGGAAGCTTCGTTTCGAGGGCGGAAATAGCGTACGGTTTCCAAGGACCTTCCAGGGGAATCCGATCAGGAGTGGTAACCGGCTCCCATACGAGTTCCAAGCTGTGCATGTCGTCCAAGGGGTGCATGATCCGCACCATCCATTGGGAAGCTCGTCTATCCAGATAGTCATTGTTTACGAAATCGTAGTAATCGGTAGGATTCAGCACATCCAGCACGTGCACGTCATCCCCCTTGCCCCAGACCACCTTCATGTAGCCCGCTTCAAAGACGGTGGATCCCAGGAATCCACGAACATACGCTTCATCGATCATTCGCTGGAATAGGGGATCTGTGTTCTGGGTCTGCCAATTTGGTTCCCATCGGAACTTGACCTTCAACTCCGCCTGTTCCTTTTTCGCTTCGACTGATAGATCTACCCTAGGGTTCGGTTGCCACACACTCTCTTCCATCGCGCTCTTATCCCTATAGAGCCTGCTGGTGGCCCGTACCCGACCAGACCAGGAGGGGCCTGTTTCGGCTATTCCTCCGAAGCTTCCGGAACTATCCTCTGCCTTCGTGGGATTGGATTCCCCAAGGTTTTCCTTTGGAGAACTCGCCGCTATCGAAAAAGGGATCGCCAGGAGGAGGCCCCAAAGGATCACTATGAAGGGTACTGAACAAAAACGTGAACGAACCATAGTTTTTTTCTCCTAATCGTCGAATCAAGGTTTTCCCGTTTCAAGATAGCGGGTGGTAAAAAGACCGGAGGGTAAGGCTTCATCCCAGGTGAATTTTTCCATAACTAAAAGGGTAGCGGTTCCCTTTTGTACGTTCTTCATCGTGGTCTGTAATGGCGTGACGAATCCCTGTAGGATGTCGATCTTGTCCATGGTAGCGATCTTCTGGAGGTTCCCCTTTTTGTCGTACAGTTCGATCTTTACCGGAATCCAGAGATCTTTGGCTACCCAAGAGATCCGCTTGGAATACTGGCTATCCTTGGGATCCTTGGCGGAGGATTCCACCACATAGCACTGGTAAGAACCGAGGGTTTCCTCCCGAAGGAGTTTGTGGTTGTCTCTGTCCACGTCCCGATCGGACATATCGTCATAGGTGAAATCACTTCCCATAAAAGAACTTCCCCCCTCCGCTGCCGCGATTCGGCGAACCCGTTTCAAAGCAGGTAGGTAGATCCACTTATCATCGTCCCGCCCCTCGTTTTCCACTGCCAAATATCGGGTGTCCTTTACCGAAGCGGGAGCGTGGAACACAATTACCAACTTTTTTAGATCTTTTTCGTCCTTTATGGTGAACATTTCCACACTTCGGGTATTCACCTGCCCTTTACTATCGATTAGGTCCATACGGACTAGAGCGTGGGAAGTTTTTCCTGTCGGGCGTTTGTCCACCCGAAGCATCACTTCCCTTCCTTCCAACGCGAAGAGGGAACCAATCCAGAGCAGAGAGAGTGCTGCTGCTATACCGATAGAACGTTTCATACGTTCCTCCTGTAATGAAGAATCAGTTTTTGAACCGAGGTTTGAAAACTTCAAGAGCCATCGGTACGATTGTCAAAGCCCCTATACTGGAGGTGAACATCGTTAGCGCGATGAGTAACCCAAAATAGTTTAAGGGCTTGAATTGCGAAAGTAATAGAACGGCGAATCCAGCGCCCACAGAAACTGCGTTGTATAGGATCGCGGGACCTACCATGGTCAGGGTTTTTCGTCTTGCCCCTTTGTGAGAGCCGAGGTTTTTTAATGAGGTGGAGTAGGCAGAAAGAAAGTGAATCGTGTAATCGATTCCAATCCCTGTGGTAACCGAGGCAACCATTGCAGTGGATATGTCTAGGGGAATGGACGTGAACCCCATCAAGGAAAAGTTGATAAGGATCGACGTGCCAAGAGGCAAAGCCCCGATCAAACCAATCCAGAAGGACCGATAGCTTAGAATAATTACTAGAATCACTAACGCAAGGGAGACGGAAATGCTGGTAACCTGTGCGTTTACGATCAGATCCACCAAGGTATTCTCGATGAGGGCAATGCCGGATATCTCGATCCGATACCCTTCTGGCAGGTGTTTTTGGGCATACGCATAGATCTCGGGAACAACGATCCGGGTAAAACTATTGTTTGGAGTCCGCAGTTGAACCATCATCCGGGCGGTCTTAGGTTCCAACGCGTCGTCCGCCCATTTAGACAGATTCCCTGAATAGAGAAGAAGGTATTGGGATACCAGATCTTTCAGCTCAGAAGGCGAACTTAATCCATACTTCTCAGGATCAGTAGGAACCTCGTACAAACCATTGGGTTGTAGAAGGCTATTCATTCGTTTGATGAAATCGGTAAAAGAAAGCACCTTAGATACTTCGGGATGCGTTTCCAAGAGGTAGTTCCCTAGATCATCCATGAACTTCAAGACTCGGGGGTCGGTAAGATCTCCTTTTTTCGTTCCCGAGATCACCACGGAAAAATGCCGAGTGCCCGCGAAATAGGTTCGCAGAAACACGTCCGATTGGTAGACCTCGGTGCGCTGTTTAAAGTATTCGATCAAGGAATTATCAACAATCAACCGATGGGCTCCGAAAATAGCGATGATAAGGATCCCTATAAACACAAGAATGCTTCTTCGCTTGGAGTGAAACACTACGTTATCCAGCCATTCGAGGAAACGGAGGGAAGCCCGTCCTGAGGAAGAGGGCAGAGGGGGAAGGGTTCTATGCCGGATCTGCAAGATGCAGGGAATGACCACCAGCGAGTTGGTCATTACGAATAGAACACCAAGGGAAGTGAAGATGGCAAAATCTCGCATGGGAAGAACCCGACTGGTTACGACAGAGCCAAATCCAATAAGGGTGGTAAGACCCGCTAGGAATACAGGTTTCCACACATCCCTCACTACGGCATGTAGGAGTTGCTCTGGAGAAAGATCTTTTTCCCGTTCAAGTTCATAGTACCGATGAACAATATGGATCCCATAGGCGCTTCCCACGGCTACTAGGAGCACCGGAATTACGGTTCCTACCATCGAAAGGGTTACATTGCAGAGGGCCATGATCCCCAGAGTCCAGATTGTCCCAATCATGATGGAGAGCATGGGTAACACTACTCCAGCCCAACGTTGGAAGGAAGCGTACAGGGTAAGAATCACTACCACCATCACGATGGGGATCAACGCTCGTAGATCGGAACGCATGTTTTCGCTGATCAGTACCGAGACCGCGGGGGTACCCGCTACATGGTACTCGAGGGATTTCCCTACGATCTCGCGGAGGATCCGCATCGTATCGTGGTAGACCTGTTCCCGCTGTTCTTCGGAAAGTTTCCGTTCCAATACCACAAGGATTTGCACGGCGCTGAAGTCTCGGGATACCAGAGCCTGATCGTACACGACCCAGGATCGTACTTTTTCTTTCAGGCTCTCGATTTCTGCCTCTGCGTCTTCGAAGGAGGAAGGATCGAGAAGAGGGGATACGTTGATTCCCTCGGGTGTCCTTTCGATGAAATCGGTGGTGGTAAGGGAAGTTACATCGGACACGTTGGGGATATTCTTCAATGCTTCCGAGAGGGCTATGAGTTTGTTCAGGTTTTCTTTTCTGAAGAAATTTCCCGATGGATCTCTAAGTCCAATGGAAAGGGCTAGATCTTCTCCGAATAATTCATCCGTTCTTTCCTTTGCAAGGTAGGTAGGATGGTCCTTGGGAATGAAGGAAGCGGGGTCATTGTCGATCCGCAAATTGACTATTTGAAAGGCCAGAAATAGAGTAACGAATCCCGTGATACCGAGAACTATATTCGGATGAGATAGAATCTTTCGATACACGATCAATCCTCCCGCGTCAAAGCGTGTAGGAACAAATCGAACATGTAATCAAACAGCTCTTCTGCAGTATACCCATGTCCTTTCAGCACGAGAGTGCCCCCTTGAGAAAGGTGGAGCATGAAGAGAAGGACAAGGTTTCCATAGGTCATGGCTGTTTTCTCAGGATCGATTTCTCTTCGGATGGATCCATCTTGAATCCCCTCTTGGAGGGCACCCACGATACAACCCATGATCTCCTGGATTTCCTTGAAACATCGTTCTGCATAGGGGTGCTTGGGATGTTCTCCTTTAAAATAGTACCCTAGTAAACGGTTCAAGTACTGCCGATGTGGATTTTCCGATGGTTGAGCAGATTTTAAATAAAGATGTTCTTTATAGAATCGATAGTATGCACTTAGGATGGCTCGTATTTTATCGATTCCTTTTTGGGCTGATTGAGCGGCTTGCCGGATCATATCTTTCAAGACCAGGAGGTTTTTGTGAAAGATGGCAAAGGCCAACTCCTCTTTGCTCTTGAAATACAGGTAAAGGGTTCCCTTACTCAGCTCAGCTGCTTCGGCAATTTCATCCATCGGTGTTTCGTTGAATCCTTTTTCCGCAAAGATCCTCTCTGCCGTGTTTAGTATAGTCTGCCTTCTCTGTTCCTTTTCCCGTAACCTTCGTTCAACTGTACTCATATTTAAATCCTGACTTAAAAATAAAAAATGACTATAAGTCAGTAAACTTAAGATACTCTTTTTCTTTTCTCATAGCAAGGGGGTGAATAAAATAAATGCTTGAAAAAAACAATATAGGGGAATATAAGGAAGATATGAAAAAAATACTAGTGATCGATGAATCCCCTCTTTTGAGGGATTTCCTCAAAAAGAAACTAGAAGAACTGGGATTCGAAGTTATGGTTTCTTCCAATGGGTTGGAAGGTTCTTTGAAGATTCGGAGTTTTCTTCCCGATTTAGTGATCATGGATTACTATCTTTCCCGCAAAAGCTCCATCGAAGTGCTAAAGGAAATGAAGGGAAACCCCAACACGACGCAGACGCCCGTGATCATGGCCTCCTCCAAGATCGATCGGGATTCTTTGATGGAGGTGGTAAAGTACAATGTAAAGAAATTCTTGACAAAACCCGTCAAGATGGACGCCCTGATCAAGAGCATATCGGAAATCTTGGGGGTCAATCTTCAGCTAGATTCCACGCCCTGTATCATCGAAGCCCACGTAAACGAAGATATACTCTTTATCGAGATTGCCCAGGGCCTCAACACGGAAAAGATAGAACTTCTGAAATATAAAATCACTGAATTGATCGATCTGTATGAGATACAAGTACCCAAGGTTCTCATCATCATGTCCAACCTTTCCATTAGTGGGGATGATTCCCTTAAACTCAACATGCTCCTCTCAACGATCCTGGAACATTCACAGGCAAAGCCGAAGTTTGTAAAGATCCTCACTACTTCCGATTTCGTCGCCTCCTTTGTAAAAGGGAAAAAAGAGTTTGCCGAAATCGAAGTTACTGCCAACCTAGAAAAAGCGATGGATGGATTACTGGGAAAAAAAGCAGGCGCATATTTAGATCAAGAGAATCTGGTAGCCCACCAAGAGCTCCTCTCCGCTTCGGCTCCCAGAAAGGAAAAGGCCGAAACGATCCACCTGAGGTTCGAAGGGGAAAAACCTTCTACTCCAGATTTAACGAAATTGCAGGATGTGTTGACCTTTGCGGTAGTTGACGATGATTTTGTGATCCAGGAACTGATAAAGACTGCTTTCTCGGATGCCCGCTTCAAGATCGATACTTTCGACAACGGGGAAGAGTTTCTAAAACAGTTAAAGCCCGACGGGTACGATTTGGTGTTTCTCGATCTGATGATGCCCGTGATGGATGGATTTCAAACCCTGGAAGAATTGAAGAAGCGAGGAAACACCATACCCATTATCGTGCTCTCTGCCCTTTCTCAGCGGGAAACGGTGATCAAAGCGTTGAAATACGGCGTCAAGAGTTACCTCATCAAACCTTTGAAACCGGAGTGGATCCGGAAAAAGGCCACGGAAATACTAAGCATGAACTTCTGATGCAGGCATTGTGAAAGCAGGATGTAAGTTGGGATAGAGCGAAAGGAAGGTTGGGAGGTTAGAGGGAGTGAATTTCGGGAGACATTACCAAATCATCTTCGAGCACTCACCTCTGGGAATCGTAATTTTGGATTTCCAAGGTCGCATCATCCTTTCCAATGAAGCCGCGCAGAAGATTTTTCAGAAATCGGTATCTGAACTACAGGGAATAACGATTTTTTCTCTTTGCAGTGAGGAATACTGGGTTGAAGGTCCTGCTAAGATAGAACAGATTCTCCAGCAGAAGAACTCGGATGCAGAGATAGAATGTCGGTTTCTGTTAGAGGGTACCGACAACCGATGGGTGAGGATGCGTCTCCACCATGTGGGAAGGGGAGATTTTTCACCCTTTATCTTTGGAATCCTGGAAGATGTGACCAAACACAAGCGGGGAGAGGAACGGCTTCTTCGGGAAAAGGAGGAAGCAGAGAAAGCAACCCAGATCAAGAGTGCTTTCCTGGCTAATATGAGTCATGAGATCCGTACCCCCATTCATACCATTACGGGAATGACGGAACTCCTCCTAGAAACCAAGCTGGACGAAGAACAGAAAGAGTATGCAACGCAAGTGAAATACTCTGCCGAAGTACTGTTGGGTTTGATCAACGATATTCTGGATTTCTCGAAAATCGAAGCGGGCAAACTGTCCCTCGAAATCATTCCCTGTGAACTTGTCTCCCTCATCGAGGAAGCCGTGGATATGGTAAGTCTCCTAGCCCATAAGAAAGGCTTGGAGATCATCATCGATATAGCCAAGGACGTACCTACCTGGATTCGAGGAGATCCCGTGAGGATACGTCAGATTCTTATAAACCTGATCAATAACGCGGTAAAGTTTACCCACAAGGGAGAAGTGCTGGTTCGGGTACGGGTAGTAGAGAGAGCTAACGAGGTTTGGAAAGTAAAGTTCGAAGTAATCGACACTGGGATCGGAATTCCAGAAGACAAAGTGCCCATCCTGTTTGAAGCCTTTACCCAAGTAGATTCGTCTACCACGAGAAAGTTCGGTGGAACTGGATTGGGACTTTCCATTTCCAAAAGCCTAGTCCAAATGATGAATGGTTCAATTGGGGTCCAGAGTACCCTTGGCGTGGGATCGAACTTTCATTTTACCTTACCCTTGCAGAGAGTATTGGACCATGAGGAAGAAGCGGAGTTCGTCATTGAAGAACCAGAATCTTTACGACCTGTACTCATCGTGGAGGACAACCCGCATGTATGGGAAATTTTATACTACCACCTCACTGACTGGTTTCGAAAGGTGGATTGGGCCCGCAGCGGTCAAGAAGCTCTTCAATTGCTCCAACAAAAGGAAACCGATCCTTACCATTTGGTACTGGTAGACCAACACCTTCCGGGAATGGATGGATGGCAATTTGCAAGCGAAGTACGAAACGCTTCCCTCTCTTCTTCCCCACGGATGATCCTCATGAGCCCTTTGGGATTTGGAACAGAAGCCAAGATGAAGCTCCTTGGATGGTTCGCCGGGTACATCGATAAGCCCATAAAACGGCGGGAGCTACTAGATTGTATCGTTTCTATTCTGTATGGAACAGGTACGAAGGGGGCTATAGAAGAGGTTAGAGAAACGGACAAGACCCTTGCCTGGGTAGGAAATAGGGTTCTGGTAGCGGAAGATCATCTGGTGAATCAACAGCTGTTCAAGACGATACTGGAGAAGTACGGGTTACAGGTCCTATTGGCAGAAAATGGGTTGGAGGCGGTCAACATACTTGAAAAAGAACAGGTAGACCTCGTGTTCATGGATGTCCAGATGCCCGTAATGAACGGCTATGAAGCTAGCCTCAGACTCCGGGAAAAGGGGTATACGGGACCAATCGTGGCGGTCACCGCCAATGCGGTAAAGGGGGAAAAGGAAAAATGCCTCGAATCGGGAATGGACGATTACCTCACGAAGCCGTTCAAAAGCGTAGATTTAGTTCCATTCCTCGAAAAGTATCTGTCGAAGGAAAAAGGGAAGGAGTGGCTTCGGTTCAATAGACAGGAGCAGGCAGGAGAGAAGCAGGTAGAAAAGGAGTTAGTAGGAGAGGAGATGGAGATATTGGAAGAAGTGGCGGAAGATACCCCATCGAAGGATGTGTTCGATTATCCGGAAGCTTTACAGACTTTCATGGGAAAAGCTGAGGTAGTGGAAAAGGTGGTAGAGGCTTTCCGAAAAAAGGTAATTGCACAGATACCTGAGATGCGAGAAGCTCTAGTTAAAGGACTTTGGGATTCCCTTCGAGTTACTTCCCATGGGATCAAAGGAGGCTCCTGGAATTTGCAAGCTCGAAGGTTGGGGAATGCATCGGCCGAGTTGGAACAGGCTTCCAAGGAACAGGATACGCAAAAGGCCATGGATGCCTTACGTAAGGTAGAAGAAGAGTTTCGCAGATTCGAACAGGCAGTGGAGGGATGGAAAGATAGGGGAATCAAGCGTGTTCCAGCGAATTAGAATGAAACAATTGAAAAAGCTCTTCATCCTTCTTACCGATCCAAAGGTGCGTCCCTTCTATGTGTTCTTTGGCTTTCTGATCGCTTCAGCCGGAATCATGGTCTGGATCGAACGGGAGGCGAACGATCAATTCCGAAATTTTTTCGATGGACTCTGGTGGTCCATCATTACCTTTAGCACAACCGGATATGGAGATAAAGTTCCCGCTTCGGTGACGGGGAAGATCCTTGCCATTTTTACCGTGTTCTTCGGTATTGGAGCGACTACACTTCTCTCTGGAACCTTAGCGTCGTTCCTGGTAGATCGCAACACTAAAGCCAGGAGGGGATTGATGGAGTACAAGAAATTAAAGAATCATTTAATCATATGTGGATGGAAGGAGGATATGGAGGATATTCTGTTGGATATTCTCCGAGTTTCCCCTGAAACCGATGCGGAAAACATCGTAATCATATCCAATGTGGAACCCGAACGAGTAGAAGCCCTGAAAGATCGACCCCAATTGAAAGGTCTAAAGTTCGTGCGAGGTGACTACTTTGCCGAGACCTCCCTCCTACGAGCCAACATAAGGGCTGCCAAAAAAGTGCTCATTCTAGCGGATACTTTAGAGAGTGCTGCTCCCTCGGAAGTGGATTCCAAGACGGTGATGACTGTCCTAACGATCAAAGCTCTCAGCAAGGACGTGTATGTTTGCGCAGAAATCTTGGATAAAAAGTACGAATCCTACCTTCAACACGCCCAATGTGATGAAATTCTCTTTAGCCGAGAGTTTTCCCGTAGGGTACTCGCCAATACCTCTGCCACCAACGGGATGTCCCATATCATCTACGAGCTCCTCTCACAAGAAAAGAGCCGGTCTCGCATTGTAACGCATCCGATCCCCCTTGAGTATATTGGGAAGCCCTATGGAGAGTTCAAACGTGTCTTTCAGGGGGATCCCCAAAGGATCTTGATCGGAATTCTGGAAAATACCGGATCCCCTAACCGAATAAAGATGGAATCCCTAAGGGAGGCCCAGAAAACTTCCGATGTGTCCCAATTGATCATAAACCTTCAAAAAGTGAAGGAACTGGAAGTGAATCGACCATACCTTCTCCCCGACGATACATATACGATCCAGAAATACAGTCTAGCGATCCTTCTGGAGAGGGTAGGAGCATGAAGCAGGAAGATATCCTCCAAAAACTAAGTCGAATCGCTATTTTCGATGAACTGAAAGAGCGGGAGGCTGATTTAAAACGATTGTTGGAGATCATAAGGATAAAAGCCTACCCTAAAGGGGCAGTAATCTTCCGGGAAGGGGATATTGGCTCGGAAATGTTCATCGTATACAAGGGAAGCGTGGAGATCCAAAAACAAACTCGGGCAGGTGATACGTACACCGTGGTGAAATTGAAGGCCGAGAACAATGTGTTCTTTGGTGAAATCGCTCTAGTGGATGATGATAAACGATCTGCCACGGTGATTGCCCTGGAAGATTCGGAGTTTCTCATCCTGAATAAGGAAGATTTCCTGAGCTTAGGGAAAACGAACCCGGAAATCGCTCTTCCCATAACCCGGGCAATTGCCCGGATCCTTGCCTCTCGGCTTCGGAAGACTACGATGGATATGCTTACGATCTTTGATGCCCTGGTAAACGAGATTCAAAGCTGAGCTTTGACAGTGACCACCTCTTTCCAATCGTACACGGGTGCGATCTTTTTGCCTTTGGGAACCACTAAGAACTCTTCCGAATCCCATTCCCCATGGATGAGTTTGTGGATCAATCGAGGATCCCCCTCCACCCGTAAAAACCGTTTCCCCTCTCGTTCCGCTTCCTGTCGACATTTAGCTTCCCATCCCAAAGACTCTGTGCCTGGCATGGCGATGTATACGATCATGTTATCGCCCTTGGTTTTTGGGGAAAGGGTTTCCATGATGTACTGTGCATTCTCCTCTCCGTATAGGGCAACATACTCCTCGTACGGTTTATCCAAACCGAGGAACTGTCGGGTGGACGTGGTTTGGAATGTGTCGGTGCCTCTTTCCATATATCCGGGAGTGGCAAAGGGTCGGCTAGGATTTGAAGCAAAGAGTTCATGGAACTTCCCTTTGGATCCTAGGAACAGGGTACAACAATCGTGTGCTCGGGGCAGAACGAGGGGAATTTTCGAAGATCCTAGACCTATGGTTGCGTTTCCGCAAAGCCCATATCCGAGTAGGATCGCATCGTAGGGTTTTCCGCTTTCTTCCGCCTTTTGAATTTCCCGCTCGATGATAGCTCGAAGTCGATCGCTTTTTTCGTGATCCCCTTTTTCTGTGAAATGCAGATCGAAGGTATGGGGAGAAGTAGCCACTTCCCGACATATTTCACGGAGTAGCACGTTACAAGCAATCAACTTAAGGTACATGGGGAAACCCTACCATAATTGACCCGGCTCAGTAAAGAAGATAGGATTTTGATATGGGGAATCGAGAAGAGAGCCTTGAATATTGGAGACAAGTGGAAGAGGAACTGGGGGAACGAATCCTGGGGTATGCGCTAGGAAAGTTACAAACTTCCTTCGAGTCGATTCCTTCCCATTCCTACTGCCTCTTCTATCTGACAAATACCCGACTCTTTATCCGCTACATACCCCCAGAGCGGAAAATCCTATCGTTGCCGATAGGAAGCTCATCTAGTAGACTCAAAACCCAGACAATCTCGATCTCCCGGGAAGAGATACGAAAAACCATCGTGCAGATTCCCCAACCTAAGCTGTGGAATTGGCTTTTCCCTCCCCTTGCGTCTGTAAGGATCTACCTTATCCGACCCGACGGGGTAGAATCGGAGATCCAATTTACAATGGAATCCAAAACGAATGATTTCCTTCGAAACTTTTTCTCTAAAGATCTTCCTTGAGGAGACCTATCAAAGGTTCCATTGGGAAGAGTTCATAGATCCGGATCCTCTTTCCCGGATGCGGAGGTATCCAAGCCTACAGGATCGCGAAGTGGCGGCTTTTATCTGTGCCTCCCTCGCTTTGGGTAGGGTGGGTGGTATCCTTAAAGCCTGTGATGCGGTTTTGGCCCCCTTTGGGAGTCGCTTGAAGGAGCATCTGTTAGCAGCCTCAGAAAGGGATTTGGATCATTGGTTCAAGGATTTCAAGTATCGGTTCTTTGGGAAGAAGGAGATCGTCTCTTTTTTGTCTGCTCTGAAGGGAGTTCTTCAGCGCTACGGAACCCTAGAGGAATGCTTCGCTTTTGGGTACAAAGGGCAGATAGAAGATCCCGTTCAAGGGATCGAGAAGACCTACCATGCAATGCTAACTTTTAGCAACGACTCATGGGGGATCCTTTTATCCGATCCTTGGAAGGGAGGGGGGATGAAACGGTGGCATCTGTTCCTCCGATGGATGGTACGAAAGGACCGGATAGATCCAGGTGGCTGGAGTTGCATGAAACCCGCTTCATTGCGAGTACCGGTGGATACTCACCTGTATCGATGGAGTTTTAGCCATGGTCTTACCAAACGAAGGGGAATCGATCGTACCACTGTAGAGGAAATCACGGAGGCCTTCCGAAAGGTCGATCCGGAGGACCCTGTACGATTCGATTTCTCCTTGAGCCGGTTGGGAATCCATCCGAAAGCTCGAGAAGTTGATCAAAAAAATCTGGTAAAAATATGGAAAATCTGTCATAATGAAACCAACACAACTTAACAGTAAAACCAATGGTTACAGGAGGGTATGGTATGAAAAGTGTCAAAGGCACTCAGACAGAGAAGAATCTTCTAACCGCGTTTGCGGGTGAATCTCAGGCAAGGAACCGCTATACCTACTTTGCCTCTAAGGCGCGGGAAGAAGGGTATATTCAGATTTCCAAGATCTTCGAGGAAACGGCCGACCAAGAGAAGGAACACGCCAAACGATTCTTCAAATTCTTGGAAGGTGGTGAGGTGGAAGTTTCTGCCGCATTCCCCGCAGGGGTTATTGGAAGCACCGCGGAAAACCTGAAAGCGGCGGCCATGGGGGAAAATTACGAATGGACCACCATGTATAAAGAGTTCGCAGAGGTTGCCCGGAAAGAAGGGTTCGAAGCGATTGCAGCTGTGTTTGATGCCGTCCGGGTGGCGGAGAAACAGCACGAGAAGCGGTACAACGATCTACGGGCCAACGTTGAAGCGGGTCGGGTATTTAAGCGAGACAAGAAGGTTGTATGGAGGTGTTTGAATTGCGGGTACCTCTACGAGGGAACAGAAGCACCAAAAGCCTGTCCTGCTTGCGCGCATCCTCAAGCGTATTTCGAACTCTTGGGAGAGAACTGGTAATCTGATCCGATCAGCATGTACAGAAAGGTAGAATCAGGGGGAGGTTAACATGACGGCAAAAGCTCAAATTTATAAGTGCGATCTTTGCGGGAACATCGTGGAAGTTCTGGATGCGGGTAAGGGGGAACTCGTCTGCTGTGGGCAACCAATGAAACTCTTCGAGGAAAAGACAGCGGACAAGAGTACGGAGAAGCACGTTCCCGTGATTGAAAAGACGGCGAACGGGTATAAGGTAACGGTGGGAAGCACTCTTCACCCGATGGAGGAAAAGCACTATATTGAGTGGATAGAACTGACGGCTGATGGGGTTCGGTACAAAAAATTCTTGAAACCGGGAGATGCTCCGAAGGCGGAATTTTGTATCGATGCCAAGACAGTATCAGCCCGGGAATACTGCAACATTCACGGACTGTGGAAGAGCTAAAGGAAAGGGGAAGAGCATGAAGAAGTACGTATGTAATGTATGTGGGTATATCTATGATCCTGCTGAGGGGGATCCGGACAACGGAGTAAAACCCGGTACCCCCTTCGAATCTTTACCGGACGATTGGGTGTGCCCCATGTGTGGAGCTGCGAAGAGTGATTTTTCTCCAATGGATTAAAGGTTCTTTCACCAACCCGCACCGGTCCTCATGGTTCCCCGAAGATATGCCGGGGAACCATCTTTAATTCCCTACAAGCCTTGGACAATTATGAAAGTTCTCATCATTGAGGATGAAAAAGCTCTTGCCCGCTTGTTAGAGGTTGAGCTTTCCCTACAAGGAAAGGAAGTAGAGGTTCGGTATGATGGGAAGAGTGGACTTATTGCCGCCCTAGAAGGAGGGGTAGATCTGGTACTACTGGACTGGATGCTTCCCGACTTAGAGGGCATAGAAGTATGTCGTATTCTACGAAGCAAGGGATGCATGGTTCCCATCATCATGATCACGGCCAAACAGGGGGTTTCCCACGAGGTAGAAGGGTTACACGTAGGAGCAGATGATTACATCACCAAACCGTTCGATATGGAGCAACTTCTGGCAAGGATGGAAGCTGTTTTGCGTAGGACTCAACGGGTAGAGCATGGTACCACCAAAGTGGTGCATGGTCAGCTTGTGGTGGATACGGAAGAACGACGAGTTTCGGTGGAAGGTAAACAGGTTCATCTCACAAGAAAAGAGTACGATATCCTACTGTTCCTTCTCCAGCATAGGGGAAAAATCGTAACCAAAGAACAGATCCTGGAAAAGGTGTGGGGACCGAATGTGCACCTGGAGGAAGGGGTTCTGTCGGTTCACATCGCTTCTATTCGTAGCAAGCTGAAAGGATCGTACATAGAGAATGTACGAGGAATTGGGTACATGATCCCTCGGTACGATGAAACGTAGATTTCTTTTATTTCTTCTTTTCCTGGCCTCTATCGCTTCTCTCCTTTCGATCTTGATTTCTGGTGTGGCTGTACATAGAGCCATAGAGAGGTTAGTTCTCAGACAAGCAAAGGAGAGACTGGATCTCATTGTCTGGGGATATAGCGCACCTTCCTCCACGATCGATATTTACTCCCTGGTGGATTTCGATACCGAAGTACTGGCGGTAGAGAAAGACCGGATGTTGGTGTTCCAATACGGTACGGCGAGGTTGGACCTGAACTCCCAAGCTCTAACCGCTTTCAAACGACAGACAGGTTCCTTTCATTTCACCCTCTATGTAGACAAGGAACGAGCAAAAGAATCTTACTTTGCCTTTGCTAACCGAACGATCACCATTACCGTAGTGATCTTCGCTCTATGTTTTATTCTGTTTGGAGCATTCCTACTGCGGAATACGGTGGACCCTGTTTCGGAACTTGCCCGTATGATGGTTTCCATCACGTCACAAAACTTGAGGGTTCGTCTCCCTATTCCCAAGCGGAAGGACGAGGTAGGGCAATTGATCCAAGCCTTCAATACGATGATGGAAGAAATCAGTACGGCCTATGAAAAGCGGCTGCAGTACGTGGAAGACGTGATCCATGATATCGTAACCCCTGTACAGATCCTGGAAGGGTATCGGCAATTGATCGAACGACATGGAAGAAAGAGAGAATTGATAGAAGAATTTTTAGAAGTCTCGAAGGCGGAGTTGTCCAAACTTCGGGACATGGCACTCTCTTTGAAAGAGACTCAACAAGCGGAGCGAAAGAAATCCGTTCCCGGTGCTGAAGCTTCCCAGATCACTCTTCGAATCGCACAAGCCTATGAAGAATTGCACCCTTCCATCGTGTTCCATCGGGACATTTCCCCGGCAGTATTGCTTCCCGTGGATCCGATTGATCTGGAACGCATCCTGCACATTCTGTTGGACAACGCGGTGAAGTATGGAGGAAAGGAAATATGGATCCGTTTGGGGAACCATGAACTATCCGTGGAGGATCGAGGGCCGGGAATTGAACGGGAGGAGAAGGATCGGATCTTCCAGAGATACTATCGTTCGAAAAAGGTCCTCCCTACGACAAGAGGAGCGGGGCTAGGACTTTCCATCCTCCGGAGATTCTCAGAAGAGTATGGGTTTCGCATACAGGTGGAAACAGTCAACCCTACAGGTTCCCTCTTCCGCCTCCTGTTTTCTACCGAGTCCTCGAAAAGCAAAAAGGAACGTTAAAATCCCTCGAGTAGGTCAAGGGCCGAGACGTACGGTTCTTCCCCTATTATACCATGGAATTCCTGGCGAGCTTTCTCGATCCAAATCGGTTGTTCCAATAGATCCCAGGTGGTCCCCGCAAGGACCTTAGCCGCGTACAGCATTCCTTTCATGCCAATGGAAGAACCGGAACTAGCGGTCGCTTGCCAGGTGTGGGAGCCGATTCCCACGGGATACGTGGCGGTATTGATCTGTGCTGTCGGGACGATATGGGACACGTCCCCTACATCGGTAGAAGCCGGGATAGTCCACCCTTTTCCCCAGTATCCAATCTCCCGATGGATGGGTTGGGAAAGGAGCTGCTCGGCGGTTTTGGCGTCTAGACCTAATCCGAGAAGGGTATTTCGTTTTTGGTCTTCCGAGAGGGTAGAAGCGAGGGAACGGGCGAACTCGATTTCTTCAGCCGTGTAATCAGGAAGAGGGACATCACCCATATTCTGGTACAGTAGATCGGATAGAACAGAGTTGGGAATAACATCGTAGCAGCCTTGTAAGGTATGATAGGAAACCTCCGTCCCAGTCATGAGAGCTGCTCCTTTCGCTACATCGATCACCCGTTTCAATAGGGGTAGAAGATCTTTCATCCGGGGAGATCGTACCTGGAACGCTCCGGAAGCTTGGGCGGGGACTATGTTGGGACGTTCTCCCCCGGAAGTGTAGATATAGTGAACTCTGGCCGTGGGAGACATGTGTTCCCGGAGAAACTCCACCCCAATCCCCATAAGGGTCAACGCGTCGAGGGCGGATCGGCCTAAATGGGGAACTTGGGCGGCGTGGGCAGGGATGCCCGTGAATCGGAAGCTCAGTTCGATACTGGCATTGGTGCTATAGGCTGCCACTGTATTGATATCCGCGGGATGCCAGCAGAGGGCTACATCCAGATCAGAGAATATGCCGGAACGTGCTAAGATGGGTTTGCCCAACTGTTCCTCTGCGGGGCAACCATAGTATCGAACTGTTCCTTTCAATCGACCCGTATCTAATGCTTGCTTAAGGGCGGTAGCGGCGGCCAGTGAGGCGGTCCCTAAAAGGTTGTGCCCACATCCATGTCCCGCTCCCCCAGGCACTATAGGATCCTGATTAGGGGATACCTTCTGGGAGAGTCCCGGAAGAGCGTCGAACTCTCCCAAAATGCCAATGATCGGTTTTCCCTTTCCCGCCTCTGCGATGAAGGCATACCGTTGGATCGAATCCAACTCTTGAACCCGAAAACCCATTTCTGCACAGTAAGATTTCTGTAATCGAGAGGACTTTTCTTCCTGGTAGGAAATTTCAGGCTCTCTCCACAACGTTTCCGCCATACGGATAAAATCCGAACGGTTGTCCTGAATCCAGGTAAACAATGCTTCTTTTCGATCCATTTTGCTCCCCTATAGCGTACCCATAGTACCATAGGAAGAAGCGCATACCAACGATCTTAAGGAAAACTTAAGGTAAATTTTAATCTTTCTTAAGGATTCAGAAGGGAAAAGGTATCGTAAAATACAATCAATCTATATCAAGGAGGAATTAGGATGAAAAGCAAGATTTTCATGATCCTTGGGATCCTCCTGACTCTAATCCTGGTAGTGTCCTGTGGTGCGAAGAAACCCACAGAGATCGTCATTACCGTAGGTCAGAGTACGGATCCCATCATTCTCGATCCACCCATGTATTCGGATACTCCCACCCACAACATCAACCTGATTCTCTACAATCGATTGTACGATCTAACCAGTTCGGGAAAAATCGAACCCGATCTAGCGGTGGACCTTCCCAAGATCGAAGAGAACGGGACCCTCTACACGATCAAGATCAAAGAAGGAATCAAGTTTCACAATGGGAATCCTTTGACGATAGATGATGTGCTGTACTCCTTCAATCGGGGAGCCTTCCATGAAAAGTCCCAGATGAAATCCATCTTTGCCATGATGTACGACGTGAAGAAGGTCGATGATTACACCTTCCAGTTCCGCACTGGTCGATTCGACGCGAAAAAGGCTCCTCAGGGAATGACGGATGCGGACCTCAAAAGTTTCGATGCCCGGGCCAAATACTACACCCCTGTTTCCTTCGGGTCTCAATTGAACCAGCTCACCTGGTTAGGAGCTTCTATCCTCGATCAGGAGACGATGAAAAAGGCTGAGTCGGATGGCACCCTCAAAGACTACGGGATCACCTGGGCCGTGGGCACTGGGCCTTACAAGTTCGAATCTTGGAAGCAGGGAGATAGCGTTACTTTGGTGAAGAACAAAGACTATTTCGACAAGAACATCAAGGCTAACGCGGATAAAATCGTGTTCAAGACGATCAAGGATCCCTCTGCGTTGAAAACTGCTTTCCTTAATAAGGAAGTAGACCTTATCATGAACGTCGTACCTCTTGATGCCCGGGAAATAGAGAAGCAGGGAGGCAAGATCCTTACCACCAATGGGTACTTTGGATATCACTATCTGGCCTTCAACATGAAATCTCCCAAGGTTGGACAGGTGAACAAGGACGGAACACCCGATCTGGATGGGGAGTACGACCTCAATGCCAACTCTGCAAAGCTCCGTTTCGCTATCCTGTACTCTATCAACCCGGCCGATATCGTGAACTCCCCCGACATTATGGATAAAAGGGGTATCGTTACCCTACAGTATGTGGAAAGTCTACCTTTTGGGCATATCGATGATCCCAAAGGAACCCGATTGGAGGAGGGAAACAAGGAGACGGGGTATTACAACCCCCAAAAAGCAAAGCAGCTCTTCGACTCTCTGCCCGCTTCCTTCAAACAGCCAGGTTCCCTCAAATGCACCGCCCTATCGGGTAGCGTCCACGTGAAGGAAGCTCTCGTGGTGAAAGACCAGGTAAAGAAGGCGTTGGGCGTGGATCTGATAACCATCGAACAGGTAGCTCTTTCGGAACTCGCTACCCGAAGGAGGGAATCGGATCCCAAGGTGTGGGATCTCCTGGTGAACTGGACCCAAACGGACGATAGTTACTATATTTTCGTGGCCTTCGACGGTTTCAATACTTCCCTGTTGCACGATACCAAGTACTATTCCAAGGATGCTCAGGAGTGGATCGCCAAGGGAAACTCCCTGCCCAATGGCCCGGAACGGCACGTGGCCTATCAGAATGCCCAGAAAGCCATTTTAAAGGCCATGCCTCGTGTACCCCTTGTTGCGATCATGGGGATTTCTGCATCTCAACAGAACATCGAAGGGGTGGAGATCTCTCCTTCCGGATCCTTCAAATTAAAGAACGCGGCGAAGGTAACGGAAAAAAAGTAACGTAAATTTCACCTGCTCCTGGGTTCTAAATTTAGCCAGGGGCAGGCATGTTAGTTTCTCATTGCTTTCGAACGGCGAGGTGCCATGCTTCGGTATCTATTCCATCGAATCCTGCAGTTGATACCCGTTATTCTGGGGGTTACCCTGATCGTGTTTACCTTAACGTACATCGCCCCCGGGGATCCTGCCCGGTTATTGCTCCCTCAAGACGCGTCGGACGAAGATGTAGCCCAGTTGAAACACGCGATGGGATTGGATCGATCTTTCTTTGTCCAGTACTACCATTTCCTATTCGGGTACGATGGACCGGGGGATTCCTTCGACTACAAGGGGCTGTTCGCCTTGGACTTGGGCAGGTCTTACGTATCCAATCGGCCCGTGTTCGGAACGATCCTGGAGCGGTTCCCCAACACCGTCCTTCTATCCACCGTGGCATTGTGTCTATCCATCCTAGTGTCCATACCCTTTGGGATCATCTCCGCTACCCGGCAGTACTCGAAGACGGACATGGTGGTGACAGTCCTTGCGCTAGTAGGGATCTCGATGCCCGCATTTTGGTTGGGAATGTTATTGATCTGGATCTTTTCCGTTCAGTTGCGGTTGTTCCCGTCCCTTGCGGTGCCGTCCAACCCCCTTTCCATCGTGCTACCGGCCATCACATTAGCCGCGATGAGCACGGCGGTGCAGACCCGAATGACACGGTCCTCCATGCTTGAGGTAATGCGTCAGGATTACATACGGACCGCCCGCGCAAAGGGGTTGGACGAGAAGGTAGTGATCCGAAAACATGCCCTGCGGAACGCCCTGATACCGGTGGTGACTGTGGTAGGGATCCAGGTGGGGCAACTTTTAGTGGGCGCCGTATTGACCGAAACGGTGTTTTCATACCCAGGGATCGGAACGATCATGGTGGATGCCATCAACCGAAAAGACACCCCCCAGATCTTGGCCTCGGTCGTGTTCATGGCCCTGATCTTTGCCGTGGTAAACCTGATCGTAGACATCCTGTACGCCTTTATCGATCCACGGATCAAGGCTCAGTACATCCAAGCGGGAAAGAAAAAGAAGAGAGGATGGTTCCATGTCATCTCCCGTAAAGCCACACCCTAGAACTCCCTGGCAGGAGTTCTGGTATCGATTCCGGAAGAATAAGCTAGCCGTTGGGGGTATGGGGGTGATACTCCTCTACGTGAGCATCGCTCTCTGCGCGGATCTCTTCTATTCCTGGGATTTTATCGTGGGAAACCAGATCCCCAATGCCTTCGCACCGGTTGGCACGAAGGCGGTTGTTGACCTGGGAGGAAAAAAGGTGGAGCACCTCTACATCCTGGGGGCGGACAATTTTGGACGGGATGTGTTGGGCAGGATGATCCATGGAGCCCGGGTTTCCATGATCATCGGGTTCGTTACGATCGCGTTCGCCGTGCTTTTGGGTGGGTCTCTAGGGGCCATCGCGGGATTCTATGGGGGGGTCCTTGAAACAATCATCATGCGGGGAGCGGATATTCTTCTGGCGATCCCCAACATGCTCTTCGCCCTCGCCATCGTGGCTGCCATGGGACCGAGTTTCCAGAACCTCCTCTTGGCAATTGGGATCACCTCGGTTCCCATCTACGTTCGTTTGGTACGCGCCTCGGTTCTTACCGTGAAGGACCAAGAGTTCGTGGAGGCGGCAAGAGCGTTGGGAGCTCGGGATGGACGGATCATCGTAAGGCACGTGCTACCCAACTGTATGGCGCCGGTAATCGTGCAAGCTACTCTGGGAATTGCCCAGTCGATCCTATCGGCTACCTTCCTTTCTTTTCTAGGCCTCGGAATTCAGCCCCCTGCTCCTGAATGGGGGAACATGCTTTCGGAAGCCCGGCCGTACATTATCAGCGCCCCTCACACACTCATCTTCCCGGGACTGGCTATCATGACGGTGATCCTGGCCTACAACCTCATCGGGGATGGGCTTCGGGACGCTCTGGATCCCAAATTGCGAAGATAGAGGCATTGGACATGGGTGAAGCACAACTTTCCATACGGAACCTTCACGTGGAGTACCACACGGATGAGGAGGTGGTACACGCGGTGAACGGGATTTCGCTAGAACTAGAGGAAGGAGAAAGCTTAGGCCTAGTGGGTGAAACAGGGGCAGGGAAAACCACCACGGCCCTGTCCATCCTTGGACTTCTTCCCAAGCCAAACGGCAAAGTTACGGGTGGATCCATTTTCTTCGAAGGGAAGGAGTTGTCCCAGATACCGGAAGAAGAAATGAGACAGATCCGGGGAAATCGAATTTCCATGATCTTCCAGGACCCCATGACGTCCCTCAATCCCATTTTCCCCGTGGGGGAGCAGATCGCAGAGGCCCTTGAAATTCATTTTTCCCTTAGTAAGGACCAGGCAGAAAAGAGAACAGCCGAACTCTTAGAACTCGTGGGAATTCCCCGTAACCGGATGGGAGAGTATCCCCACCAGTTTTCCGGGGGTATGAAACAACGGGTGGTGATAGCCATGGCACTGGCCTGTAACCCGAAACTGCTTTTGGCTGACGAACCAACTACCGCGTTGGATGTAACCATACAAGCGCAGGTATTACGGATGATCCGGGATTTGAAGCGGAGGATGCGAACCACCCTCATCCTCATTAGCCATGACCTGGGAGTGGTGGCGCAGATCTGCGACACCGTTGCCATTATGTACGCGGGAAAGATCATGGAGTATGGGAAGATAGAGGATGTGTTCCGCCATCCCCTCCATCCCTACACGGAAGGGCTCTTTGCCTCTATCCCCCGGTTGGATAGAACGCAGAAGAGGCTTTCTTCCATCCCGGGTCTGATTCCCGATCCTTCCAACCTGCCCAGGGGGTGTGTGTTTCATCCCCGTTGTCCCTATCGGATGGATGCTTGCGATCAGATCGCCCCCAACACGGTGGAATGGGAAGGCCGGAAAGTCCAATGCCTTAAGTACCAGGAGTTGTCGTGAAATGGAGTCTTTACTGGAAGTTCGGCATCTGAAGAAGTATTTTCACACCGGGTATGGGACCCTCCACGCGGTGGACGATGTTTCTTTCAAAATTCCCAAAGGTTCTACGCTGGGTCTAGTGGGAGAATCGGGATGTGGGAAGACCACCACGGGGCGGAGCATCCTTCGCCTGATCGAACCCACATCGGGAGAAGTTCTATTCAAAGGACGAAAGGTTCTCGACGCTACTCCTTCGGAGCTTCGGGCGCTTCGGTCGGAGATGCAGATCATATTCCAGGATCCCTATTCTTCCCTTAATCCCCGGATGACCGTCTCCCAGATTATTGGGGAACCTCTCCTGATCCATAGAAGGGTTAGTGACAAGAAAGAGTTGGAACGGAAGGTGCGGGAATTGATGGAAAAAGTCGAATTGGCGGATCGATTGTACGGTGCGTACCCCCATGAACTGGATGGGGGAAGGAGGCAGAGAATAGGAATCGCCCGCGCCCTTTCCCTCCACCCCCAGTTTATCGTCTGTGATGAGCCAGTTTCCGCACTGGATGTCTCGGTGCAAGCCCAGATCTTAAACCTCTTGAAGGACCTGCAGGAAGAACTTGGGTTGACCTACTTGTTCATCACTCACGACATGTCGGTTGTAAAGCATATGTCCGATACCATCGCCGTTATGTACTTGGGGCAGATCGTGGAGATGGCTCCTGCAGAGGCGCTCTTTGAAAAACAACTCCATCCGTATACGCAAGCCCTCATCTCTGCGATTCCACTACTAGAGCCAGGGGGTTGGAAGGATGAAGAGGTCTTGAAGGGGGAACTGAGTTCCCCCATCGATCCACAGCCAGGGTGTCGATTCGCGCCCCGTTGTCCCATGGTCAAGGCCCAATGCGTGGAGCAGGACCCTCCATTTGTGGAGTCGGTTAAAGGCCGATTTTCTTCTTGCGTTCGCGCCAAAGAGATGATTTAATGGATTTAATACCGGCCCTTGTGGGTCGGAACCCCGAAAAATGGAGGTGCGAGGTATGGCGGAGATAGAGGAACTCGAACGGGATGATCAATGGAAGCCGGAAATCCCGGACAAGCATCCTTCCCTGTTCGAACCCATTGTCCTAATTCCAGGAGCCCTTATGGGAATCCTTGGAGTCATTATTGGGGCGGAACTGATCACGAGGGTAGGGATCACTCCCAACACCTCGGTGATTGGGGCGATCGTGGCCATCGCCATTTCCAGAATACCCCTCGTGGCGTTCAAGAGCTTGCGCAGCGTGCACCGGCAAAATCTGATCCAAACCACTATTTCCGGCGCTACCTTCGGTGGAGCGAACGCCCTGCTTCTACCCATGGGAATTCTGTGGCTGATGGGGAAACCAGAGCTGGTTCTTCCCATGTTCATTGGTGCGATTATCGGGACTATTGTGGATGCGGCGATTCTATACAAAGTATTCGATACTCGGGTGTTCCCCTCTTCCGGCATCTGGCCGCCGGGAGTGGCTACCGCGGAAACGATCATCGCAGGAGACGTGGGAGGTAAGCGGGCTCTTACTCTAGTGGCGGGAGCACTAGTGGGAGGCATAGGCACTTACATTGGCTACCCCATGGATATCTTCGGGGTCTGCTGGATCGGGAACATCTGGGCCTTGTTGATGTTCGGTATCGGTTTACTGGTACGGGGATACGCCAAACCTTTGATCAATGTGGACATTAACGCTATCTACGTTCCCCATGGGGTGATGATCGGTGCGGGATTGGTGGCTTTGATACAGATCATTTTGATCATGGCGGGGAAGAGTAAATCCCATGCTGCGGCTTTGGAAACCCATACAGCCACCCGAACGGAGGAGGACATTAAGAAAGGCTTCGGATGGGGTTTTGTGGCGTACATCGCAGGAGCAATTTTAATTGCCATCATCGGAGGGCTGGTTACTGAAATGCCTATCTGGCAAATTCTCCTCTTCATTCTCTTTGCCGCGATAGCAGCAGAAGTATCCGAGATCATCGTCGGATTGTCGGCCATGCACGCGGGTTGGTTCCCCGCTTTTGCCACGGCTTTGATCTTTTTGGTACTGGGAATGCTGATGGGCTTTCCTCCCCTGGCTTTGGCCTTCCTAGTAGGGTACACAGCCTCCACGGGTCCCGCGTTTGCCGATATGGGGTATGATTTGAAAACCGGGTGGATCCTCCGGGGAAGGGGAGCGCATCCCGAACTGGAAATGGCTGGGCGGCTGGAACAATTTAAGGCGGAGCTTTTAGGGTTCGCCGCCGCTATCGTATTTCTCTTTATTTTCTACCGAGCTTACTTCGAGTCCAACCTGTTCCCTCCAGTGGATAAGGTATTCGTAGCTACCATCAAGGCTGGAACTTCACCGGAAGTCTTGAAGTGGCTCCTTATCTGGGCTATTCCAGGAGCGATCATTCAATTGATCGGAGGGCCGGATCGGCAGATCGGAATCCTATTTGCAACGGGGTTACTGATCATGAACCCTAAAGCAGGTTGGACGGCTCTCGTTGCGTTGGCTATCCGGTTCTTGATCCTAAAGATCTATGGCAAGAAAGTGCAGAATACGATGTACGTGCTCGCGGGAGGGTTCATCGCAGGGTCTGCCTTGGTATCCTTTGGTACGGGTACGGTGAAGGCACTAACGACCCAGAAAAAGTAACCCGTCGTGATGCCGAGGGATTAACGAACTGAGGGATTAACGATTACGTGTTGGTAACTGTTGGCAGGGTTAAAAGCCCTGCCCTTTTTACGTGAATGATTACCCTACGGGGAAGGGAAGTCGTATGGAGAAAGGGAAATTTCGGATTGGGTTGATCCGGGTAGTGTCCTTTACGGATGAGGGGATCGCGAATCTCCATGGCAGGCTAATTGAAGAACGGTTCCCTGCCCTTGCGGTCTTATCCCGCTGCATTCCCGATCAGCCCGAAGGAATTTTCGATGACGCTTCCGAAGCTATAGCGGTCCCCAAAATCGTGGAATTGGGTACTAGGATGGTAGAAAAAGACGAAGTGGAAGCTCTGATCGTTTCTTGCGCTGCGGATCCTGGAGTGGAAGAATTGCGGAAAAGGGTCAAAGTCCCCGTGTTCGGCGCGGGGAGTGCGGCCGCTTCCCTCGCTTTAAGCTATAGTGATCGGGTGGGCACATTGGGAATCACTGAAGCGACCCCTCAGGTAATGAAGCGGATTTTAGGTTCGCACCTCGCGGGCGAAGCGAAGCCCACCGGGGTGAAAACTACCCTTGACCTGATGAAACAGGAAGGGAAAGCGAGGGTATTAGAAGCCTGTCGATCTTTGGTAAAGGAAAGTGGGTGCGGAGTGATTGCCCTGGCTTGTACCGGAATGAGTACCCTAGGAGTGGCGAAAGAACTGGAACATGCCATAGGCTTACCTGTGATCGATCCGGTCCTAGCATCCGGATTCTGCGCTTGGTTTTTCCTGACGAGGTGAACACAATGAGAAGGTATAGTTCGAAAGAAATCGCCTTCCCTATCACGGAGGAGACCATCGATTCCATAGTGGTGGGAGGTTGCTTCCTGGGAGGGGGTGGAGGCGGATCGATGGAGGCGGGTCGTAAGCTTGGAAAGCTTGCCTTGGAGGTGGGTATCCCACAGGTGATCCTTCCAGAGGCTCTGCCGCTGGATGGTACCGTGGTAACGGTCTCTGCGGTTGGAGCGCCAGCGGCGAAGACTCAGTTCTGTACCCCGATGGATTATGTGCGGGCTGTGGAGATGCTCACTCAGCGGGGAATTAGCATTTCAGCCCTAAACACCAGTGAGAACGGAGGGCTTGCCTCGATAAATGGATGGTTCCAATCGACGGTGTTGGGAATCCCCGTGGTGGACGCTCCCTGCAATGGAAGGGCCCATCCCATGGGAACCATGGGAGCTATGGGTCTGCATCGGAAAGAAGGGTACCTTTCCGTGCAAGCCGCATCCGGCGGAGATCCCACCAAGGGTTTTTACACAGAACTTGTAGTGAGTGCTTCGATTACCGAGGCTTCCCGTTTGGTACGGCAAGCTTCCATCTCTGCGGGAGGAATGGTAGCGGTCGCCCGAAACCCCATACCCATGGAATATGTGAAGAAAAATGGAGCGCCCTATGCGTTATCCCAAGCGTTGGAGCTAGGAAGAAGGATCCAGAAGGGACGAACCGTTTCTCCTCAAAAGGCAGCAGGGGAAGCAGCGGACTTTCTGGGAGGAAGGGTCGTAGGAGAGGGAAGGGTGCAGGAATTGAAACTGGAAACTAAGGGAGGCTTCGATGTAGGGGTTACGATAGTCCAAACGAAAAGATCTAAATTGGAACTCACCTTCTGGAACGAGTTCATGACCCTGGAACAGGAAGGAGAACGCTTGGGAACTTTTCCTGATCTGATCGCCCTTATGGATCTTTCTACTGGGCTTCCGTTACCATCTTCGGATCTATGCGAAGGACAAAACGTGACGGTGATTCTCGTACCTAGAGCAAACTTGATACTTGGATCGGGAGTGAAAGATCCGGAACTATTGAAAGAAGCGGAAAAAGTAGTAGGGAAACCAGGAGGTTGGGTATGTTAGCACAAGTGTTGGAAGCGCATGAACTACTGGATGATGCGCATGTTTCGGGAAAGAGGGTGGCGGAGATCCTCCATGGGAGAGGATTAAAAGATGTAGAAGTAAAAACGATTCGAGGGGATAAGGGCTCGACTGATTTCATTCGCGTGCGAATTCCAGGTACAGCAGGAAAAACTGTCGGAAATCAAGAATCGCGAATGGCAGGGGGGCCACGCAAAAAGGTCCATCAAGGAACCTCTTTGTCACCCACCCTGGGAATCATTGGCCGGCTGGGAGGCATTGGCGCGAGACCCGAGCGGATTGGCTTGGTTTCCGACGCGGATGGAGCGGTTGCCGCTTTGGCCTGTGCCTTAAAATTAGCGGACATGCAAAAGCGGGGGGATTCCCTACAGGGAGATGTGATTATCGCTACCCATATTTGCCCCCATGCTCCCACTCAACCCCATGAACCGGTACCCTTTATGGGCTCCCCCGTGGACATGAAGGTAATGAACGAACAGGAAGTTACTCCCGAGATGGATGCGATTCTCTCCATCGATACCACCAAGGGGAATCGGGTGATCAATCACAGAGGGTTTGCCATCTCTCCAACAGTGAAGGATGGGTATATCCTCCGAGTCAGCGAAGATCTTCTGGATATCATGGAATGGAGCACGGGAGATGTCCCCAAAGTGTTCCCTATTACCATGCAGGATATCACTCCCTATGGGAACGGATTGTTTCATTTAAACAGTATCCTTCAACCGGCAACCGCTACTCATGCTCCCGTGGTAGGAGTGGCTATTACGGCAGTGCACCCGGTGCCGGGATGCGCTACGGGAGCGAGCAGGGAGTGGGACATAGAGGAGGCAGCTCGGTTTTGTTTAGAGGTGGCTAAAGCGTTTGGAGAGGGGAAATGCGCTTTTTATGATCCAAAAGAGTATGAGAGGATCCTTTCCCTATATGGATCGATGGAAGTGTTGAAAACCTTAGGTAAGGGGTAAGGATGGGCATGCAGATGGTAGCACAGGTAACCTTGACACCGAACGAAGGCAAACGCCTCATAGCGGAAGCGGTAGCTACCCTACCGGAACTCTTACGAGCGTTACAGAACGGGAAGGTCCTATTCAAAGGGGGGACTACCGTTTCTGCGTTGACAGAGAAACTCTTGGGAATCCCGCTTCGGATTTCTGGGCGGATTTCTGCACGAGGAGCCCTCACTTCTGTAGAGGCTGATATGAGCACTCCCCATACTCTTCTTGTGGATCGGGGAGTCCCTAAGAATGTGGATCAGGAGATCCTATCTGCCGTACGGTCCTTAGGGCCAGGGGATATCGCCATTGTGGGAGCCAACGCTCTCGACCGGTTTGGATACACCGCCACGATGGCTGGCACCGTGGGAGGGGGCCCTCCGGGGGAAGGATGGACCTCTTTCATGACAGAGGGAGCGGAGGTGTGGATCCTGGTGGGATGGGACAAGTTGATACCTACCACCATCGCCGAAGCAGTAGCCGCTGCCGGGAGGAAAAAAGCCACATTAGCCCTTGGGATGTCGGTGGGACTGATGCCTCTTTTTGGTAAGGTGTACACCGAAACAGAGGCGTTTGCAATTCTGGGGCGGGTGAAAGCCACGGTAATTGGCAAGGGAGGAACCTTAGGCGGGGAAGGGGCTACTGTCTACTCTTTAGAGGGGGAAGAAGAGGAAGTTTTAAGACTATTTCACCTGGCGGAGCAGATCAAGGGAGCAGGGGTCAGTGGCGCGAAGGACAGCCTAAAGGAGTGTACGGGTCCTAACCCAAGGTGTGCGACCCACGAAGGGTGTGTGTACGGGAAACGACATACTCATAGGAGAAGTACATGAAACCGATACGGATCGGCGCGTTGACCATTGGGCAATCTCCCCGAAGCGATGTGGCAGGGGAGTTTTTAGAGGCGGTGGGGAATGAAGTAGAACTCCTGCAATGCGGCGCCCTAGATAGTCTATCCAAAGAAGAGATTGCCCGAATGGCTCCCTCGGAGGGGGATTACATCCTGGTAACTCGTCTACGGGATGGAACGGAAGTGAAGATCGCCGAGCGATACATCCATGAACGAATGAAGGAGTGCGCACGAACCCTTAGGCAAGCAGGGGCCCAGATGCTGGTTCTGTTCTGCACGGGTGAGTTCCCAGAATTGGAAGGCCAAGTTCTTCTGCTGAAACCAGATGTGATCATGGAGCATGTGGTACCTGGAATTCTTCCCAGGGGGAAACTGGGAGCTATCCTACCATCATCCGATCAAATCCCCCTATTGGGAAAGAAGTGGGAAAAGACAGGGTTACAGGTAGAACTTGCGGCAGCATCTCCCTATTCAGGGAAAGAGGAAGATTTTCGCAAAGCGGCTAGGTACCTTAAAAGTAAGGGAGTAGATCTGATCGTGCTAGATTGCATCGGTTTTACGAAATCGATTAAAAAAATCGTTCGAGATACTGCCCAATGCCCAGTGATCCTACCGAGAACCTTGTTAGGCAGGATCGTAGGAGAATTGATCGATTAGATATAGAGGTATAGGAGGGGAAGGGTATGATAGAGCTAGAAGCAACGGCTAGAAAGGTCATTCAACAATGTTTAGCCCCCAAAAAGGACGAAGTGTTCCTAGTGGTAACTGATCCCCCGACTCGAATAATCGGAGAGACTCTTTACAAGGCGGCTGTGTTCTTGGGACTCCAGGCACATCTACTGGTGATGCCCGAAACGGAAAAAAGCGGAGCAGAACCAACTGCCCTGGTAGCGGAAGCTATGAAGAGTTCCCAAATCGTAATCTGTCCCACGAAACATTCCCTGACCCATACCTCCGCCCGAAAAGAGGCCTGTGCTAGAGGAGCGAGGATCGCTACGATGCCGGGAATTACGGAGGACATGTTCCTCGAGGGAGCCATTACTGCCGACTATAGGAAGTTGGCCGAATTGACGGATAGGATCACCGAGATTCTTTCCGTGGGGTCTAAGGTGCGCATCGAGAAGGAACGAAGGGTGCTGGAGCTTTCGATCGAAGGGAGAAAGGGAGTTTCCAGCAATGGCTTGTACCATACGCCGGGGAGCTTCGGGAATCTGCCCACAGGGGAGGCCTACATTGCTCCCGTGGAAGGTTCTGCCGAAGGAACCATACTGATTGATGGTTCTTTGGCCGAATATGGGAAGGTGAGAGGTCCTTTGGAGGTGGCGATCCATAAGGGTCTAGCGGTAGAATTCAAAGGTCCTGAAGCGGAATGGATACAAGGTATCCTGGGTGAGCGAGAAGAAGCTCGAAATGTGGGAGAACTGGGGATCGGTACCAACGACAAAGCTCGCTTGACAGGAATCATTCTGGAAGACGAAAAAGTCTATGGTACTGTGCATATCGCCTTCGGAACCAACTCAGGATTTGGAGGAAAAGTATCCGCAGGGGTACATATCGATGGCATCATTCTGAAACCTAACCTGTGGGTGGATGATCGAATGATTCTCAAGAATGGGGAGTTTGTACTCTAATTTCCCATACCCCCCCTACGAACACTGGCTGGACATCTCTGTTAAATTTTGTATAGTGGTCTCGGAGTGTAAGATTGAGCTGGATCCTAACCACCCACACATTTCAAGAAGTGATCCTCCCCGCCATAGACATTCTGATTCTCTCCTTTCTCATCTATCGGAGCTACCAGATCCTGATACAAACGAAAGCCATCCAACTCGTCAGGGGTGCAGCCCTAATGGCGTTGATCTATGCGGTAGCCTTTTTCTTCAAACTTCAGACCCTTCTTTGGGTGTTGAACCTCATGGTCCCCGGTTTGGTGATTGGTGTAGCCATCATCTTTCAACCGGAACTAAGAAAGATATTCACCCAGATTGGGCAGGGTGGCTGGTTCAAGTTTGCTTCCTCCGAACAAATTTTACAACTGGATGAAGTGATTCAAGCCGCAGTGACTCTGTCCAGTAAGAGAAGGGGCGGGTTGATCGTAATCGCAAGACAGGTAGGACTGAAAAACTATATCGACACGGGGACCCGGTTAGAAGCAGAAATTACCGCCAAGCTGATCGTAACGATTTTTGGACACGATACGCCCCTGCATGACGGAGCATTGATTATCGAAGGGGGGAAAATCGCCGCGTCTGGCTGCTTCCTGCCCCTATCGGAACAACCGGATATTCGAAGGAGTTTTGGCACTAGGCACCGAGCTGCCTTGGGGCTAGCAGAAGAAACGGATGCGGTGGTAGTGGTTGTATCTGAGGAAAGCGGAGCTATTTCATTAGCGTACGATGGGAACCTCATCTACGATATTCCGGAAACCCAATTGAGAAAACGATTGCGGGAACTCTTCATCATGGGAGGTGAAGGGTCGATGGAGGAAACTGAGGAGGGTGTCCTTGAGGAGTAAATCCTTTCTGGATCGCCTGGTAGCCGAATGGCCCGCTAAAGCCCTCTCACTAGCAGCGGCCATCCTACTGTTTCTATTCCATAATTATTCTACTCTATCAGAACGGTTTATCAATGTTCCGTTACAGGCTGTTTTCGCCAATGGATTCACCGCAGGACAGCCAATTCCTAGAAGAGTGCGGGTTTCTGTTCGGGGGAAAGAAAAGAACCTAGCCACGTTTTCCGAGGGCGATATCGAGGCTATTGCGGATTTTACCCCTTTCACCAAGAAAGGAACGTATCGAGTCCCCATCCAGATCAAACGAAAAGGAGGCGTGGAGGATTCGAATATCATGGAGTTCAGGGTGGAGCCCATTGAACTGGTGGTCTTTATCGAAGAGAAAGTTCAAAAACGAGTAGAGGTGTCCCCGCGTTTTAAAGGGTCTCTCCTCTCAGGGTATGAATTGGTACAATACTATGTGACCCCTTCTTTGATTTTAGTGGAGGGGCCTCAAAGCAGACTCGAGAGGTTGTATTCCATCCCCACAGAAGAGATAGATCTAACGGGAAAAAAAGAAAACTTTAACCTTGAAGTTCGCATCCTAAAGAATGATCCTCTTTTAACCTTTCCCAACGGGGACATGGTGGAATTCAGGGGATTTGTGCAGGAAACAACCATTCTCAAGACTTTCGAATCCGTAAGTATCGTGGTATTGGATCTGCGTTCCGATCTTCGATTGTCTCATTCTCTTCCCAAAGGGACGATACGGGTACAGGGAGCCCAGAATATACTGGACAGTATGGGAGGGGATCAGGTCCGTCTTATCGTAGATGGAAAGGGTATCACCCATCCGGGTATCTATACGTTGCCGGTTCGGATTGATACACCCTCAGGACTCATGGTCTTGAGATTCGAACCAACTAGTGTGACATTGAAGGTAGAACAGGTGGAGTAGGAAGGCATGATACTGGGAATTGGAATTGACGTAATACAGGTAGAGAGAATCCGCCGTTGGGCTTCCATCCCTGGCCTATATGAGAGATACTTTCATCCTCAGGAACTGGAGACGGCTAGAAAGAATGGACAGAATGCCGTTCTTTCCCTCGCTGCTCGCTTTGCCGCAAAGGAAGCCTTTGGTAAAGCTCTCGGTACAGGTCTCTATGGGATTCAGCTTCGGGACATCAATGTAGTGAACGATCCTCATGGGAAACCCGAGTTAGTACTAGAAGGAAAGGCGTTGGAAATATTCCGGCAGTTGGGGGGCAAGAAAGTCCATGTTTCTTTGACCCATGAAGAGGATTATGCGTTGGCCATGGTAGTGTTAGAAGGGTAAGGTATGGAAGATCAAGGAAAAAAACTTACCTTCTTTCAGAAGACTCCCATTCAGTGTCCTCTCTGCGAAACCGTCTTCTATCGGGAAGAACTCCTCACCGGTGGGGGTAGGATGATTGCCGGCCCGCTTACGAGGGATCTTCGTAGAATCTATGAACCTTCCAAGAAGTTCGGCGAAATATTCCCATTGATCTATCCCATTACCGTGTGTCCTACCTGTTTTTTCGCTGTGTTCCCACAGGATTTTCTCTCACCCCCAGAAAAGAACAAGGGAGCTCTTCTGGAACAGATGGAAAAACGAAAAGAAAGTTTGAAACCTTTGTTTCCCGACCTGGACTTTGCCCGGCCAAGAACGCTCAAAGAGGGAGTGGCATCGTATATTCTTGCGGTTTTTTGTTACGACTACTTCACCAAGGAGTTTTCTCCAACCATCAAACAAGGAGTCTGTTGTCTACGGGCAGCATGGTGTTGCAACGATCTTCACCGCAAGTTCCCCAATGAAAATTACGACTATCTGGCAGCGAACCTCTATAGAAAGGCCCGTTTCTTCTATACCCAGGCAGTGGAAAGAGAACAGCGAGGGTTAGAACCTATGTCGGGTATGAAAGTGCTGGGGCCCGATTTGGACAAAGACTATGGGTACGATGGGGTCCTGTACTTGAATGGTCTCCTGGAACTTCTCTACGGCCCTCGTAACGATAAGGAAAAGAGGATACAAACCCTCACTACGGCTAAGAGATACGTAGCTAAGATTTTCGGCATGGGGAAAGCCTCGAAACAGAAACCTTCGGCTCTCTTGGATCAGGCCAGAGAACTGTACGAAGAGATCAACAAAGCGCTGGAACAAATTGGAGTACAGGTAGGACCGGAGGAGGAAACAGAGGAGAATGAGTAGAAGGAACATCCGGGTTGTGTTGGCATACGATGGAACAGATTTCTTTGGTTGGCAGACCCAGAAAGAAGGGCGAACGGTACAATCCGTGGTGGAACAAGCGCTGGCAAAGATTCATAAACACCCCGTTCATGTGCATGCTGCAGGCAGAACCGACTCGGGAGTCCACGCGGCTGGACAGGTGATCAATTTCTTTACTGACCTAGGTTCCATTCCTTCGGAAAAATTCACCCCTGCATTAAACTCGGTTCTCCCCTTCGATGTGCGAGCGCTGGAAAGCAAAGAAGTGGAGGAATCCTTCCACGCTCGGTTCAGTGCAAGGCTTCGGGAGTATCGATACTATCTCTACCCTCACCCCATAGTGCCCCCCTACTATCGGCGGTACTGCCATTGGATCCCTTATAGACCCCATCTAAGCAGACTGAACCGCATGGCTTCCTACATCGTAGGTACCCATGATTTCACCAGCTTTTCCGCTTTGGGAGACCCCAATCCCTCGAAAGTTAGAACCATTCAATCCGCAGCCTTTTTCCCCCAAGGGCCTTTTCTCGTGTTTCGGATTACCGGTACCTCTTTTCTTTGGCACATGGTACGGAACCTAGTGGGGACCTTCCTGAGGTTAGATCAGGAGGAACGACCACCGGAACAGATTCGGGAGATTCTAGAAGCCAAGGATAGGGATCTTGCCGGTGACACGGCTCCCGCTTCTGGATTGTTTCTCCATCGGGTGGTATACGATGATGGATAAAAAAGATCTTTTTGCGCAGTACAACGAGATTCTATTGGATTTCCAGGATCTGTTAGAATCTCCTTTTCGGAGCCCTGAAAGGGATTCTGCCCCAGCCATTGACTTTGTGGGTTCTGAATCTTCCGTAGACCCTCTCATTGAACGAAAACGAGAGATAGAACAGCTTGCTCGGATCATCCAGGAATGCTCTCGCTGTCGGCTTTCCAAGGAAAGAACTCATACAGTGCCTGGAATGGGGGTGATGGATCCATTGGTGATGGTCATCGGGGAAGGGCCTGGGGCAGAGGAAGATAGGCAGGGATTGCCTTTTGTGGGGGCGGCGGGGCAGTTCCTGGATAAATGGCTAGCGGCAGTGGGGTTATCGAGAGAGAGGAATGCCTACATAGCCAATATGGTAAAATGTCGTCCTCCCGGGAATCGGGACCCGTATGGGGATGAGGTGGAAGCCTGTTTTCCCTATTTGTTAAAGCAGGTAGAACTCGTAAGACCTCTAGCGATTCTAGCCGTGGGAAGGATCGCGGCCCAGTCCCTTTTAGGAACCACAAAAGGGATTGGGACCCTCCGGGGAACGGTACACAGCTTAAAGGGTATCCCCCTAGTGGCTACGTATCATCCTAGTGCGGTTCTTCGAGATGTGAACCTTAAACGTCCGGTTTGGGAAGATTTGAAGCGGTTGAAAGCTCTATTGGACACTTTCCCATCCAAGAACTCGGAGCAGGAGACTCCATAATGGTATGGGTTGGGTGCAGGTAGTATTCAACATTCCCGTAGATCGAGCGTTTACCTACACCACGAACGAGGAAGTGCCTTTTGGCTGCCGAGTAGTGGCACCCTTTCATGGACGGAATCTAAATGGGTATGTGGTAGGTACAGAACCTCTCAAGGAAGATGGTGCGTCCGTCCAGCTGAAACCCCTCCGTCGAGTGCTGGACAGAGAACCTCTTTTCGACGAAGAGTACCTTGCGTTGGCCCGCTGGGTAGCCGATCGGTACTATTCATCCCTCGGAGAAGCTCTGGCCGCGATGCTTCCGGGTGGAAAGAAGGAAACCGAAGTTCCATTGTTCGAAGACGCCGGAGAAGAGGTGTTTATTACTCCTCCTTCGCTGTCCTCTGAGCAGGAACAGGCGGTAAAGGAAATTTTATCTACCGAAGAGGGTATGTACTACCTTTTCGGAATCACGGGATCGGGGAAAACCGAGGTGTTCCTGAGGGTGGCGGAAGCAACTCTTTTAGAAGGAAAGGGTGTGATCTACCTGGTTCCGGAAATAGCCCTCACTGGTCAGGTGGTTCAAGCAATTCGAGAACGATTTGGAAGTAAAGCAGCGGTCCTCCATTCCCGACTCACCCCAAGTCAGCGGCTAACCGAATGGCGAAGAATCCTCCGTGGAGAGGCCCCTCTGGTGGTAGGTGCTCGGAGTGCGGTTTTCGCACCTCATCCTCGGTTAGGATTGATCATTCTGGACGAGGAGCATGAAGGATCGTACAAGTCGGGTAATTCTCCCCGATATCATGCCAGACAGGTAGCTATGAAGAGATGTTCCCTCAGTAAGGCTCGATTGGTGATGGGAAGCGCCACTCCATCGGTTGAAGCTTACTATTTGATGCAGAAGGGTGAGATTCGAGGGATTCGTCTCACGAAAAGGTTAGCGGGAGGAAAACTACCGGAGGTAGAGATCGTAGACCTAAAGGGCACGGAGGGGGTATTCTCTCGGCGACTCCAGGAAGAGATCCTGATTACCCATAGGGAAAAACGGCAAACGATCCTCTTTCTCAATCGCAGGGGTTTTTCCTACTCCTTTCACTGTAATACCTGCGGGTATCAAATGAAGTGCCGGCGCTGTTCGGTGAGCCTTACCTTTCATAAGCAGAAAAACCGTATGGTGTGCCACTACTGTGGATTCTCTACCCGACCGATGGCTCTATGCCCTTCCTGCGGATCTCTCGATGTGGGATACTATGGTTTGGGTACAGAGAAGATCGAAGAGGAAGCCCGACGAATCTTTCCCGAACTCAAAATAGCTCGCCTGGATACCGATGCGGTGGAACGGAAAGGAACTTTAGAGCGGATTCTCAGGGAGTTCCAGGAGGGGGAAATCGATCTTCTCCTGGGTACCCAAATGGTGGCCAAAGGTCTCAACTTCCCGGGGGTACGGCTAGTGGGAATCGTGTTGGCAGATACGGGACTCCACATGCCCGATTTCCGGGCTGCCGAGCGGACTTTCTCCTTGATCGTGCAGGTTTCTGGTCGGGCAGGAAGGTTCGCTCCGGATGGAAAGGTCATTGTTCAGACCTACATGCCCCAGCACGATGCGGTGAACTATGCAGCGCAGCTGGACGTGGACGCATTCTATATGAAGGAACTTGAGAATCGAGCAGAACTGCGTTTTCCCCCATTTTCACGGCTCTTTCGACTGGTCTTTCGGGGTAAGTCTGAAGAAAATGTGCGGACAGTGGTGGAGGAGCTGGGTACGAACTTAATAAGGGAATTACAGGGGCAAGCAGAAGTTCTAGGCCCTGCCGAATGTCCCATTGGGGTCATTGCCGGAAATCATCGGTACCAGATCATCTTGCGAACAAAAGCGTTTCTTCCTGTCCATACGAAACTGAGGAATCAACTATCCAGGGTCAAGTTGCTTAAAGGAGTGTATTTAGAGGTGGACGTGGACCCCGTCTCTCTCCTTTGATACGTTCGAATTGATTCTTTCCTTTCTTTTCTATATGTTTTTAGCACTATGAGTCCGTACTACTATTACCCAGAGAATTATCGACCCTATCTTAGCCTGGAAGAGACAGAGAAGGCCATCGCGGATATCAAAACATTTTTCCAAACCTATCTCTCGGCGATTCTACGGCTACGACGGGTTACCGCACCCCTATTCCTGAAGAGTGGAACCGGGATCAATGACGACTTGAACGGAGTAGAGAAACCCGTGATGTTCAAACCTAGGAACATGGATGGGGTTACCGCAGAAGTACCCCAATCATTGGCCAAATGGAAGCGTATGATGCTGGCGGATTACGGAATTCCGGTTGGTTATGGTCTGTACACGGACATGAATGCCATTCGCCCTGATGAGGAACCGGACACGTTGCATTCCTATTACGTGGATCAATGGGACTGGGAGATGGCGATTCGGAAAGAGGACCGCAACCTAACTTTTCTGAAATCCATCGTTCGCAAAATATATGGAACCTTTTTGGCTACCGAGTTCCTTGTGTACGAAACCTACCCGGAAATCAAGCCCATCTTGCCTGAGGATATCACCTTTATCCACGCCGAGGAACTTGTTCGCCGCTATCCCAACCTTACTCCACAGGAACGAGAGAATGAAGCGGCTCGAAAGTATGGTGCGGTATTCATTATAGGAATTGGCGCGAACCTTTCCGACGGGAAACCCCATGATGGAAGAGCCCCTGACTACGATGATTGGAGCACTCCCAACGAGGATGGATACCTAGGCCTAAATGGGGATATCATCTTCTGGCATCCCGTTTTGGAAAGAGCTTTCGAGATATCCTCCATGGGAATTCGGGTAGATCGAGAAGCTCTCCTGCGACAGTTGGCCATCCGCAAAGCGGAAGACCGGAAGAATCTTTTATTTCATCGACGACTCTTGAACGGTGAGTTCCCCGAATCCATCGGAGGAGGGATCGGTCAATCCCGGCTTTGCATGTTTTTCTTGCGGAAAGCCCATATTGGTGAAGTACAGGCTAGTATCTGGCCCGATCATATCGTGGAGAACTGTAAGAAGCACGGAATCGTGCTCATGTAGGTGGAAGCATGAATATACTAACTTTGGGACACGAAGTCCTTCGTCAGAAAGCGAAAGAAGTATCGCGAATTGATGGGCAGACAGCTCATCTGGTCAAAGAAATGTTGGAAACCATGCGGTTAGGCAAAGGGATTGGATTGGCAGCTACTCAAGTGGGAATCCTGGAGCGTATTTTCGTGGTCCACATAGCCGACGATATTCCCCGAGTATTCATCAATCCTGTGTTAAAAGGGGTATCGCCTGAGACTTCCGTCTATGAAGAAGGATGCCTCAGCATACCAGGGATTTATGCAGACGTGACCCGCCCCGAAATGATCAGTATCGAAGCCTGGGATGAAAAGGGAATCCCTTTTCATCTGGATGCGGATGGGCTCTTGGCTCGGGTAATCCAGCATGAGTTAGATCATCTAAACGGGGTGCTCTTCATCGATCATCTGAGTGAATTGAAACGGAAACGAATCATCCGCGCGTGGGAGCAGAAGTTCAAAGCATGAGTTTGAAAGTCCTCTTTGCCGGTACACCAGAGATGGCGGTCCCTTCCCTTGAGGCTATAGTGCAACAGTTCCCTATTGTGGGAGTGCTCACTGCTCCGGATCAGGAGGTGGGCCGAGGCCGAAAGCTTCTTCCTTCACCGGTCAAACGGAAGGCTCTCGAACTGAATCTCACCGTGCTTACTCCACAAAAATTAGATGGAACCGTTCGTGAACAGGTTAAAAGTTATGCTCCAGACATCCTGGTGGTAGTGGCCTTTGGAAAGATCTTCGGGCCCAAGTTCCTATCCCTCTTTCCCATGGGGGGAATCAACCTGCATCCGTCCTTGTTGCCTAAATATCGGGGCCCTTCCCCAATCCCGGAAGCGATTCTCGAAGGAGATTCCGAGACAGGGATTACCATTCAGAAAGTTGTTCTTCAGATGGATGCGGGTCCTATTTTGCTACAGGAAGTGATTCCCCTGAATGGAACGGAAACTACAACGTCCCTCACAGCCCTTTGTGCGGAGCGAGGAGCCACATTGTTGGTCCAGGTATTGAAGGGGATCGAAACAGGCACGGTGAAAGAAGTGCCCCAGGATGAACGTAAAGCCACTTATTGCAAGCTGCTCACAAAAGAAGACGGAAGAATTTCTTGGAATTTACCAGCCGCACAGATAGAACGAATGGTTCGGGCGTACGATCCTTGGCCTACCGCGTGGACCTTGTACCGAGGTGAAGTATTGAAAATCCTCAAGGCTTCGGTTTTCCATCCTTCTACCAAGGGAGAAGAAGAGGGAAAAGTAATCGGTGTAGACAAGGGGAAAGGAATTCTGGTACAAACGGGAGAGGGGATCTTGGCTATACATACACTTCAACTGCAGTCAAGGAAAGCCTTGGATTTTACCAGTTTCTTGAATGGGGAACGGAATTTCATTGGGTCCATACTGGGGGCATAGGTGAAACTCTATTGGTACCAGATAACCGATACGATTTCTAAGCTGTGGGTTCAGGTACAAAGGATCATTCCCAATCCACAGGATACCTCGGAAGAACGCTGGTTGAAGATTGTAATCCTGGGGTCCGCTGGTACCCTCATTCTGGTTGCTATCGCTGGATTCATTGCTTTTTCCTTAGTATTGCAAGGAGCGGAACAGACTGTTGTACCGGATGTGCGAGGGAAAGAACTGACAGAGGCGTTGGTGGTACTTCAGGATCGAGAACTGTACCCGAAATTACAACTTCGTTTTTCTACGGATCCATCGTTGAAAGGGAAGGTAATCGATCAACGTCCTTCTGCGGGTACAGTAGTAAAGGCAGGAAAACGGATCACTCTCACGATCAGTAAAGGATCGGTGGTGGACAAAGTGGAAGATTTTCGGGGAAAGAAACTCGAGGAGGTTCGCACTCACCTGCAGTCCCTATTTGCTTCCCAAAAACCTCTCCTACGAATCAAAGAACCTGTAACCTATGTGTTCCATCCTTCTCCTGCCGGGACCGTGTTGGAACAGAAACCCGAACCTGGAGCGGAGCTAACTGGGCTAACCGATCTAGTATTAGTGGTGAGTAGGGGGCCGGAGGTCGAAAAGAAGAAAGTTCCTAATCTCGTAGGTCGTTCCTATACAGAGGCGATGGACCTTTTGATTGGAGAACAGATCCCTTTCGTATTTCAGCTCCAACCAAGAACCCAAGGAAAACGGGCAGGATCGATTGTGGAACAGACTCCCAAAGCGGGGGAAGAAATAGAACCTGGAACAACGATCGAACTGACGATGGCTGAACCGATAGAATCTGACAAGAATTCCCGTTTTGGATTGTTCGATTATACTTTGCCACTCTATCCGGTGGTGGTGGATTTGAAGGTAGAGGTAGTGAGTCCTGGAGGAGAACGGAAAGTGCTGTTTTCCATGAAGCATCCAGGAGGGCGAATCGCGTTTCCCTATCTGCAACCAGTGAATACCACGCTGGTCCTTTCTGTCTTCGATCGAGAAATTATCCGGCACCAGATACAAGCTCAAGGGAACTGATCACCCTGGCACCAAGGGGACGGATCCGCAAGGGAATGACCGATCCCTTTCCGAATAGGCGTTCCATATGGGATACGAAAGAATCTCCTTCTTCCCAGGGAACGTAGGCTTGGATGGTTCCCGCAAATCCTCCTCCATGAACTCGCGCCACCCCTCTTTTCCCTAAGAATTCCTCTGCCCACCCTAAAGCCAAAGAAAGCTGCTGGGATGTGGGATCCCGATAGGAAACACAGTTTTGCAATAGCGTCCATGAGGAAAGGCCCGATTCCTTCACCAAGGATAGGAATAGTTCGGTTTTCCCTTCCTTTAAAGCCTGCCCCATCCCTTCCACGCGTTCGTTTTCCCGATAGAAATGGAGGGCTCGGAGGATGGCTCGATCGTTTGTCTTCCCCTTCAGGCTAGGGATATAGGAAAGGAATTTTTCCTTGGACACATCCCGGAGGACTGCACCCCCTAAGAGGCGGGCGACCTCTTTCATCTCCCTGGGGATGGAGGCGTATTCATCTGTCAGATCCGCATGGGAACTCCCCGTATCGATGAGGAACAGATGGTACCCTGGAAGAGAGAAGGGGACATGTTCTACCCTAGGGCTCTGTGGATTCTCAAAATCTATGCCGCAAACCCCTCCATGAGCGCAGGTCAATTGATCCATCAAACCACAGGGTTTTCCGAAGTAGATGTTTTCCGTTTCCTTTCCCATGAAAGCCAACTCGAGGGGCGTAAGGGCGCCGTTAGCGAACAGGGTATTGTAGAGAGTCGCTAGAAGGAGTTCGATCGCCGCGGAGGAGCTTAAACCAGAACCAGGAAGTACTCTGCTCTGGATAACTGCTTGAAAACCCCGGATAGGGAATCCTTTCTCTGCGAATGCACTAAGAAGTCCGCGAACCAATCCTTCGGTACGCCCTTGTTCCTCCTCCTTGGGCGATAGATCCTCAATTGTCATCCGGATCTCTGGGAATCCCTCGGAAAAGAGTTCGACGCAAGGGGTACTAGTGTGCGAATCACTGTGGAACGAAGCTACGGCAATCGCATCGAGATGCACGGCCGCTGCGAGGACTTTCCCATGATTGTGGTCTGTATGGTTGCCCCCGAGCTCGGTTCTCCCGGGACTGGAAACCATCCAAACCTCCTTTAAACCAAATTGTTTTCTGTGCCGCTCCAGAAGCGATAGGTATCGCTTCTTACAACTATTCAAGGCTTCTTCAGGGTAGAGAATGGAAAAAAGAGAATTGAAGGAACCCTCCTCGATGGCATGAATGGTCTGTAGTTGATTCATCCTTCCTCCCTTTAGTAAGATGCGGTAGAGTTAACAAATTATGCAAAAAATCGTCCCTAGAGTGCAAGACTACCCGTGGGGATCTACCCAGTGGATACCCGAGTTTTTAGGGCTTGCCGTAACGGAAGAGAAACCCTGGGCCGAACTTTGGTACGGGGCACACCCTAAGGCTCCCTCTCTCTTGGAGGGAACGGGTATCGATCTGTTGCAATGGATTACGAGGGATCCAGAGAATCGTTTGGGTTCAAGGGTAGTGAATACGTTTGGGCCACAGCTTCCTTTTCTCCTGAAACTATTGGCGGCCGCAGAACCTTTGTCGATCCAATGTCATCCCTCCCGTACGCAGGCGCAGGAAGGTTTTCAGAAGGAAAACCAGTTGGGCATTCCTTTAGACTCGCCATACCGTAACTACAAGGATCCCAATCATAAACCGGAAATTCTCCTTGCCCTTTCTCCCTTCACAGCCCTCTGTGGATTTAGATTCTCTTCGAGTATTCTCCAACAGTGTAAGCGGTTAACTTCGGCTATTCCAAAACTGGCGGACTTCTTCCCTCTGCTAGAAGGAGGGGACTTAGAGGGATTCTATCGATCCTTCTTTTCCCTTCCCAAAGGGGTGGTACGCTCCTGGATCCTTGGTTATCAAACCTTTCTCTCGGAGAGTTCCGAGAGTCTTTCTCTAGAGGATCGATGGTTTTGCCGATTGGTCCAACGATACCCCGCAGATCCCGGCTGCTTTGCCCCTTACTACCTAAACCTGGTAGAGCTTTCACCGGGAGAGGCTATATTCCTCGATGCAGGAGTACTACACGCGTATCTCCAAGGATTTGGAATAGAACTGATGGCCAACTCGGACAACGTCCTGCGGGGAGGATTGACTTCCAAGCATATGGATCTCGATGAGCTTCTTCGGGTGGTACGGTTCCAGCACGAAATCCCCAAGGTAATTCGACCCAAACGTACTAAGATTCAGACACGAAACGGTGAATATTGGGAGGAACTGTATCCAACTCCGGTATCGGAGATCAGCCTTTCCATCCTTCGGTTCGACAACGTGAGGGAGGCAATACCTGTCCCTGCTCGGGGGCCCGAGATTCTTCTCTGTGGCGAGGGTGAATGGACTGTTTCAAGGGGCTCAACAGCAGGGTCTCTTTCGTTGAAACGGGGGGAAGCTTGTTTTCTGGATTCTTCAGTGGATACGGTCTATCTCTCTGGAAGGAACGATGGAAAGGGATGGTTGGTTAGAGCCCGAGTAGGTATGGATGGATAATCCTATGCGAGTGTTTATCGATGCCGACTCCTGCCCTGTCCGGGTTCGGGAAATCGTGTGCAAAGCTGCTAAAAAGCGGAATTTCCTCGCCATCTTTACGGCCAATCGTCCTATACCTCTTCCCAAGAATCGGAATGTGCGTTTCATCCATGTGGAGGAGGGAGAAGGAAGGGCGGACGCCTTCATCAAGGAACAGGTAGGGGCAGGAGATTTGGTGATTACCCGGGACATTCCGCTGGCAGCCGAATTGGTAGAACAAGGGCCCCTGGTGATCAACGATCGGGGGGAACTGTACACGAAGGAAAATGTCAGAGAGCGATTATCCATCCGGAACTTTATGAAAGAACTAAGGGAAGTAGGGTTGTACGATAGTCCTATGGGAGGGTTTGGGAGGAAAGAGGTCAAAGCCTTTGCCGCTACCTTTGATCGAATCCTGACTCAATTGGAAAAACAGTCGCGCAAGGGAGGGACGAGTGAGTAGTCTGGAAGAGCTCAAGCAGTTGTCGGAAAAGCGAATTCTTTTCCTCGATGGAGCCATGGGTACCATGATCCAGGCTCATCGCCTGAGAGAAGAGGATGTACGGGGGAACCGGTTCAAGGATATCCATCCTGAAGTTCAGTTTAAAGGGAACCATGACCTCTTGAATCTTACTCAACCAGATTTAATCGAAAAGATCCACCGTTCCTACCTGGAAGTAGGAGCTGACATCATCGAAACCAACACGTTCAATTCAAACGCCATCAGCCAGAAGGATTACGGATTGCAGGAGCTGGGTTATCAACTTTCCTACGAAGGTGCCCGGATCGCGAGAAAAGCGGTTGAGTCCTTCACGGGTAGGAAGGGGAAGCCTGCTTTTGTGGCAGGAGTGCTGGGCCCTACCAATAAGACCCTCTCCATCTCTCCCCGGGTGCAAGACCCTGGGTACCGGGATCTTACCTTCATGGAACTCGCTACGGCTTACAAGGAGTCGGCAAAAGGTCTATGGGATGGAGGGGTAGATCTCTTCTTGATCGAAACGATCTTCGATACCTTGAATGCCAAAGCAGCGATCTACGCTCTTCTTACCCTATTCGAAGAACGGGGGAAAAGCCTCCCCATCATGGTATCCGGAACGATTACCGATGCGGCGGGTCGTACTCTCTCTGGGCAAACTCCCACTGCCTTCTATTATTCCATCCGTCATGCGAATCCCTTCGGTGTGGGGCTGAACTGCGCCATGGGAGCAGACAAGCTGCGCCCTCATGTGGAGGAACTATCCCATGTGGCAGAAACAGCGGTAAGCGTGCATCCCAATGCGGGTCTTCCCAATGCCTTTGGCGCTTACGATCATTCTCCCGAGTTCATGGCTGCTACCTTAAAGGAGTTCGCTAAGGAAGGTCTTGTAAACATCGTCGGGGGGTGCTGCGGTACTACTCCGGAACATATCGCTGCCATTGTAGAGGCTCTTTCCAGTATTTCCCCAAGAAAGCCCCACCTTCCCAAGCACTTCACCTGTCTTTCCGGGCTAGAACCCTTGGTCATTGGTCATGGAAGTCTCTTCGTCAATATCGGAGAGCGGACGAACGTCACGGGTTCGGCTCGTTTCCGCAGACTTATCACCGAAGGCAAGTACGAAGAGGCGTTGGAGGTGGCCCGCGACCAGGTGGAAGGTGGAGCTCAGATGCTGGATGTGAACATGGACGAAGGGATGCTGGACTCTGTGGAAGCCATGCGAAGGTTTCTTCTGCTTTTGGCTGCAGAACCCGACGTTGCCCGGTTACCGATCATGATCGACTCTTCTCGTTGGGAAGTGATCGAAGCGGGGCTACAGTGCGTGCAGGGAAAAAGTGTGGTGAACTCCTTGAGTCTCAAGGAGGGAGAGGAGGAGTTCCTTCGCCGGGCTCGGTTGGTAAGAAAATATGGAGCAGCAACAGTGGTAATGGCGTTCGATGAGGAAGGACAAGCGGATACTTTCCAACGAAAGGTTAGCATCTGTAGCCGAGCCTACCGATTGCTCCAGGAACGGGTGGATTTCCCTCCCGAAGACATCATCCTGGATCCGAACATCTTTGCCCTCGCTACAGGGATGGAGGAACATCGGAACTATGGGGTGGATTTCCTGGAAGCGGTCAGGTTCATCAAAAACCATCTCCCCCATGCAAAAACCAGCGGAGGAATCAGTAACCTATCCTTCTCCTTCCGGGGAAACGAACGGATTCGCCGAGCCATGCACACGGCGTTCCTCTTCCATGCCATTCGAGCCGGACTCGATATGGGAATCGTGAATCCTGGTCAGTTGGATGTGTACGACGAGATTCCAAAGGACCTGTTGGAACGGGTAGAGGACGTGATCCTCAATCGGCGTCCGGACGCAACGGAACGGTTATTGGAAATTGCTCCCCTTTACTGTAGCTCTGATAAGATACAGGAGGCAGAAGATCCTGCTTGGCGCAAAGGAGGGGTGCGGGAACGGATAGCCCATTCCCTCGTGAAAGGAATCACCACGTTTATCGAAGCCGATGTGGAGGAAGCTCGGAAAGAGCTCGGTTCGGCCCTCAAGGTGATCGAAGGTCCCTTGATGGATGGAATGAATCAGGTCGGAGAACTGTTTGGTTCGGGAAAGATGTTTTTGCCTCAGGTAGTGAAGAGTGCCCGGGTAATGAAGCAGGCAGTATCCTATCTCGAACCCTACCTTCGGGAAGAGAAGGCAGAGGGAGCAGGATCCACCAAGGGGAAGTTCCTAATTGCCACAGTGAAAGGGGATGTGCACGACATCGGAAAGAACATCGTAAAGGTCGTACTTCAGTGCAACGGATGGGAGGTAATCGATCTGGGCGTGATGGTTCCCTCGGAGGTTATTCTCCAGACAGCCAAGGAACAGAAGGTGGACATGATCGGGTTGTCCGGACTCATCACTCCATCGCTGGACGAAATGGTCCATGTTGCCTCTGAGATGGAACGGTCCGGCTTGAACCTTCCCCTTCTCATCGGAGGAGCCACTACCTCGGAAATTCACACGGCCGTAAAGATTGAACCTGTGTATCGAGGGCCTGTAGTCCATGTGAAAGACGCTTCCCTGGCGGTAGGGGTAGCCGCATCTTTAAGGGATTCCGCGAAAAGAGACCCCTTTGTTTCTGGGATTCGGAAACGGTACAGTTCCCTTCGTGCCCAGCGACTTTCCCGTTCTCCCTACGATCTACTACCCTTGAAAGAAGCTCGAAAGAGACGGTTCGATCCAGGATGGTCGGGATACGCGCCCCCCAAACCAAACCGACTTGGCCTCTATACGGTCGAAGTCCCCATTTCTGTTTTAGTTCCCTTCATAGACTACCAGTTCTTTTTTATCGCTTGGGACATGGAAGGTAAGTATCCCCAGATCCTGGAAGACCCCGCAAAGGGGGAAGAGGCGAAAAAATTGTTTCGGGATGCCCAACGAATGCTGGAACAAATTGAGGGCCGTTCCCTTCTTCAGGCTAGGGGGATGTACGGGATATTTCCAGCCAATTCCACAGAGGATGATACAGTGGTGGTGTATGCGGATGATAACCGGCAACGGGAACTTGTACGTATTCCTTTCCTGCGCCAGCAGTTACGAAAGAAAGAAACTCCGTACTACCTTTCCCTGTCCGATTTCATTGCTCCTCTTTCTAGTTCCATCCCCGATTACATGGGTTTCTTTGCGGTTACTGCGGGGATAGGTCTCACAGAGGCAACGGAGGGGTTCGAACGGGAAGGGGATGACTACAGAGCTATTTTGTTGAAGATTCTAGCCGATCGGTTGGCGGAAGCCTTTGCCGAGTACCTACACCTCCTGGTGCGGAAAGAATTCTGGGGGTATGCTCCCGAAGAATCCCTCTCGATCGAGGAGATCCTCAAGGTTCGATACCAGGGCATTCGACCGGCTCCTGGCTACCCTCCATGTCCCGACCATCGGGAAAAGGCTCGAATCTGGAATCTTCTGGAACCGGATCGGTTGGGGATTACCCTCACGGAAACGTACATGATGGTGCCTCCCGCATCGGTTTCCGGGTACTACTTTTCCCACCCAGCTTCCCGGTATTTCAGTGTAGACAAGATCGGGAAGGACCAGGTGGAGGATTATGCTAGGCGCACGGGATCCACGGTTGAAGAAACGGAAAAGTGGCTAGCTTCCCATCTAGGGTATTGAAGACTTTTAAGAGGGAGAAATATCATCCTCTGTTTCTATTTTTTAAGCCCCGCGAGGGTATACTGTAACCCTTCTTTGGAGCCGGAAAACACCACCCGCCCCCTAGTTTTCCATCGGTGGTGCCCAGCGGTAGGGGAGAGTTCATAGATGGATTCATCGATGGAGGGGGTGTATGGTTTCCCGTCCTCGAAGGAACCAAGAAAACCCAATTTTTCCATTAGGGCGGCTCCGGAGGCTAGATCCCAGAGTTTTGCGTAAGCTATGTAACTCACGTATCCACCCATGAACAGGTGGAGGAGTGCAAAGACACTACTCCCGCTCGCATGGACAGTCCCGGGAAAACCATGGCCCTTTCGGGTGTTACCCTGATCGATGGCGATCACTCCCGCTTCGAAGGGAGGTTTGGGCAGAACAGGTTTGTGAGGGACGAGGCGGGGTTCATCATCTGTGCAATCCCATCTCCATTGGGAGGCATATACCCGATCCTTTTCCGTGATAAGAAGTTTTCCTGCCACCGGCAGATAGATGGCGCCCTCTGTAATTTTTCCCTTCTCCGCATAGGCTATAGATATACCCCAGGAAAGGAGGTGATTTGCGTAGGAAGAGGTTCCATCGATGGGATCTATGATCCAAGCCGTTCCTTTCAACGCTTCCTTCAGGTAGGTCTCGTCTTTCGTTTCGACGGTTTCCTCTCCGATTAAGTACACCCCGCCCTCGGGTCTGTCGAACTCCCTTCCTAGCATCTCTTCGATTTCTTTGTCAGCTTGAGTGACGATGGATCGATCTTGCTTGAACTCGAGAGTAGGGGATTCAAAATAGTGGAGGGCTATACGGGCAGACTCATCCAGAAGTCTCAGAACTTCCTCTAGATTCCAGGTGGTCATGGATTGTTCCTTTGTTTATTCCTTCAGTTCCTTTACCAAAATTCGGCTTCGCCGCCTCAAGTCGTAGGCTGCTCGTTTCTTTTCTGGAAGGGCCGAAAGATCTGCCTCTTCGAATCCAAGCTTTAAGAACCAGTCCACTGTGGCAACAGTCAGGACGAACACTCGTTTCAATCCTACCTCCTTAGCTTTGTCCAGCAAGTACCCAATGAGTTTGGGACCTACCCCCAGATGGGTGTATTGCTCGTCTACCGCTACACCCGCAATCTCTCCCACCCCTTCGGGATACAGGTGAAGGGCAGCACAAGCATGGATGGCATCGTCGATTTCGAACACGATATAGTCCTGATAGGTTTCCGCGAGTATTTCCTCGGTGCGAGGAAGAAGGATCCCCCGTTCCACGAAGGGTTTCATTAGTCTAAGGACATCGATGATTTCCGTGGGTTTCATGGGGCGAATCCCTGCGTAGCGATTGGAGTAGACCATGGTACCCGAGCCGAGGTTTGAGAAAATTTCGGAAAGCAAGGCTCCTTCCATTCTTCCATCGAGGATATGGACTCGTTCCACTCCAGACTCACAAGCCCGCCTTGCCATTCGAAGGAGTTCTATCTTTTCCTCCTTGTCCTGGTTCAGCTGGAAGAATCGGTCTAGATCGGGAAGACTGAAGTTACTGATCCGTCCACCGGGAGCGACGGGCACACCGTCAGGGACATGGAAATCCGATGCCCGAAACACGGTTCCTGCGGTGAGGAAGAATAGTTTTTCCGCTCCAATTCGGGCAGCGGTGACTACTGCGAGTTCGTTGGAAGAGATGTTGTATGGTCTTCCGGTTGAGTTCCATCCGATACAGGGGAGTATGGGAACGAAGCCATCCTCTAACACCCTCCGGAGTCCTTCGGTCAGTACCCGGTCCACGGTGCCGGCACTTTGAAAATCTGTTCCGTCCACGACTCCGATTCCCCGAGCCCGCACCCAATTCCCAATTACCGCATTGATGGAGGAAGCGGCGAGACTCGTCATGACCCTGTTGGCCACATCGAAGGCAGCCATTTTGATGAAAGGCATCGCCTCATGGCTCGTGACCCGGATTCCCCGAATAGTTTTCCCTTCTATGTGGTAGTCTTTCAATATTTCATCGATTCGTTCCTTGGCGCCGGGAACTAGAATGATCCTGATTCCTACCTGGTGAAGGAACGCCACGTCTCGCATCAGCACAGGGAATAAGGTGTCCTGGATGATGGGATACTCAACTTTGATGACGAAGGTAGTCCCGGTGAACTGTCGAAGATATTGAAACACTTCCCGGATCGTTTCGACTTGATCCATGGGATGTATCTTATAGCGCCTATCGTTCCTTGACAACAGGGAGGATCTGAGACATACAGTACGGTATGCTCCTCTTGATAGGATGGTTCCTTCTTTGCTTTCTTCCCCTAGAAGCACAGGCAGATTCCTACCGGTTTACCCATCTTTCCATGGAGGAAGGTCTTTCCAGTAATTCAGTGTTCTGTATGGTGCAAGACCGGTATGGGTTTATGTGGTTCGGCACATTCAGTGGATTGAGTCGCTACGATGGAAGAAGTATCACGGTATATCGTCCAGAGCCAGAAAACCCCCATAGCCTTTCCGCATCGGTAATCTTTTCCCTATGGGAAGATTCCTTCGGGGATCTGTGGATTGGAACGGATGGGGGAGGGCTGAATAGGTTCGATCGGGAAACGGAGGAATTCCATACCTACCGGCATGATCCAAACAATCCGATGAGTCTTTCCAGTGATCAAGTGTTTGCACTGTTAGAAGACCGGATGGGCTGGTTGTGGGTGGGAACGGGGGGCAATGGCCTGGATCGATACGATCGGGTGCGGGATCGATTCTATCATTATAGGAAGGGAACGACTCCTGGATCATTGCCCAGTGATACCGTCCGATGCCTCATGGAGGATAGGGGGGGGGATGTGTGGGTAGGAACTGCGGGGGGGGGATTGGCCAGGTATATCCGTGAGATGGATACATTCGATTGCGTCCTTGATGGACTAACTGTACGAGCCCTTTTTGAAGATTCCAAAGGGAATCTATGGGTAGGCACAGAGCAACGTGGTGTGTTCGTACGGTATCCCCGTGAAAGTTCTTTCGAGAATCCCCTCACCAACACGACCGTTCGGGCGATTATGGAAGACGACAATGGGAGAATTTGGTTGGGAACGGATTCAGATGGAATCGCCGTGTACGATCTGCACTCGAAGAGTATTGCCTGGATCAAGAAATCGGATGATCCTAGAGGATTAACGGGGAATTGGATTCGATGCCTATATAAGGATCGGGGAGGTCTCATTTGGGTAGGCACCAGAGACGCAGGGATCAATCGTTACAATCCTTTGTCGGTAGACTTTCAATTCCTTCCTACGGAATATACCCCTAGGCAGATTTACACCGACTCATCGGGAATCGTCTGGTTCGGTACGGATGGAGGGGGGCTCCATCGATGGAACCCTGTCACTGGACAGGTTCTCGCTTACACTGCGAAGCCAGAAGATCCCCATAGCCTAAGTAGCAATTTCGTATATAGCATCGTGGAGGATCAAGAAGGGAACCTCTGGGTAGGAACGGATGGGGGAGGGCTGAATGTATTACGCCGGGGTAAGGAAAGGTTCGAACGGTTTCTGCACGATCCGAAAGATCCTCACTCGATTGGAAGCAACAATGTGTGGGCCGTATTTGTGGATTCTAGGGGAACCCTCTGGGTAGGTACCGAGTTAGGGGGATTGTCCAGATTGGTTCCGGGAACACGTTCGTTCGTTCGGTATCGCTCTATCCCTGGTAACCCATACAGTCTGAATGGTAACTCTGTCAGGGCCATTCTGGAAGATTCGAAAGGGATTCTATGGATAGGAACCTGGGATGGAGGGCTCTCACAGTATAGGCCTGAATCGGATAGCTTCATCCAATACAAGCGCATACCCGCAGATCCATCTAGTCTGGGAGACAACAGCGTGAACTGCATCTTTGAAGACTCCACTGGAACCCTCTGGGTAGGGACCTCAGGGGGAGGACTGAATAGGATGTATGGGAATACAGGGTTATTTTCCCATATTACGAAGAAACAGGGGCTTTCGGGAGACAATGTATTTGGAATACAGGAGGACGAGGAAGGATTCCTCTGGATCAGTACCGAAGGAGGTCTTTCCCGGTATGATCCTAGATCAGGATCGGTCCTAAACTTCAGTGAACCCGATGGCTTGCAGAAGAACGAGTTTTCCCAGAAATCCTTTGGGAAAGGCAAAGATGGTACTTTGTTCTTCGGAGGACCGCGAGGAATCAGTTATTTTTCACCCAAAAAGATACGGGTTCGCTATTCACCTGCACCTGTCCGGATTACTCAGATTCTTTTATTCGACGAACCGGTTCCAGTAGGGAAAAAGATCCATGGATACATGGCCCTTCAGTCACCTGTTCCCCTAAGTAATCGGCTGGAACTCTCCTGGAGAGATTCAGTACTCTCCTTTCAATTTGCCGTTTTAGATTATACAGATCCCGAGAGAAACCAGTATGCTATGAAAATAGAAGGACTCCATGAAGACTGGTTATATCTAGGTTCGAGGAACAATGCGCTAGTCACCGCCCTAAGACCAGGTAGGTATACCCTACGAGTAAAGGGGGCTAACCATCAGGGTGTATGGAACACGGACGAAACCTTTCTGGATATCGTGGTTCATCCTCCCTTTTGGGAAACTCCCCTGTTTCGGTTTCTGTTACTAAGTGCCCTGCTTGTTGGTGGATGGAGCCTTTACCGATATAGAACCTTTAAATTGGAACAGAGAACCGCCCAACTTAGACGCTTTTCCATGCACATCCAGGATGTTCGGGAAGAAGAACGGAAACACGCGGCTCGGGAAATCCATGACGGATTGGGGCAGTACCTGGCAGTCTTGAAGATGGATACGTATTGGGTACGAAGCCATCTTGGAATGGAACAGAAGGTTCTGGACGAAAAATTGCAAGGCATGTTGGAAGTAGTAGAAGAAGCGATGAAGAGCGTGAAGGAGATCACTACCCGATTACGCCCCCAGGTCTTGGATCATTTCAACTTCCTGGAGGCCGTACGATGGCAAGTTCAAGATTTCAAGAAGCATTCCGGAATCGAAGTCTCCCTTTCCCTACCTTCGAAACCATTGGATGTGCCTCCTGAGGTAGCCAGAAACCTCTTCAGAGTCTTCCAAGAAATTTTGACTAATATTATGAAACACGCCAATGCTTCTAGGGTGGAAGTATCGTTGGATAAGGATAACGAGAAACTGAAACTGCAAGTGATAGATAATGGAAGGGGCATACGACCCGAAGAGATAGAAAATGAGGAGTCTTTTGGTATCATTGGCATCCAAGAGCGTTGCTCCTACTTGGGCGGCTCCGTGGAAATCAATGGATCAAAGGGGACAAAGATTATTATAACGATCCCTTTGGAGGTTTCCCATGCTTAAGATCGTGATTGCTGACGACCATCCCTTAATACGAAAAGGGTTAAAACAGATATTGGGCGAAAGTCTATACATTGAGAAGGTGGATGAAGCGGGGGACGGAGAAGAACTGATGAGTCTCCTTCGGAAAGGGACGTACGACGTTGTGGTCCTGGATATTTCCTTACCGGGAAAAGATGGGCTGGAGTTATTGAAGGATCTGAAGCATCAGTACCCTGCTCTTCCCGTGCTGATTCTCAGTATCCAGCCGGAAGAGCAGTACGCGATTCGAGCGTTAAGGAGTGGTGCGTCGGGGTGTCTCAACAAAGCATCGGCCCCTGAGGAACTAGTGGCTGCGATTCGTCGACTGGCGGCTGGCGGAACCTATATTACTCCTGTAGTGGAAGAACTATTATTGAAGGATCTAAAACGCACAACGGGAGAACTTCCTCATCAGTCCCTTTCGGATAGGGAGTATCAGGTATTTATCCTTCTCGCCACCGGTAAAACCCCTTCGGAAATCGCCGATAAACTTTCGTTGAGCGTGAAAACTGTTAGTACCTATCGGGCGCGTCTATTGGAAAAGATGGGCTTAAAAACGAACGCGGAACTTACCCAGTACGCTTTCAAACATGGGTTGATCCGTTAGGTTGCACTCCCTTGTAGGACAAATCCTGACATACAGTCGCAAAGACTTCTTACATACAAATCAACTGACTCATCTCATCCTTGTGGGTGATGGAACTGAGAGAAATCCTATTGTCTCTTCCTTCCGATAGGAGGGTGGTTGAAACCTTCCTCCAAGCGCAAGGACTACGACTCGAGGAGGATGTGGAGTACACGGTAATCGCTGCAGAAGGAGACCGAGTCATCGGTACGGGTAGCCTTTCAGGAAAAGTCCTAAAATGTATCGCTGTGGAACCCGCAGTGCAAGGACAGGGGGTAGCTTCACAGATCCTATCCGAATTGGTAAACGAAGCATTCCGCCGAAACAGAGATCATTTGTTCCTCTTTACCCGACCAGAGAATGAAAAATTGTTTACTCCCTTGGGGTTCAGTCCGGTAGAACGAATGGGCAAGGAACTAGTCTTATTGGAAAACCGAGCGAATGGATTCATCCATTACTTGGTTGCCCTTCGGGAATACCGAGTCGAACAGGGTGTATCGGGCTCTGTAGTGGTGAATTGTAATCCTTTTACTCTTGGGCATAGGTACCTATTGGAGTATGCTGCCTCCCACGTGAATACCCTCCATGTGTTCGTGGTGGAAGAGGATCGTTCCGTGTTTCCCACCGAGGTTCGGTTCAAACTAGTTCAGGAAGGAATCCGGGACATCCCCAATATAATACTCCATAGAGGCGGTCCATACGTGATCTCTTCAGCTACCTTTCCCTCCTATTTCCTGAAGGAACCTGGAGAAGGCACCCGTCTGTATGGAAGATTCGATGCTAGGATCTTCGGGAAGCGTATCTGTCCTGTGCTCAACATTACTCACAGATTCGTAGGTGAGGAACCATACTGCCCGGTGACTTCGATCTACAATCAATGCCTTAAGGAAATCCTTCCTCAGTATGGAGTTCAAATAGAAATGATTCCCAGACTGGAGAAAGGGGGGAAAGCCATTAGCGCTTCTACGGTTCGAAAATTACTAGCGAATGAACGATGGGAAGAGGTGAAAGTTCTGGTCCCCCCTAGTACATTTGATTTTTTGCGAAGCAAGGAAGCTCGCCCGATCATTGATCGGCTTAAGAAACAACCTAATTCTCGTCATTAGGAAGGGAAGGGTATGAGAATATTACACGCAGGAACCGCTGGGACTCTCGAGTCCAGTGATGTGTTGATTACCGTGGAACGGAATCCAGAGAAAGGATTTGTCATAGAACTGGAGAGTATTTCCGAAGCTCGATTTGGAAACCGTATTCGAGAGGTCATTACAGAAACCTTGAAAAAACTGCAGGTGGAGGATGTGAAGGTTCGTGTGCAGGATCGTAGTGCTTTAGACTGCACGATCCGGGCTCGTCTTACGGCTGCCGTGTTTCGGGCGGCTGGGATAGAAAAATACCCATGGGAGGAATTGGAATGAAACTACGAAGGACGATGTTGTACGTCCCCGGCAATAGTGCCGCCATGGTAAAGGATGCCCATATCTATAGACCGGACACGGTGATGTTCGATTTGGAGGATTCCGTTTCCTATCGGGAGAAGGATGCGGCTAGGTTCCTTGTGTACCAGACTCTTCGGACGATCGATTACGGAGGAGTGGAAACAGCAGTCCGAATCAATGGATTGGATACACCGTACGGTAAGGATGATATAGAAGCGATGGTTCGAGCCCGTCCCAATATCATTCGGATACCAAAAACGGAAAAAGCGCAGGATGTTTCAGATGTGGAAACGGAGATCGAACGGGTGGAGCGTAAGATCGGCCTTCCTATAGGAACGATCAAATTATTCGTAGCCATCGAAACTCCTCTAGGAGTACTGAATGCAAGAGAAATAGCCTGTTCTTCCAACCGCCTCCTAGGGATAGCTCTTGGAGCGGAGGATCTTGTGACTAGCTTACGGACTAGTCGTTCCAAAGATGGAATCGAACTATACTATGCCCGCAGTCAGGTACTGTACGCGGCTAGAGTGGCCGGAATCAATGCCATCGACACCGTGTATTCCAACGTGCAAGACGAGGAAGGTTTTTTAGCGGAGGTTCGGTTGATAAAGCAACTCGGTTTCGATGGCAAGTCGGTGATCCAACCGAATCAAATTAAACTCGTTCATCGCGTGTACACTCCCACGGAGGAAGAAATCCATAAAGCCTTGCGAGTATTGGAAGCGATACGGGAGGCGGAATCCAAGGGATCAGGAGTCATTGCCCTGGATGGCAGGATGATCGACAAACCAGTAGTGGAGCGAGCCCGCTGGACCATCGAATTGGCAAAGGCGTCAGGGGTTGTGCCGGAGGAGGTGAAACTATGAAGCTTGTGAATAATGCGGCCGGCAGGAAAGTTCCAGAGACGATCCCTGGTATCGGGAAATTGGAGCCTTTCCAAGGGGCGTACGCACGCACGCCCTTGGTGCGAAGAGAGAAGGGCTCTCGTACTCTTCCCCGCTTGAATAAAATCGTGGACACGCTGGAACAGGCGATCCTTAAGTGTGGTTTACAGGATGGTATGACAATAAGTTTCCACCACCACTTTCGCGAAGGTGACTATGTAGTAAACATGGTGATGGACATCATCGCGAACTTGGGAATCAAGAACCTCACTCTTGCTTCTAGTTCGTTGACCTCCTGTCATGCTCCGTTAGTGGAGTACATCCGGAAAGGGGTAATCAAGCGGATCTATACGAGTGGGTTGCGAGGGGTGTTGGCCGATGAGATCTCCCACGGCTTGATGGATACTCCTGTGTTGATTCATTCCCATGGCGGGAGAGCCCGAGCCATCGAAACAGGACAGCTATCCATTGACGTAGCGTTTTTAGGTGTCCCTTCCTGCGATTTGTACGGAAACGCAAATGGATTCTCGGGTAAATCTGCCTGCGGATCCTTGGGTTACGCGATTGTGGATGCCCGGCACGCCAAGAAAGTAGTGTTGATCACGGACAACCTAGTAGATTATCCCAATACTCCCTTCAGTATCGATCAGGACCTAGTGGACTATATCGTGATCGTGGATGCCATTGGGGATCCTCAAGGAATCGCCACAGGTGCTACCCGGATGACTCGCGATCCTCGAGAGCTCTTAATCGCGGAATTGGCATCCCAAGTGATCGTAACCTCGGGTTATTTCGAGGATGGATTCTCCGTGCAAACAGGGTCTGGAGGTGCCGCATTAGCAGTCACTCGTTTCCTTCGTGAAAGGATGCTGGAACGCAACATAAAGGCGAGTTTTGCTCTTGGAGGGATCACCAGCCAGATTGTTAAGATGCACGAGGAAGGTCTGATCAAACGGATTCTCGACGTGCAGAGTTTCGATCTAGAAGCGGTTCGTTCCATTGGAGAGAATCGGTATCACACGGAAATCGATGCCTCCTACTATGCCAATCCCCTGAACAAAGGATGCGTGGTGAACAAACTCAATGTAGTGGTGCTCAGCGCGATGGAGATCGATACAGAGTTCAACGTGAATGTGATAACGGGATCCGATGGAATCATTCGGGGGGCGTCCGGTGGGCATTCGGACACGGCCATTGGTTCTGGGCTTTCGGTCATCGTGGCTCCCCTCGTGCGAGGACGAACCCCTACGGTTATTGATAAAGTTACCACGATCATTACGCCGGGGGAAACAGTGGACGTTCTAGTGACCGACCATGGGGTGGCAGTCAACCCTCGACGATCAGAAGTGTTGGAGAAGTTGAAGCTATCCCGTCTTCCCGTATACACAATCGAAGAATTGAAGAAGAAAGCGGAAAAAGTTACAGGAACCCCCGAACCTTTGCCCTTCGGGAAGAAGATCGTCGCTCTGGTAGAGTATCGAGATGGAACGATCATCGATGTGATCCGGGAGATTCATACTTGATTGGGAATCCATACCCCTTGTGGGGTATTCATATTTCACACATAAGGAGGCTTTCATGAAACGAAGCGTGAAAGCAATCTTTTTGCTGGGACTTGTGTGCTTTGCCTCGGCTTCCCTCTTTGGAGGAGGGGCGGGGGAAAAGGCTCCGAAGTACCCGACGAAACCGATCGACCTGATCGCTCCCGCAGGAGCGGGTGGGGGATGGGATTTAACCATCCGCACCGTGGCTAAGGTTTTAACGGACACGAAACTAGTACCCGTTCCTCTCCCCGTGACGAACAAACCAGGCGGGGGTGGTGGAGTGAACTTGGCCTACATGCAGACCAAGAAAGGTGCGGATAACCTAATAGCGGTTTATAGCCCTCCTCTTCTATTAATCAATCTGAATGGATCTTCACCCTATGGATATAAGAATACCACTCCAATCGCCGCCCTCATTACCGATTACGGTGCTTTCGTAGTGGCAAAAAACTCTAAGTACACCTCCATCGCTCAAGTGATGGAAGACTTAAAAAAAGATCCCGCTAGCGTGGTGATCGGTGGCACCTCTGCTGTGGGGAGCATGGATCATATCCAGTTCCTCATCATGGCAAGGGCTGCTGGAGTGAAGGATCTAAAGAAGATCAAGTATGTGAGCTTCCAGGAAGGGTCTGGTCCCGCTCAGGTATTGGGGGGACACATTCAACTTCTTTCCACCGGACTCAGTGACGTCCGGGGTCTTCTACAAAGCGGAGACCTTCGAGGATTGGCGCAAACTGGACCTGAACGGGTTACCGCAGAGGTCCTAAAAGACATACCCACCTGTAAGGAACAGGGGATCAATGAGGTATTCCGTAACTGGAGGGGTCTCTTTGGACCGCCTGAAATGCCAGAGTACGCGTTGAACTATTGGCGAAAAACTATAGCGGAAATGGTAAAAACCCCTGAATGGGACGCGGCCTGTAAGCAAAACAGCTGGACAAAGAATTATATGGACGCTCCGGAATTCATGGCTTTCTTGGATAAGACCAACGAAGACTACAAGGCGGTACTCGGCGAAATCGGAATGCTGAAACAGTAATCTGGTCTGAACCGAAACCAGCGAGGTAGGTGCCCCTTAGGCAAGGGGGCCTACCATCTGTAGGAGTTCAATATGACGATCAATGTAGTTACCGGTATCCTCTCGCTTTTGATAGGGATCGGATACTCGTATATGGCGTGGACTTTGCCTCGTGCCACGGTTGGGAACCCCATAGCCCCCTCGATTTTCCCCCTAATTCTGGGGGGCGGAATGACGCTCATGGGTATTCTTCTTCTCATCCAGGAAAAGGCTCAGGCATCAAAGCATGAAGGGAAAGCGGTTTCCTTTACCTTGACCCAATATGGGAAATCCATTGCACTAGTTACTCTTCTTTGTGTTCTGTACGCGTTTTTCTTCGAAAAGGTTGGATACCTACTGTCGACGTTCCTTTTTCTCTTTGTGGTCCTTTACATGTTCAACGGGAAGGAGCGATGGAAGTCGATCCTTGGAATTTCACTGGGGTTTAGTGTGGGGGTCTATATTCTTTTCGGAGAGGTATTGAGCATTCAGCTTCCCAGGATGCCTTTCTTGGGTTTTTAGGGGGATAGAATGGACGTAATTTTATCGAATCTATTGTTAGGGTTGCAGGTTGCTCTCCAACCGATAAACATATTTTGGGTAGCCCTTGGAGGCCTTCTGGGAACCATTATTGGGATGCTTCCCGGATTGGGTCCAGCCACAGGTGTGGCCGTACTCCTGCCCCTTACGTTCACCATGGGCCCTGTAGGGGCATTGATCACGATGGCTGGGGTATACTACGGTGCCATGTTTGGCGGATCCCGTTCTTCAATTCTCATCAATACACCTGGTGATGGAGCTGCCATAGCGGCCACCTTCGATGGATACCCTCTTGCGATGAAAGGGAGGGCAGAAGCAGCGTTGGCTATCTCTGCCATTGCATCCTTCATTGGAGGAATGATTTCCACCATCGTAATGATCTTCACGGCGGTTCCCGTGGCGCGGTTTGCCATTAAGTTTGGTCCCGCAGAATATTTTCTTTTAATGGTGTTTGCCCTCTCTGCTACCGCGGCCATGGCAAAGACTAATGTAGTGAAAGGCTTTATTTCCCTTTTCTTGGGGTTGATGGTTTCTACTGTAGGGTTGGATGCTCAATCAGGGGTATCTCGATTTACCTTTGGTATCCTGGAACTCCAGGGTGGCATCGATTTTCTCATTATTATTCTCGGAATCTATGCGTTGGGAGAGGTATTCAAGAGTTTCCGCATGATCCATGAGGGGTCTCGCAAAGTACAAACTAAGTTTGGGCCCATCTGGATTACTAAGGAGGATTGGAAGCGTTGCTGGCTTCCGATTCTTCGCAGCACACCTCTTGGGTTCTTCGTAGGAGTTCTGCCAGGCGCAGGGGGTACCATGGCGGCTCTAATGGCATACAATAACGAGAAAAACCTTTCCAAGAAACCGGAGGAATTCGGTAAGGGCGCTATCGAAGGACTCGCTGCACCGGAAGCTGCCAATAATGCCGCTTCCGTAGGGGCTTTAATTCCCATGATGACGCTTGGAATTCCTGGGTCGGGCACTACGGCTGTCATGATGGGCGCTCTGTTAATGTTAGGATTGCAGCCTGGCCCCCTCCTGTTCGAAAAGCATCCTGACATCGCTTGGGGAATGATCGCCAGTATGATCATTGGGAATATTGTTTGCATTATAATCAATATGCCCTTGGCAAAAATGTTGGTGCGAGTTCTAGCGATTCCTGCGAGATACCTTTTCCCCATCGTGTTGGGATTAGCTTTTATTGGCACCTACGCAATTAATAACTCGGTTGCGGACTTGTTCATCATGATCGTCTTCGGGCTTATTGGGCTTTTCATGGAGAAGGCCGATATTCCTACATCGCCGATGATTCTTGCGGGGATCGTCGGGGGTATGATGGAGCAATCTTTCCGGCAAGCGAGGCTCATTTCCGGTGGAGATTGGAGCATCTTTTGGGGGTCTCCTATTTGCATTACATTGATAGTGTTAACCATCGCTTCAATAACATGGCCAATCTTAAAAGAAATGAAGAGAAAGAGAGCAGGGAGTTAAGGAAATGCTATAGCAGATATAGCAAATATAGCAGTTAGCATAAAGGGGTGGTGATTTTACTCCCGCCCCTTTCATGCCTCAATTTTCCATTGAATCAATGATGGAAACTCCATCGTTTCGTTTGGCGAAAAGCTTCAACGTGTGACGGAACACGTTCATCTTTTCCTCTAGATCTACCGCTTCGTTGTCGAAACGCCGAAAGAACTGTTCTGCCGTCATACCATTCCCAAGGTCTCCTCGGATCATCCCCTGTTTGTAGTATTCACGTAATTCGACCAATCGGTAGTACACTTTCTCGAAAAGGAAACTACTTTTTCTTAGATTCAATAGGGGTCCTGCAAGACTGCGTTTTTCCCGTAGCACCTCAGACATAGCTCCTATTCTACCTGCCCGATCCTCACGAAACCATTTATCAAGGATTTCATACCGTCCCAGCAGGGTTTTATATGCTTCATCAAACTTACCTTTCATTTCGATGTACCGATTGGCAAAGTTTCGAACAGCTCTGTGGGCGTTGCTACGGAATGCTTCGATCCGTTCTGCATGCCAGTTACGCCGGAAGGTTTCTAAATCTTGGAACATGATGGGAATATTCCGGAATCCCCGTTCGGGAGTACTTTCTACTGCACTTCCAGGTTCGGCAAATAAGGTAGCACCATCGTCTGATTCGCATCGGACTTGCCCCTCTTCACAGGAAATTAGGATGGAACCATCGGGAGCAGTAGCTACTTCGAAGGTCGTTCCTCGCACCCCCATGGATACGTTCCCTGTGCGTACCTCTAAGCTAGATTTGCCGGTTAGCTTGATCGCTTTTTGGGTAACCGTACCGGAAAGAAGCTCGATTCGGGCCTTTCCCCCATTGGATAAAAGGGAAAGATCTATATAGAGACTGGAAGAAGGTTTTATCAAAAGGCTTCCTTGGATTCCTGTTTCTTCGTAAAATTGAATTTCCACAAGGCCGGAAGAATTGGTACGAACCAGGTCGTAATTCTCGATGGGAGAGCTGAAATCCACAGGTAAGGTCTTAGTGTTTCGAACGAGAGTGGCCCCTTGTTGGAGGTAGGATACTTCTCCGACCTCATCGGAATAGCCAGAAAAAAGCACGACTAGAAAAAGCAAGCATCCCATACCGTACAGAAAGATTTTGTGTTCAGTAAGCGGAATCCTTTTCATCTTTATTACCCTAAGAATGAGCATTACAAGGTATATTATTAAATATATCCCGAAAAGAATCCATTTTCATAGGAAGTCTTCCATATACCCCTTTCCAGACATCCACACTCTCCATGCAGAGGTAGATGGGAGCATGGGTCTGGGCAGAGAGTTCTTTCAAGAACCATCGATACATCTGGATTCGGATCGGCTGGAGATACCGGTACTTTCCGTCCCGACAGGGGACAAACTCCTCGAACAGGTAAGGCCGATCTTCCATTCTGTCCCGCAAAGCTCCGGTAAAGCGTAGAGTTCCCAAGCTGATCCATCGTATCCGATCGGAAGGGACTTCCTTCAGACGGTCGATGGTATACAAGTAACCTTCTTCCCAACCAGGAAACCGAACGATGGGATCAAAATGGAAGGCCAAGTTATACCCTGCCTCAGCGGCTCGCAGAGCGGCAGCTATCCGTTCTTCGATGGAGGCGCTTTTCCCTTCTTCCTGTTCTTGGATCTCTCTTGCGTTGAGGGAAAAGGCGATGAGAGTATTTCCTTTCATCGGAATATCGAGGAGATGGTCCACATGGGTCGTTTTCGTTTTCAGTTCGAGGTACACGTTGGGTAGGTCGGAAACTCCTTCGATCAACTGGCGACTCAGATGGAAGATAGGGTCCAACAGTAAGGAGTCTCCGGTTTCACCTGAACCGATCCGTATTGCCCTATTTGGATACTGGCTGGCCAAGGCTCGAATCCATTGAATAGACGGAGAAGGATCCGCATATACCGTTAGGGGAGAAAAGTTCAGGTAACTTTTCATGATGCAGTATGTACATCCTAGGGTGCAACCTAGATACAGATCAATGGTGAGGTAGTTACAACAGAGGTGTCCGCGGGAGCCAGGGCATTTGTGCACCGTTTGCCCCCTATAGGAGGTTACGAATAGGGTGTCTTGATTCTGATGCTCTGGAGGAATTTCCGTAGGGTTCTCCACCGTCTGATAGGTAGGATGTCCGAGGATTCGAAGAGCGTGTTGTACTGCTGGAAGGGTTTTCGCTTCAGGTGTCAAATATATTCTTTTGGGCACTTTATACTGTATCATGGGTCAGTTGTTCGATCACCGGATCGATGGTTTCTGATAGTTTCTGTAGGATTTGCGCTTTTCTTTTCAATTGCTCGCCCCTTTCAAAAGAAAACTCTACTTTGAAGCGAGCGCCTTCAAAATACGGAGGAGGAAAAACCTGTATTCCAGTTCCCTTCAGAACCGGATCCACTGTGGCATGGTAGGTCTGCTCCAACCGATGAAGCTCTGGGTATCGGATCCGATGGAGTTCTTGAAGCGGATTCGAGGAACGCACTAGCTGGTTGGCTAGGTCAACACCTTCCCTTGTGTCCAGAAGATCCCTCTGTACTACTTCGAAGAAGAGTCGAAGGAAGATTCTCCGTTGGGAATAGCTTAATGTTTCCAGAAGTGGATTGAGAATCTCTATAATTCCCAGTGGAAGATTTCGCACACGCAGGGCGGTCTTTAAATCCAACTTCATCTCTGCCACTAGCTCTTGCAATGGGGCAGGAAGTAGGTCGAAATCTTTCATCCGGTAGGAGTTCCATTCCTCGTTTGGATGTTCCAGCTCGATCCATAGAATCATGGCCTCGGATACGGTAATTTCATCCGAACTGAACTTGCGGACAAGTACTTCCTGTACCCTTAGGTCTTTCAGTTTTTCAACTATGCTTTTTCCCCATATCATTCTATCCCCATCTTTGTTTTCCCTACACCATAGAGGGATGGGCGGATAGATTTCTTTCTTAAGGAGTTCCTCTCTTGGTAGATATTTCTCTTGGAAGGGAAAGAGGGAAGGAATACCAGATAATCCCTCTATGGCCATTTTTTCAACCATGGTGAAGATACGATACTTATTTTTTTAGGATTATCCAAGGGGAGGTATATCATAGAGAATCCATTGCAGTTATCCGTAGGGTAGAGTATAGTGAATAAAGATCATGGGATTGATGAAACGTACCTTCCACATCCTATCCTCTTTTTTCAAGAAAATTCTCAGAGGTAAACTAAAGCCTCTTTCCTACAAGACCGCGGAAGGAAAATATAGCCCTATCGTAACCCGAATCCTTTCCGATGCGATGCTCTTCAATGAAATTCCTGCTGCAACCGAAGCTGAATCCCTTCGAGGGGAGTTCATCCTTCGTAAACTCCATGAGTTTGGTATTTACGAGCCCTACCAAGACGAAATGGGGAATATTGCCGCAATCTTCCCCGCTTCGCGCTTTACCGACAAATACGTACTGCTCTATACCGATATAGGGACAGAACAGTATTCTTCCCTGGAGAGCTTAGTGCATTTGACGGAAACCCGAGCGAAAGGGATGGGCATTACGGATGAGAGCTTGGGCGTAGCGGCATTGTTGAACTTCACCGAGCAGATCCAAACTAACTCGTACGAGTATCCTCAAAACGTTATTTGCCTGTTTACCAATCTATCCGAAGAAGCAGGGGAGTTTAAAACCTTGGAATATTTTCTCAAGACCTTCCCAGGTAGCATATCCTTTGCTCTCTATGTATCGAGTATTCAACAGGGGAATTTTGAGCCTCAACCTCTTGGACATTCCAAATTATCCGTACGAATCTATACCCCTGAACAGGATGTGTTGAACCATTCCGATCGGTCTTCCGCTATTACGGTACTTTCTCATATCGCGTTTCAATTGGGTAATATTCAGTGGGATAAAGAGAGTAAAACGGCCTTGAATATTGCTCGTATCGATGCGGGAATTGGATTTGGATACTACCCAAATGAAGGGATGCTGGACTTGGAACTGTTTTCCCTTAATGGTTCGATTCTTGAAATGATGAAAAACACGGTTACCGCAACCATAGAAAAGATTACCCAAGAGATGGGGGCCAAAGCAGAAATCACACTGCTTTCCCATGTCCCTCCTGGAAATCCAGAATTGAACTCTGTTCTACTCGGAACTCTGAAAGAAGTGTACAAACGGTTGAAGATACAACAATGTTCCATATCTATTCCTACCAAGACAACGTTCTTACACTCCTTTAACATTCCCGCAATCACGTTGGGAATAACCCGAGGGAAAAAGGGCAAACAGGATGAATACATCGAGATAGAACCCATCGAAATGGGTTTCCAGCAACTTCATCTATTTCTCGAACTAGGGATCGAAGCAGTGGAGTTAAATGAAACAGAATGAAGACATTTCACCATAGCAAGTTTTCAGATATCTCTCGGTTGGTAGAACTGAAGTCCCAACAGGGGGTAAGGATTTCTTTAGCGTTCCCTACCTTGAACGAAGAAGCCACCATTGGGAAAGAAATTCTCATTCTTAAGACCGAACTGATGGATCGGGCTCCCCTATTGGACGAGATTGTGGTGATCGATTCAGGCTCCATCGATAAAACTAGGTCTATCGCTGCCAGTTTTGGCGCTAAAGTGTATGAATCCAAGAATATTCTACCAAGGTATGGGACCCATCGGGGGAAGGGGGAAAATCTCTGGAAGAGCCTCTATGTCCTATCGGGTGATATCATTGTTTGGATCGACGCCGATATCCACAACATAGCACCCAAGTTCGTGTATGGACTAGTAGGTCCGCTATTGGAAAACCCGGAGATCGGCTATGTGAAAGCTCTGTACGAAAGACCCTTGAAGACGCCTTCGGGCTTATCCCCTACTGGAGGAGGCAGGGTAACGGAGATCCTTGTTCGTCCGTTATTTTCCCTCTTCTATCCGGAACTAGCCTACCTCATACAACCTTTGAGTGGTGAATATGCGGGTAGAAGAAGCTTACTGGAGCGATTACCCTTTTCTGTAGGGTATGGGGTGGAATTAGGGCATTTGATCGATATTTACTATTTTTTCGGCCCGGAAGTGTTAGCTCAGGTAGATCTAGACCGGCGGGTTCATAGGAACCAAAGCGTGGAAGCCCTTAGCCGCATGTCCTTTGGAATTCTATTGACCTTCTTCCATCGCCTGCAAAAGCGAACCGATTGCAAACTAGATACGTTGCTACACTCCTATCACATAGCCCTACAGGTAAAGGAGAATGTCCATCAACCTATTCGAACAGAGATTCTACCCATTGAACGGCCTCCGATGATAGAAATCGAGGAGTACCGGGAAAAGTTTCATCCCAACCCTTAGGGTAAGGAATTGAGTGTTTCTTAGGCTCCCTGCCCTCCGGAAATCCACAATCCTTCAAGGTTCGATCTGGTAAGGGTTTTCAACAGGTTCTCTATAAGGGGAAAAGGTTCTTGCTCCCGATTCAATATTCGAAACACTGTCTCTGCGATGGGTAGCTTCAGTTGCCGGTCGAAGGATAGACTCATTACGGATTTACACGCTACCGCCCCTTCGGGAAGATACCCCAACTCATGAATCCGATTTAGCAGGTCATCCAGGTTCTGGAACTTCTGTAGTATTCCGTTTAGAATGATCTCCCTTCCAAAGCGTCTATTCCTCCCGTAAATACTTCTACACGTCACATCCAAGTCCCCAACCCCTGCTATCGAGGTAAAGGTTTCGGGATGGGTCGATCCAAGGGCTCGCCCAAGGGTCTGGATCTCGTTCAATCCTGCGGCTAAAAGTAAGCTTTCCGTGTTATCCCCCACGAAATTCGAGAGATCTTTCAATGCATCCAGCATGCCAAAGGCGATGGCAATGACATTCTTCATTGCTCCGCACACCTGCACTCCAATCACATCGAAGGAACTGAAAACTAATAGGTTGGATGTGGAAAGAAGTTCTCGAAAGCGGATCGAGTTCTTCCCGTTGAGAGACGCGCTGATCAAACCTGTTAGTTTTCCACGTGCCACCTCTTCTGCATGGCTAGGACCCGAGATGTAGACCAGATTACCCTTGTAGAATCCCGGTAGGTAATCTTCTAGAGTGCTTAAAATCAATCGCGGCCCCAGTGGAGTGGAGATGAATCCTTTGGTTACCACTCCGATCAGACTCTGCCCTTCCATGATATTGGGAACCGTCAAGATCTTTTTTATCGAGGAAAGCAGGAAGAGGGAGGGAATAGCCACCAGAAGATATTCCTTTCCAGTGGCTACAGCTTGGATATCGGTGGAAGCTACAATTCCCTCGGGCAAGGAAACATCCGGCAGATACTTAGTGTTCGTATGGGAAGAGTTGATCTCCTTTGCCACAGGATCTTCATAACTCCAGAGTTCCACCTCTACTCCTTTTTCTGCCAGAACTTTGGCAAGGGCAGTGCCCCATCCTCCGGCGCCTAGAATTCCTACAGTAGGACTCATTGTGTACCTCCATACCAATAGGCGTTTCCATCCTCCCAGTCATGGAGTTCTTCTTCCTGAAAATACAAGGATATTTCCCGTTCTGCACTTTCCTGTGAATCCGAAGCGTGAATGATATTGTATCGCGTCAGAGACCCATAATCACCCCGGATGGTTCCAGGTGGAGCCTGTGCTGGGTCGGTAGGGCCGGCTAAGTGCCTGAGGGTTTTAATAGCATCGTATCCAGCCAACACAAGGGCAATGACAGGCCCCGAAGTCATATATTCCAATAAGGGTGGATAAAAATACTTACCCTTATGCTCTCGATACTGAACCTCGCACTGTTCTCGGGTAAGCCATAGGAGTTTCATTCCAATGATTTTGAGTCCTTTTGCTTCGATTCTTGAAAGCACGGTACCGACTAAGCGACGTTGCAAGACCCCTGGTTTCAGTAAAGCAAAGGTACGTTGATAGGTTCTATCCATAATGAAAAGTTGTACGGCAAAAGGCTCCTTTCATGCAAGGGACAATCGATGCTACCTGTGCAATATTGTAATGATTTTCTTGACAATTGGAGAAAGTGGGCGTAAAATTTCGAAAATGCTTAATTCTACATATCTTGCAGACGCAAGGAGGTTTGAATGAGTGCTCTAATTGCTATTGTGGCCTTGGTAGTCTATCTAGTGTTCTACTTTGCCTATGGTAAAAGGCTCCAGGCCAATCTCCTCAAGTCCCATGAGGCCCCGGAAGCCCCCTCCAAACGGTTGAACGATGGAGTGGATTATGTGCCAACCAGCAAGTATGTTCTTTTCGGACATCACTTCGCTTCTATTGCCGGCGCAGGGCCAATCGTAGGGCCAGCCATGGCAGTGGCATGGGGATGGCTGCCTTCTCTGCTCTGGATCTGGTTTGGTAACATCTTCATTGGGGCCATCCACGATTATCTTTCTTTGACGGCTTCCGTACGGTATGATGGGCGTTCGGTTCAGTATGTAGCGCAGGACCTGATGGGAAAGGGAGCGGGGAAATCTTTTGGATGGTTCATCCTGTTCCTCTGTATCCTGGTTGTGGCCGCTTTCGGTGATATCGTAGCGGGTCAGTTTGCTGCGGATGGAGCTGTGGCAAGCACCTTCTTCCTCTTCTGTGCTTCAGCCGTAATCCTTGGCATTCTGATGTACCGCACAAGCTTGGGAGTCGGTATCAGTACGCTGATTGGAATCATCCTCCTCATCGTATCCTTCTGGTTGGGAATGATGGCTCCTCTGAAGGGATCCAAGGATACGTGGTTCCTCGTGCTCCTCATCTACATCGTGATTGCCTCGGCCCTTCCCGTGAACATCCTACTGCAACCTCGAGACTACCTTAACTCCTTCCTCCTATACTTCGGACTCCTGATGGGCGGTGTAGCGGCGCTCGTGGCATTCCAGGGTTTCAACAGTGTGCCTGCCTTCACGACGTTTTCCGCGAAGATCATCGGCGGCCAGCCTTCTCCCTTCTGGCCCACGGTTCCACTAGTAATTGCCTGTGGGGCTCTTTCCGGATTCCACTCCCTCGTTGCTTCCGGTACTAGTTCCAAGCAACTTCGCGAAGAGAAGGACGCCCTATTCGTGGGATATGGCGCCATGTTAACGGAAGGATTCCTCTCCACGGTTGTCATTATTTCTATAGCGGGGTTTGGAATTGCCGCCCTCGGTGAAGGAAAGGTTCTGGCCACTCCCGCTCTCCTACGGTTTACCAAATCCTATGGATATATGGTGGGAAATACGCTTCCCTTCGTGACCCCAGGCTTCATGAACCTCTTCGCATCCCTCTGGGTGTCCTCCTTCGCGTTAACTACCCTAGATACCACGAACCGGTTGGGACGGTACATCATTGGGGAATTAGCCCTGCCCATGAAGAAAAAGGCCGCTGCGCTATATGGGGTGTTCTCCAACAAGTGGTCTGCATCCTTGATTATTGCAATCCTTGGGATCGGTCTAGCCTGGACAGGGAACTATACGGTTCTGTGGCCCGCGTTCTCGGGAGCCAACCAGTTGATCGCTTCCATTGTAATGCTGACTGCTGCCATGTGGGTAAAAAAGAAACTGAACGAGAAGTACACCAATGTGGTACTTATTCCCGCCTTCCTCCTCTGGGTCACTGTGACGGCGGGTTTGATCTGGTATGAGTTCGTCATTATTCCTACCCATTTCGTGCGGGCTCCGAACATGACGGACATTGCTTTCATGAAGAATCAGATCACCGGTGCGGTGGTAGGGGTGATCAACGTCTTCATGCTGGTCCTAAACGTGATCATGATCGTTTCCTTCTTGAAGAATTTCGGCGCCAAAACCGCCAAAGCGGACGCTTAGTCGGGTTATTGCAAGACGTATAAGCCTGCATGGCATTGCCATGCAGGCTTTTTTCATCGATCAGACAATTGCTTTTTCTCAAACATCTAAGTATCTTGAAGGGCATCTATGAAGGACAAGCTCTCATTGGGGAAACTCTGGGAAAAGTTTTGGGAAACAACAGTACAGGTACATCGGGACAAGGCAACGGGGATGTTAGAGTTCGAATTGAACGAACTGGAAAATCTGTTCGTGGTACTGATTTTCGGCAGTTTCATTGGGTTCCCTTCCCCTCCTGCTGCCATGGCTATGGAACTTCTCCCGTACCTGGAAGATGAACTCAGGATCATGGTAAGTAGGGCAGATCTAGCTCAGGATCCACTGGGAGCCATCATGGGCATGTTGAACGTGGATTGAGGTAGGGACACATGAAGAAAATAGCGTTTTTTCTGGGAAAGGGTGGGGTAGGAAAGACCACCCTATCGTCCGCAACCGCCTACTACCTAAGTAGAGAGGGTAGAAAGACATTAATTGTTTCCCTCGATCCCGCACACAACCTAGGGGATGTTTTCGAAAAGAAGTTATCCAATAAGCGTACCACCCTATCTTCGAACCTAGATGGGATGGAAGTGGATCTCCAGGAATGGATTGGCCGGTATTTGAAAGATAGCAGGGACGAGATTCAAGCGACCTACCGATACAATACCACCATCAACCTAGACTCATACATAAATATCATGAAGTATACCCCGGGCACGGAAGAATACGCGGTTCTCTGGGCCATAGAGCATGTGGTGAAAGAGCATGGAGACAAGTACGATCGAATCATCTTCGACACTCCCCCTACCGCTTTAACGTTACGGTTTCTAGCGATGCCTACCATATCGATGCTCTGGGTGCGAGAACTCTTGGACATGAGGCAGAAGGTACTGAAAAAGCGTCAAACGATCCTCAATCTCAATCCAGAGGCTCATGTGATTCGGGGAGCTTCCAAGGTCGAGGAGGATCGTATCTATGGGAAACTATCTGGGATTCAAACAAGACTATCCTGGTTGCATCAGCTGTTTAAAAACGATAGCTACCTTACTGTCATTATTAATCCCGATACCCTCTCTTTAGCGGAAGCCATACGAATTCGCCACGAACTGGAAAAATTGGATGTTCACATCGACAGCGTGTGCTTCAATAAAGCCCCTTCCGATGGAGCGTGTGGGGAGGAAGTGAAACAGAGCTTCCATCGATTTCCCATCTTCACGTCGGTATATGTCCCTACAGGTTTGAAAACTCCAGAAGATCTGGTAAAAGTGGAAATCCCAGAGCTCGTTGAGGACATGGAAAGGAGTTAACCCGATGAACCAATGGATCATTCCCCTCATCGCCTTTGCTCTCATCACAACCCTCGGGTATTTCCAGGGGCGGAAGAAGAACCGCTGGATCTCGGGATGGATCGCTCGAGAAGCCGAAGAGGCGTTGAAGCCTGTGGACACCCAGTATACGAACTTTGGAGGTACCATAGGGTACAATTTCGTCTATAAGATGGAAAGACCCTTTAGGGAAGCCAAAGGAACCTTCACGCTTCTACCTCGCCAATCCATCCTGTATCTTCCTGTTTCATTTCTCATTGCCAAGCATGACCGGTACTACCTGAATCTGTTCGTTCAGGGAAAGTTGCTAGGCGAAGGGCACATTGTGAGCAGCAAGTATGTAGGGAAGGCGCGAAAAACGATCCTTGGGGTGGAATCCATGGAATCGGAGGAAGTGTACAAGAATAGTCGTCGGTATGTTCTTTTCTGGAAAGAAAAGGGAATGGGAGAACGGCTACGCAAGTTCCTCGAGAAGATCGCCCATGAAGAATCGCTTTTTCACTTTTGTTGTTACGGAGAGAACAAAACCTTCTTCTTCTACTTAAAACCGGAAAAGGGGAAGCTGGGGGAATGCCTGAAATCGGCCTTGCCAGAGCTAAAACCGTTTTTCATAAAGGGAGCAGGAAACGATGACTGAGGACATGAAACGGAAGATCGATTCAGTACTGGAACGGGTGAAGGAGCCAGAAACCTTTCGCAGCGTGGCCGAACTCGGTCTGGTAGGCAAGGTGTCCTACAGCGAATCGGAGAAAAAGCTCCTGGTAGTTCTCGATATCGAAGAGCCTCGACATCCCTGTTTCGTCTGTGGGGTGGTGACAGCCACGATCCGACGATCCCTCATGCGGGATTTAAAGACAGAGTTCGAGAAAGAGTTCCCTTCCTTAACAGTGGAAGTATTCTGATCTTGATTTCAATTTTTTCTTTCTGTATGGTAATCTCCATCCTATGAGCACATTCATTCTATTTCCCCCCTATTTAGTGAGAGTAATGCTTTCTCTTTTCAGCATTCTATTGATTCAAAAAGTATCGAAGAGCCTAGAGCTTGCTCTATGTTTCGGTATACTAGTCCTTGGATTGTGGGTAGGGCATTCTCCTCCTACAGCCATGCAAATCATTCTCAATCGAGTGTTGTCTTTGGATTCTCTTTTTTTGACGATGGTAATTGTAGGAGTGATATGGCTGAGTTCTCTACTGGCCGAAGCTGGGATCATGAAGGATCTGGTCTCTAGCCTAGAGAAGCGGCTTTCCAAACGGTGGTTGGTAGCCGCTTTACCGGCTGTGGTAGGACTTTTACCCATGCCGGCGGGAGCTCTATTCTCCGCTCCCCTATTGGACGATGGAGACTCTAGCAATGAAATGGATCCTCTCCAAAAAACGAGAATCAATTACTGGTTTCGCCATGTTTGGGAGTATTGGTGGCCTTTATACCCGGGGGTGCTATTAGCGGTAGACATTACGGGAGTTCCCGTGTGGAAATTCGTGCTAGTGATGTTTCCAATGTTTTTCGCTTCCACGGGAGCTGGATACCTATTTCTGCTTTCCAAGCTGAGTAAGAGTAATGCGAAGCCAAATACTGGAAACCAAAAAGCATTCTTACCTTTGATAATACCTACCCTGACAGTGATTGTCGTGTACAGTGGAATTCTGGTGTTTATGCCCTTCCTGTCGGAGATAGACAAGTACCTTCCCATGGTCATTGGGGTGCTGGCAGGAATTGGGGTACTTCAGATGCAACGACCGCTTTCCTGGGATGTGTGGAAGAGGGTGATAGGGGCAAAACGCACAGTGAGTTTGGCGTTGATCGTCCTCCTTGCTCGAGTGTATGGTGCCTTTATAGAGGCGCGATTGCCGTCAGGGAGCTTTTTAATGGATCAGATTCGAGCCGAATTGAACGAGTTTGGGATCCCCCTCCTTTTACTCGTCTTCCTTATTCCTTTTATCAGTGGGATCACCACGGGAATTACTGTAGGATATGTGGGTGCCAGTTATCCCGTGATCTTTCGCTTGTTAGGAACAGATCCCGGTGCCGGGGTCTTGTTTTCCACTATTGCCTTGACACATACTAGTGGGTATCTGGGAATGATCTTTTCACCTATTCATGTATGTTTGATCGTCACCAACGAGTACTTCAAGACCGGTTTATGGGAGAGTTTGAAAGGATTGATGAAACCAGGGTTGTTCGTGCTGGGCAGCGCAGCCCTGTATGCGTCTACGTTATATCTACTATTACCTCGTTAATGGAGAGGGAGGTGGAAGATGCTTCACGTATTACATGTTGATAGAAGCGAATTGTTTCGAAAAATCATGCGGGAACTAGTGGTACGATACGGGTATTCCATCACCAGTGTAGCCACCCAAGCAGAAGCTATCAGTATTGTAGCCGAGCGCCCCGTAGATCTAGTCATCACAGCTTTGGAACTAGATGACGGAACAGCCGAATCGTTGATCCGAACATTAACTAAAGATCTTCATAAGAATATCCCTACCATTATTGTGACTTCTTCCGATTCTCTAGAACTGAGGGAAAAATTCTTCAGTCTCGGAGTGATGGACTACATCCTGAAATCAGAGTTGGACGAAGAAAAACTTAGGCGTTACTTCGAAGCCTTTTCCGCGGAAGATGAGCTGTCTCGGTATATTCGCAAATTACGTTTTGCCGTTTTGGACGATTCTCAACTGATCCTGAAGATCGTATCCCATATTCTGTTCATGAATGGCATAGGAAACGTGAAACTCTACACTACGGCAAGCGAATTGTTTTCCACTCAAGAACTGTTCGACGTGTATATTTTAGACATTGTGCTTCCTGATATGTCCGGAGAACAGGTAGTTCATCGGGTCCGAACTCATCACAAGGACGCCATAATCATAAGCATGTCCCGTTTTTCTGGTGAGAAATCCCTCACGACCATCTTGATGGCAGGCGCAGACGATTACATCCATAAACCCTTCGATGCCGCGGAGCTCATGTCTAGGGTACGGATCAATGCGCGAGCCTTTCAGATGAGGAAACGGTTGGAGTATCTGGCAGTCACGGATGGTCTCACGGGACTATTCAACCATCGGCATTCATTCGAGCGATTGGAGAAGGAAATCCACCGTTCCAAGCGGTATGGGCATCCTTTGTCTGTTTTACTGATGGATATCGACGATTTTAAACGAGTGAACGATGAGTATGGGCACCGAGCAGGGGATCGAGTGTTGCAGGCAATGGGACACAAGATCCAGTCCCTCATACGAGCTTCCGATATTGCGGGTAGGTATGGAGGCGAAGAGTTCCTCGTTATTCTTCCCGAAACTGTACTGGAAAATGCAGTGAAAGCAGCGGAAAAGATCCGGGAAGCCATCTCTGCTAAACACCTGGATGGAATCCCCAAATTGATCACCACATCTATAGGTGTGACTCAGTATAAAATGGGAGAATCCGCAGAAACACTGGTAAATCGAGCGGATGCCTTACTCTATAGGGCAAAAATGAATGGAAAGAATCGGGTTGAATTCGGTACCTGATGCGGCGAAGAGGACTTGAACCTCCATGAGCGAACGCTCGCCAGCCCCTCAAGCTGGTGTGTCTACCAATTTCACCATCGCCGCTAGGCTAGTATCGGCATTATTGTATAGAAGGGGCTCCAGGTTTGTCAACAGGTTCGGTTCTTTTCCACCTGTTCAATCGAACCGTCCATGTGGAGTTTTGCTTATTCTAGTTGACCCCCGTGTGTACTGAACGGTAAGATGGGTGCTATCAGGATACTCCAGGTGGTCGCAGTTCCCACCTTAAAAAACAGAGGAGCAACGCATGAATAATCCCAATTCTATATCTCCGGATCTTACCATCCTTGGGAAGAAAGCCCAACCCAGCAAGAAATTGGAAGCTTTCCCTAATAAAAACCCAGGGAGGTACTATAAAGTAACCCTTGAGACAGAGGAGTTTACCTGTCTGTGCCCCATTACTGGACAGCCGGATTTTGCCAAGATCCGAATCGAGTATGTTCCAGACACTAAGATCGTGGAATCCAAATCCTTGAAACTGTACCTTTGGTCATACCGAAACGAAGGGGCTTTTCATGAACATGTGGTGAATACGATCCTTGACGATCTCGTGGCGATACTGGATCCGCACTATATAAAAGTTACGGGAGTATTCAACATTCGAGGGGGAATTGGAATTACCGTAGAATGCGAACACGTGAGAACCAACGCTGCAAAGGAGGCGGTGCGGTGATGTCTGAAAGTAGTTCAGCAACCACCTTACGGTATTTTCCGCTGATTTCATCCTTATTCGTGACAACCCTGATCGTCTCCAACATTGTGGCTGTGAAAATGGTGAATCTTTGGGGATTCTACGTGCCTGCTGCTATGGTTCTATTTCCCCTTGCGTACATCTTTGGGGACATCCTCACGGAAGTATATGGATTCGCCCGGGCTCGACAGGTTATTTGGCTAGGATTTTTCTGTAACTTGCTCGCGGTACTAATCATTCTGCTCAGTGGGGTGCTTCCCGCCGCTCCTTTCTGGCCTGCGGAAAACCAGAAAGCCTGGGAAGCTATTCTAGGATTCTCTCCGCGGTTACTCATGGCGTCCTTCATTGCCTACCTATGCGGAGAATTCCTCAACTCGTTTGTATTAGCCAAGCTGAAAGTACGAACCAAGGGACGATTCCTGTGGCTAAGGACCATCGGGTCGACTATTGTGGGGGGTGGGGTTGACTCCCTTGTGTTCATCACCGTGGCTTTCTATGGAATCATACCCTTGGTAGGACTCCAAGAATCAATTTTGTCTCAATGGTTCCTGAAAGTTGCCTACGAGATCGTGATTACCCCTTTGACCTATAGGATTGTTCGATTCCTTAAACAGAGAGAAGGGGTGGATGCCCTGGATACCGAAACGAATTTTTCTCCTTTTACGTTGCGCATATAAGCTACTCTTTTAATTTCTACATGCATTGTGGTTTCATATTGTATCCTAGTTCTTGAATGTGTATACTATATCCAATGTACAATTTCACTGTTTAATAAAAGCTGAGAAGGGGGCACAAGGTGGATAGGGTAGAATACACGACGATCCGAAAGGCTTACAAAAGTATGCAAGATCTAGTGTTCGAGACCTTGAGGGATGAAATACTAACCGGCAAACTAAAACCAGGTGATTCTTTGAATACCCTAGCCCTTTCCAAGAGACTTGATGTAAGTAGAACCCCTATACGAGAAGCTCTGAATAGACTAGTTTCAATAGGGCTTGTAGAAAATATACCCTACAAGGGATCCATCGTACGAAGATTGTCAGTAGATGAGATCATTGAAATCTATTATATCCGTGCTGCGCTGGCAGGTGTCTGCGCTCGATTAGCCACGTCCAAGTTGACAGATGTTCAGAAGAATAGACTCTCAACTCTATGTGATGAAATGGAAAGTCTGCAAGCATCGCTAAATCATAACCTTATGCTTGAAAAGAATTTCGAGTTCCATCAGATCATCATTAAAGCAGCCAATTCACCGCGAATCGAGGAACTCACTCTTCAATATTACCATCAGAGCGAAGCATATCGGGCATTGGCTCTGGAACTACCCGGCAGGTATGCTCAAGTATGTAAGGAGCATCGGGATATTCTTACCTCCTTACTTCAAGGTGACCGTGAGAAAGCGGAGCGAACATCGAGAGAGCATCAATTGAACACAGCACGGGTAATAGCGAAATCCCTCGGAGTCGAAATAGAACTATAATTTTATTTTTACTCCTTTGACACTCTGTTGTTAGATTTCTGTCTCTCGTTTTTCTAAGACCTTCGAACTGCAATGTGCTCTTCCATAGAGGTTTCACCCTGTCGTTTGATTTATTGACCTTGACAGGTAGAAAAAATGTTGTATACTGAACACTGTATCCAATATGCTAAATAACGGGAGGGTTTATGCCATTCTTTTCATGGAAAACAATTCCAAAGGATGTGAAAGAGGGCAATACTCTACCCGCAGGAATGAGTCGCCAAGCTATCACCCTTGGAGACGTGATGATCGCATTACATGAGGCGTTTCCGAACTTGAAATGCAAGTCTCATAAACATCCGAGTGCCCAAATTACCTATATGCTGAAAGGAAAACTACGGATGCATATTGGAAAGGAGGCGCAGGTAATTGGTCCGGGTGAGTTCGCCTATGTTCCACCCGACATGGAACATTCCATCGAATCGTTGGAAGAGTATGTCTTAGCGTTGGATATCTTTTCCCCTCCCCGTGCGGATATCGAAGCTCGTTTGAAGGAGATCGGAAAAGAGGGATGTTCGTGAAATCTTAGACTAGCCCTCTCAAACACCTATGTATTAGGTGGATACATTATCGATTGGAAAAGGAGAATTGGGTATGATGCAGAAAAAATCCATTTCCGTTTTCTTGAATGGCATTCTGATCCTTTTAATGGCTATGTGCATTCTGCAAGGAGCCATTGCAGGTGGACAGAAAGAGGGTAGTAAGGAGGAGCAGGGGGTCATGTTGAAACCCATGGAAGGGGTAAAGGGACCGTTTGCAGGGGGAGGATGGACGTTCCCTTCAAGACCTATAAAGATTTCCATTTGGTGGCATGAGTATGCTCCGTTTACCAAGTATGTGAAAGAACTTGCAGAACGTTATCAAAAACTGCACCCCAATGTTACCATCGAACAAGTCGTAGCTAGCCAGGCAGATCTGAACCAAAAACTAACGGTTGCCCTAGCTTCTGGAACGGGTCCCAATATTCTAGATCAGGACATTTCCTTCTTCGCCGCTTATTACGATAAAGGAGTATTGGAACCAATCGATCTCCAAGTGTTTGGAGGAGCGAAACTATCCGATATCCAGAACGAGTATATAGGGAAAGTTCTGGAAGGAGTAACCTTTGGGGGGAATATATACGGGCTTCCCTATCAGGCCAATTCCATGAGTCTAGTGCATAATTTAAAAGCATACCGTGAAGTAGGGTTGGATTTTGCCAAAGATGCTCCTAAAACCTGGGAAGACTTGAAAAGAGTGGGGGCCAAGCTCAAGAAAGTCGAAGGAGGAAGGACTGTCCGAAAAGGTTTTGATTTCCCCTATCAATCCAAGCGGTGGCAGTTGCAAGCTCTTCAACCGATTATAGAACAGTTTGGTGGAACCGTTCTCGATGAGAACAAGAAATCCAATCTGGCGAAGGAGCCGGCAATAAAAGCGTTGGAGCTCTGGCGAGATGTGACAAAAGTAACGGGAGATCCTAAATACTCATTAGCTACTCCGAGCGATCCCAACGTGGACTTTATCGACGGTCGAACAGCCATCTGGTACACGGGCCCATGGGCGACCAATCAATTGAAGGAACGCTTTGGTCAACCGTACAAGGACTGGGCGTTTACCAGCATCGCTCAATTGGATCCTGCACATCCTAAAACGATGATGTACGGATTCACCTGGGGGGTAAACAAGGACAAACCCGCAATAGAAAAGAAAGTAGCGTGGGATTTCGTCCGATTCATGCTAGCCAATCCGGAGGAGTGGATTATTAAGGCATCTTTCATCCAGCCCCGTAAGGGTTTGATGGAGACAAAGGCAGCAAAAGAATTCCCTTATATTGAGGTGCATTTGAAAGATATCGAAACCGCTTCTTGGTATGTTCGCTCAGTACATACGAACGAAATCGTGGAAAACGTAGGTCGAGCGATCGAGATGGTGATCTTCCAAGGGATTGAACCTAGAGAAGCTTTGAAAGCTGCCGACTCGGAACTTTCGAAAATACTAGACGGGAAATGATTTGAGTCCAAGCTCTTCCCCTTCGGGGGAAGAGCCTAATTCTAATCCGGGTGGAACCTATGCGAAAGCTTCATGTGTCTACTCGAATAAACCGGTGGGCGTACCTGTTCGTTCTTCCTACGGTACTTATCCTCCTAGTGTTCCGCTTTATTCCCATGACAGCGGCTGGATACTTGAGTTTAACAAACTATGATCTATTCTCCAGACCCAAGCTGATAGGAATAAAAAATTTCATCGATCTTCTCCATGATGCATCCTTTTTGCAAGCGGTCCGAGTGTCCTTCACGTACGTGATCGGATCAGTGATTCCTGTCTGGATACTGTCCCTTTTATTGGCATTGATGACCGTAAAGCTTCGAAAGGGAGGGGGTATCTTTCGAACCTTGATCTTCATTCCAGTCGTGTTAGCCCCTGTGGTGGTGGCAGTGCTCTGGAGATTCCTCTATTTCGAGTATGGATTGGTAAATGAGATCCTGCGATTTTTTGGAGTTTCCCCTGTTCCTTGGTTGACTCACCCAACCGCGGCAATCCTAGCCTTGATTCATATCGGAATTTGGCGGGCTTCCCCTTACTTTATGGTAATTTTTACCGCTGGGCTACAGGCGATCCCAGAAGAGTTCTATGAAGCGGGTCGAATAGATGGAACGAATGCTATCTCTGAGTTTTTCTATATAACGTTGCCTATTCTGAAACCCATCTTTCTATTAGTGATCGTTATTTCGGTCATTACTGCTCTGAAAGTATTCGAGATTCCCCAGTTGATGACCGATGGAGGGCCAGCCGGTGCCACTGAGGTAATTCCTCTGCATATCTATAAAACGGGATTCGTCTATTTCAAGATGGGTAGGGCAGCTGCCATGTCTATTCTATTGTTTTTCATCATGATGGTGTTTTCTTGGATACAGGTGAAGCTCTTTTCGGAGAACCGGTAATGCGAAGCAAGAAACCAAGTATACGCATTATGCTATTTCTACTTCTTTCTCTTGCGACTTTATGGGCTATAGTACCGATTCTTTGGATGGTTCTTTCCTCTTTCAAGACGATGGAGGATATTTTTAGAGTCCCTGTGCGGCTACTTCCTGATCCGTTCTACTGGAAAGCTTACCCCGAAGCCTGGGGACAACGGAACTTTGGTTTGTACTTTCTCAATAGTTGCATCATTGCCCTTTCTATCACGATTGGAAATCTTCTCATTTGTTCCTTGGCTGCCTTCTCACTGGCCAAGTACCGGTTTTTTGGCAGGAATCTACTCTTCATGTTGATTCTGAGTACTTTGATGCTCCCATTGGAAGTAACGATGGTTCCTCTCTTCTTGGTAGTGAAAACTTTGAAATGGCAGAATACCTTCCTAGGGGTCATAGCACCATTTTTGGCAGATCCCTTTGGTGTATTTCTCATGCGTCAATACATGATAGATCTGCCGAACGAGTTGATCGAAGCTGCGCGGATCGATGGGATGGACGAACTCGGAATCTTCTTTAAGATCGTTCTTCCCCTGGTACGACCCGCATTGACGGCTCTGGCAATCTTCATTTTTAGGGAATCCTGGAACATGTATATCTGGCCTCTGATCATCATCACCACAGAAAACCTTCGTCCCGTTACCTTGGGAATTGCCTTGTTCATGAGCAACTATGGAACTGATTGGAACCAGCTTCTTGCCATTGCCACCCTTGCGATGGTTCCGATGGTAGTTATTTTCCTTTCATTGCAACGGTATTTCGTTCAGGGAATCGTGCTGAGCGGAATCAAAGGATAATCAAAGGATAGATTAATTCAAACGAGGGGTATCATCATGGCGAACACTAGTATTCCGAACACGATGAAAGCGTTGGTATTACCTGAACCCGGGAAATTCGAAGTGCGAGATGTGGCAGTACCGGAACCGGACGAAGGGGAGGTCCTCTGCCGGATACGGGCTGTTGCGATTTGCGGGAGTGATCCCGAAATTATCCGGGGAGACTTGGCTGGATTCTGGCCTCCTTCTTATCCCTTCATTCCAGGGCACGAGTGGGCAGGAGAAGTGGTTGCAGTGGGAAAGGGGGTACGTACCTACAAGGTGGGCGATCGGGTGGCGGGGCAAGCGCACAAGGGCTGTGGCTATTGCCGTCGTTGTATGGAGGGCAGTTACAATATCTGCGAGAATTATGGGAAACCCGAAACTGGGCACCGCCATTATGGCTTTACCAATAACGGGGCGTACGCACAGTACAACGCGTACTCCATCCGGAGTTTAACACCTTTGCCATCCCATATTTCCTTTAAAGAAGGAGCGTTGGTGGATACCTCCGGAGTCGTCATGCATGGGATGGAACTCACGGGAATAACACCGGGAGGTACGGTAGTGGTGATCGGACCGGGACCCATAGGGTTGATTGCCATGCGAATGGCTCGGGCTCTAGGTGCTGCGAAGGTGATTGCTGTAGGAAGAAGGGATAGATTGCGATTCGCTAAGGAATTGTGTGCCGATGAAGCGGTGGATTTCGAGAAAACGGATCCGATACAGGCAGTAAAAGCGCTTACCAATGGCTTGGGAGCAGATGAAGTGTTCGAATGCTCTGGTGCCGCTGGAACAATGCTCCAGGCTGTTTACATGGTAAGAAGGGGCGGAAAGGTGGGGCTTTTAGGGGTTCCAGAAGGCAAGGTTGCGGATCCTATCCCCACACGCTATGTGGTGAGCAATGAACTCTCCATCTATGGATCTAAAGCGAATCCAAATGTCTCCCAGAAAATTGTGAATCTAGTGGCTACAGGTAAACTGAAATTGAAGGACCTCGTTTCCCATGCATTTCCCCTAGAACAATTTGCGGAAGCCTTGGATACCTTCGTGAGTCGTAAAGGCTGTGCGTTGAAGGTGGTGTTGGAACCGAATGGAAAGGAGTAAGGTTACATGAGGGGAAAAGAAGAATATCTATCCGCTTTCATCGGTACTTACACTGAACCAATACGGTTTGGAACAGGAGCTGTGTTACAAGGGAAAGGAAAGGGGATCTACTGGCTTACTCTGGATCTTCGGGATGGATCCTTGAAATGGGAAGGGTTGACAGAACAGGTGCGCAATCCATCTTACCTTGCGATAAGTCCCAGCCGAAAGTTTCTCTATGCGGTGAACGAATTAAAAGAGTACGAAGGGGAAAAATCCGGAAGTGTTACAGCGCTCCGGATCGATTGGATAGAAAAACGGTTACTGTTTCTGAATCGACAACCTTCTCTGGGGACGGATCCCTGCCATGTTACGTTAAATGCAGAAGGGACGCACCTATTCGTTTCCAACTTTATGAGCGGTAGCGTTACTGTGTTTCCGGTCCATTCCGATGGATCTTTGGGAGAACCGACGGATTTCATTCAGCACAAAGGATCCAGCGTAGATCCTGTTCGCCAAACAGGGCCCCATGCCCATTCCCTTACGCTGAGTCCAGACGAAAGGTTTGCGTTCGTTCCCGATTTAGGGATAGACCAGATCGTGATCTATTCCTTTGATCGAAGAACGGGTAAACTCCTCAAGGCTCCTATACCGAACTGTCCAGTATCCAAGGGAGCTGGGCCACGGCATTTCGAATTCCATCCATCGGGTAAATTTGCCTTTCTCATCAATGAACTTGCCTCCTCCCTCGATCTATATAAATACGAAGGGAAGTCGGGGAACCTCGTCTTGAAACAAAGAGTCTCTACCCTTCCAGAAGGGTATACGGGTCCCAATACGTGCGCGGATTTGCATGTACATCCTTCAGGAAAATTTGTGTATGGTTCCAATCGTGGTCATGATAGCATAGTCGTATTTTTCATGGATGAAGGAAAAGAATGCCTAGAGTATCGTTATCATTATTCTACTCTAGGAAAAACGCCGCGGAATTTTGCAGTAGATCCTACAGGAAACTACTTGGTCGTGGCAAACCAAGACAGTGATACAATCGTTACTTTTAAAATAGATACAAAAGATGGGAGACTTATTGATGCTAGCTCTATAGAAATACCTACCCCTGTTTGTGTAAAATTAATTAAATATTGACACTGATAGTTGCAAAAACCTCCAAGCTTTATTATATTTAATTAAACACTACAGAATGGAGGAATAAAGCATGGCGGAAAAAACATTAACTGAAGAAGAAATTGCGATGTTTCTAGCGCAACAACCAAAAGAAAAACAAAAAGAATTATTGAAGAAAGCGAATGCTTTACGAGGCAGAGAAACCAAGAAAGAAAAAACATTACAAGGTGCTCTAGAGTTGCTGAAACAATTTTCCTCTTTGAAGAAGGGAGATAAGGTAACCTTTCAAGGTGGAAGGGGTGGGTCGGGAACCGGTATTTTTCAATCCATCGATGTCTACTGCAATATACGGGTGGGAAACAAGATTAAAAAGGTTGCGCTAAGTAGCTTGAAGAAATGAAATCTTAGAACACACTGAAAGAATTGGAAATAAAGGCGGTCGGATCACCCCAACCGCCTTTTCTAATTTGGATACCTATCAGTAGATTCGAGGGTGCTAACTTACTACAAGCAGAAATTACCCATCTTTCTCTTATAGAAACACACGTTTGATGTGCCGTTCCAATAAGTTTTCCTGCACATTCTTCGCGATTTCCTTCTCTGCAGCATCCAAAGCCTTATAGTACCTGTCCCCCATTTCGGCGGCTACTTTGTACCCCACATGAAGGAGTTGCCGGAAGTGAGGATTGTAGCGCGGATTGCTTTGCACGTGTCGTAGAGTTTCTGCGAATTGTTTCCCATCCCATTTTAAAACTACTGCGGGATCAGGAAGTTTCGATCGATCGATGTCGATCACGCTCGCGTAGGGAGCGCAGAGTTCTTCGAATCGCCCATACGCTTTTTGGTAGATCTCCTTCGCAATGGAAAGACCTTCACCCTCTCGAGTAGCAAGCCCAATGAGTTCTTCCAACCAAGTAGTTCCCGCTGTTTTTAGATGGAGACCCGCTCCCGTACGTTTCAACGCCTTCTGGATCGGTCCGTAGATGGAGAACTTATCACTTCCCGAGTGCACACTGAGCTTCAGGTTAGAGGGAAGACCAAACTCTTTTGTAGCATAGGCCACCACAGCTAGATCCTCATTGAACTCTTTTTCGAACTGCTTCACATCGCCCACATAGTCAATTCCCTTGTTGAAACGGCCGGTAAACTTCGGCGCGATCGTCTGGGCGGGGATTCCTTCTCGAGCGATGGCAGATAGGATGAAGAGCGTTTCGACTGGAACCTGCGGTGCGTCGGTTTCATCGATGGATACTTCTGTGATGAAGTTCCCTTTTCCCTTTTTCGCTTCGATGTATCGGTAGATCTTCCCCGCTTCCTGAATGGCCAAAAGGTACTTTCTAGCCGTAACTCGAACGGTTTCCTCTGAAATGTTAAGAGGTTTCTCGATTCCCGGAATGGAAAGGTTTCCCAGAAAGGACTTATGGGCTTTTACGAAGGCTTCGATATCCTTCTCCGGAGCCGGTTTTCCCGAGTAATCTGCCACATCCAAGGTAAAGAAGTCACTGGAGTCGAGAAAAAGATCGACTGTCTTCAGACTGATGTGATCGGCATCCACGTAGTAGTTTTCCTTCCACCCCAACGCTTTTACTGCTTCGTCCGCTTCCTTACGAACCGTATTTGGATCGGTGTGCACGATGGTGTGTTCCCGATAGGATTTGTTCCATACGGGGACTAAGTTTACACCTAGTTTCTTCGCTTCCATGAGAGCGCTCAGCTGGGCTTTGCCCTGGCGAGCGAACCGGTCGCCGATTCCAATGGAATATTTCTCTAACTGTTTCATCCTAATCTCCTTCTATACGCTATACTATCTAAACCTAAGAGAGCCCGGAAAACTAGTTGATTATCTACTGTTAGTCTACCGGGATTTTAAAGTAATTCTTGGCGTTGTTGAAGCATATGTCTTCCACCATCCGCCCTAACAGGTTTAAATCCTTTGGCGCTTCTCCAGTTTCTACCCAAGTGCCTAGCAAGTTACAAAGGATCCTGCGGAAGTACTCATGCCTTGGATAGGACATGAAACTGCGGGAATCCGTTAGCATTCCTATGAACCGGGAGAGAAGACCCATATTAGCAAGGATCCGCATCTGCTGTTCCATTCCATCTTTTTGATCGTTGAACCACCAGGCCGAACCGAACTGCATCTTCCCTGGTATTCCTCCACCTTGGAAATTGCCGATCATCGTGGCTAAGACTTCGTTGTCGTTGGGATTCAAACTGTAGAGAATGGTTCTGGGTAGTTCGTCCTGCGCATCCAGCATGTCAAGGAACTTGGACAGGGGACGAGCAATGGGAAGATCGGAAATGGAATCGAATCCCGTATCGGGTCCCAAAAGCTTGAACATCCGAGAGTTGTTGTTTCGCAGAGCTCCAATGTGGAGTTGCATCGCCCAGTCCCGCTTCGCGTTCATCCGGGCTACTTCATAGAGGACTCCTGTGCGAATGAGGTTGGCTTCTTCCGGGGATGGAGCGGTTCCAGAGCGGACCTTTGAGAAAGCCGCTTCCAACGCTTTTGCGTTCAGGGGTTCGGCCACAGGTACCAGAAGGGCATGATCCGTCAATCGACATCCAATTTGATGGAAGTACTGGTGCCGTTTGTCCAGGGCATCGATCAAATCAGCGTAGGTTCGGATCTTTGTTCCCGCTGACTTTTCCAATACATCTAAATAGGAGTTGTAAACTTTCGGATCATCGCAGTTCATCGCCTTATCGGGTCTAAATGCGGGGAGCATTTTAGTTTTCATGGAAGGGTCGGAGGCTACCTGCTTATGGTACTGTAGATCATCCGCAGGATCGTCTGTGGTACATACCACCTTTACCATGAACCGTTCCATAATCGCTTTGGGTTTGAACTCGGGTTTCTGGAGCAGGGCATTGGCATGTTCCCAGATCTCTTTGGCTGTTTCGGTGCGCAGAAGGATCCCTTCGATTCCGAAGTACCGTTTTAGTTCTAAATGAGTCCACTGAAACACGGGGTTCCCAATCGTCTGGGGAACCACGGCAGCCCAAGCGTTGAACTTTTCCTCATCCGAAGCATCACCCGTGATGAAGCGTTCCTCTATTCCTGCGGCTCGCATCAACCTCCACTTGTAGTGATCCCCTCCCAACCAAATTTCAGTGAGGTTTTTGAAGTTCTTGTTTTCGGCCACCTGCTTAGGGGAAAGATGGCAGTGATAATCGAAAATCGGCATGTATTTGGCGTACGAATGGTATAAGATTCGAGCAGTCTCCGATTGAAGCAAAAAGTCTTCATCCATGAAAGCCATACATATCCTCCTAAATTATATGTTCTGTACAAGGTATCCACCATCGACCGGTAAGGAAACCCCCGTAATGAATCCCGAAGCTGCATCGCTCATGAGAAAAATGGTGGCGCCCGCTAGTTCTTCGTGCTTCCCAAACCTTCCAAAGGGAGTATGGGCAATGACAGCCTTCCCTCGATCCGTCAATTCACCGGCGGCCTCATCCTTGATCAACAGGGCCTTATTCTGGTGACCAATGAAGAATCCTGGTGCAATGGCGTTCACCCGAATTCCATACGGGGCAAACTCTTTTGCCGTTGCCATGGTGAGATTCAAGGTAGCCGATTTGGCTGCATCGTACGCCCAGACACCCGAAAGGGGAACGTAGGATCCCATGGATGTCAAATTAATGATGGTTCCCTTGATGTTTTTCTTGATCCAATAAGCGGCGATGTATTTTGTGGGAATCACGAGACCCGCGAGGAGGTTCATATGCATCACTTCGTTGAACAAGGCGATGTCCGTTTCCACGAAGGCGCTCTTTCCCTTGTTTCCTCCCGCGGCGTTAATTAGGCCATTGGGTTCTCCCATCACCTGTATGGTTTTTTCAATAGCCTTCTGCACATCCTCTTCGATACCGGTGTCAACCGTTACCCCCGAGACAGCTTCAGGCTTCCCTGTCTTTTCCGCTACTCGTTTCACCGCTTCTTCCACAGGGTGGTGAGTGCCTCGCCCCCAAAGACAGACCTTTGCCCCCGCCCGTATCAAGGCTTCCGACATGGTACCCGCAATCACCCCCGCTCCACCGGTGATGATCACCCGCTTTCCCGTTAAGCTAAAGAGATCTTCCACGTAAGACATAGTTCCTCCCCTAAAAAGATTAACAGAGTATTACTTCACAGGGGAACTTGCCAATGTCGGCGAGTTCCCCCAATTTCTTATCGCTGATAAGTAGATCGATATCCTGTACCGTAGCGAACACAGAGAATGCTTCCCTCCCATACTTGGAACTATCCGCCAGAAGGATCTTTCGGCTGGAAAGTTTCAAGGCCTGTCGTTTCACATCGGATTCGAAGATGTTCTGGGAGCTGAAAGTCCCATCGGTAGAAAAACCTGTTGTTCCGATAAAGCAAGTATCGATTCGAAAATTCTTCAATCCATCCAAGGCAAGAGGGCCAATGAAGGATCCCGCATCCTTCCGGTAACTACCTCCCACGCAGTACACAGCTATCGAAGGAGCCTTTTCCAAAGTCAGCACGATGTCTACGGAGTTGGTTACTACCCGCAAACTCATCTCTACAAGTAGGGAAGCGAGAGCTTGAGTAGTGCTACCAGAATCGAGGTAGAGGGTGTCTCCTTCCTGAATGAATTCTTTTGCCTTCCGGGCTATCGCTTGTTTTTCTGGAAGGTGTTCCATCCTCCGAAGGGCAATGGGATGCAGGAACTCTTTTTTGGCTGCAGGAATGGCTCCACCCCTGGTACGGATCAGGTGCCCCATTTCTTCCAACAAGGATAGGTCCTTTCGGATGGTTACTTCAGAAACCTGTAATCGAGTAGACAATTCTTGAACAGTGAGTTTTCCCCGATGGGAGAGGATCCGTAGGATTTCTTGGTGCCGTTCGATTAGGCTCACTTACGATTCCTTTTAGATTTGGAGAATAAATCGAAAGTTAAGGGGTGTCAACGGGAGGATGCTGTTTGATACGCTTCCAAGGCTTTTTTGCCTTTTTCATTTAGCTGATATAACCCACGGGAGACTCGTTCGAACCAACCATAGTAGTTTTTAAGAAGGATAGAACCCGTGGACGGAATACATCCTAATGCGCGTAGCTTCTGCGGTGAAAGAGGGCCATTCTCAGCCAGGCATTGAGCAATCCGCAGCGCTTCTCTACGGTACGCGGTAAAGAGGGGAACTCGAGAAGAGCCTCCAATGTTCTGGTTGGTCCCCCGGCCTTCGATTTCTTTCATGAAGAGGAGTTTCTCTTTCGAGTTCCCTCTGGAAACGTCTTTTCGATGGAGGGCTACCTCTACTTCCGGATCCCTGCCCTCTACAAATCGAACAAAGAGAACCCCAATCCCGAGGCGGGCGCAAAGGGCGCGTATGGTTTTCCATCTCCGAGGGTAACGCCGGAAATTGCGTATGGGTACCGCGATGTATACGGCATCTGCGGCCCGTTGCCTTTCCAAGGCCTGTAGGATCACATCTAGGTTGAAGTGCAGTTTTACTTCGACTACCAGAAGGATTCCCTCTTTAGTCGCGGAAATGTCACTTAGTATGACTTCTGCGTGTACAATGTACCCATGGTGAGTGAGAAACTTTTCCAGGGGCGCGTACAAGTCTATTTCCCGGAGGCCAGAATTCATCCTACTATGAAAATATCAGGAAAAGGAGAATTATTCCATCCATACGGGGCCATACGGAGAAGAAGTTGCTTGAGTTGATGATCGTAAAGCCCTATATTCTAAGGAGAGGTAGATATGGGAAAAAAATGGGTTCTAGGGATCATAGCCCTCATTCTTTTCGGTGTTCTTTCAGGTACGAATCTGGTTGGAGAGGTAAAAGAGGCCAACGCATTGTTCGTAATCCCAGTGCATGGGGACATCATGCCATCCCTTGAATCATTCATACGCAGGCATGTATCCAAGGCTATTGATGAGGGGGCTACGGTCCTAGTGTTCGATATCGACACCTTTGGGGGCCGAGTGGATACGGCTCTGCAGATCTCCTCTTTTATAGGATCTATAAGAAAGGCCAAAACCGTTGCCTTCATTCGGAGCGGACCTTCCAGCATGGGGGTTAGCTGGTCTGCCGGTGCTCTCATTGCCCTATCCTGTTCACAGATCTATATGGCGCCGGGAACTTCCATCGGAGCTGCAGCTCCTGTAACGATCGGTGCGGATGGGTCGATGCAACCCGCAGGAGAGAAAGTGGTAAGCGCGGTTCGTACCCAGATGGCAGCTCTGGCTGAAAAGAACGGGTATCCGGTGGAATTAGCCTTGGCGATGGTAGATCTGGATCTGGAAGTGTGGGAGGTTGAGATAGGGGGGAGGGTTCGATTGATCACCCTTCCAGAATTGGAGAGGATCGAAAAGGAACGTCCCAAAGAGGTACGTCGGATCCAATTGGTTTCCCCCAAAGGGAAGCTTCTTTCCCTCACGGCAAAAGAAGCGGAACGGTACGGCTTGTCTAAAGGTACGGTGGAGGATCTACTTGCCTTGGCAAAGACTCTAGGGGTAGAGGGCGACATCGTGGAAATGGAAAACACCCTTGCGGACAAGGTCCTTCAATTGATCACTTCAGGTCCGGTACAAGCCTTTTTGATTCTTATTGGTCTAGTGGCCTTGTTCATGGAAATCAGTACCCCAGGGTTTGGGATTCCTGGAACGGTGGCGGTAATTTGTTTCCTCACCTTGTTTGGGAGCAACGCTCTTTTAGGCACGGTAGGATCCTTAGAGATCATCATGCTCCTGGTAGGGATAGGACTCCTGGCGGTGGAACTGTTCATTCTTCCGGGTTTTGGGATTACAGGAATTTCGGGTCTCGTTCTCATTGGATTGGCCCTTCTGTTCTCCATGCAGGATTTCGTGTTCCCTGAGTTTTCCTGGCAGTGGGACATTTTCGTTCGAAACCTGATCGTGGTGGGAAGTGGATTATTATCCGGGATAGTGGGCGTAGCAGCTCTAATCCTTTTGCTTCCCAAAGTGCGAATCTTCGATAGCCTAGCCTTAAAAACCATGATCTACGGTACTGCAGCTGGGGCTACCCCCGTTGGAAAGGGGGGGGGAAGCTCGATGAAACATGAAAACGCCGACAAGGGTGAAGGCATTCCTATTGAGAGTGTCCCTCTCCCGGAAGACTTCCAGGTAATTACACCGGACCTTGTGGGGCAGGAGGGAAAGGCATTGACTATCCTGCGACCTTCGGGAAAAGCGAAGATCGGGGATACAGTGTACTCTGTAGAAACTGAGGGAGAGTTCATTCCTCAAGGAACCCCTGTACGGGTAGTCCAGGTACGGGGGAATCGAATCACCGTAAAAGCCATATGAACATTAAAATGCTATATTAGGGAGGTAGTATGCTGTATTTGATCGTATTTGCCGTCTTGACTCTTCTCGTGTTAGGGTTCCTAATCCTCTTTTTCAAGTTCTTCGGATTGTGGTTCAGAGCCCTTCTTTCCGGTGCTCCTGTAGGAATGGGTAGGATCATCGGGATGTGGCTGCGACACGTGAATCCTTCGGTTATCGTGGATGCCCGGATTATGCTTACCAAAGCGGGGATACCGGTTGAAACGGACATGCTGGAAACCCATTTCCTAGCCCGTGGGAATGTGATGAAGGTAAGCCAGGCTCTTGTGGCGGCTAATAAAGCGAATATTCCTTTGCCCTTTCAACGAGCAGCCGCTATAGATTTGGCGGGAAGGGATGTACTGGAAGCGGTGAAAACCAGTGTGAATCCGAAAGTAATCGATTGTCCCGACCCTTCCAAAGGGAAAACTACGATAGACGCGGTGGCTAAAGATGGGATCCAGCTTCAGGTGAAAGCAAGGGTAACAGTTCGGGCCAATATCGAACGATTAGTAGGGGGCGCTACTGAGGAAACGATCATCGCTCGTGTAGGGGAAGGAATCGTTACCACCATTGGTTCTGCGGAATCCTACAAGGCGGTGCTAGAAAATCCCGATCTTATCTCGAAAACCGTTCTGGAAAAAGGGCTGGATGCAGGAACTGCCTTCGAAATCCTTTCCATCGACATCGCCGATATCGATGTGGGAGCCAACGTAGGAGCTAAGCTCCAAGCCGATCAAGCGGAAGCGGACAAGCGAAGGTTCCAAGCCGAGGCTGAGAAACGAAGGGCAGCCGCGCAAGCGAGAGAACAAGAAATGCTCGCGTTGGTCCAGGAAAATAGAGCGAAAGTCGTCTTGGCAGAAGCAGAGATTCCGTTGGCTATCGCAGAAGCTTTTCGGAAAGGGCAATTGGGGGTAATGGACTACTATAGAATGATGAATATTCAGGCGGACACTAATATGCGAAAAAGCATTGGAGGAGAGGCTCCTTCGAAATGAACGAGATTCTTTCCAATCTCTTTGTTCTCATCCCTCTGGCCTTCTTGATCGCCATCCGAATCCTACAATCCCGAGCTCAGAGGAAAGCAGGATCACAGACCAAACCGTCCCCTTACCCAAGGCGCCTAGCGCAGGGGGAGCGAGCCATTCTGAACACAACGACGGGGGTTCGGGAGAAGCGGATCGTGTACCCAATGGCTCAAGAAGTGGCCACAGAGTTCAAAGAGGGACAGTTTATCTCGGGAGAAGAAGAGCACCCTCCCTATGCATCGACTGGGATAGGTATCCCTAAAGAATCTTCACCCTCAGTAGAAAAGGTAAGATCGCCGTTGGAAAGACCAATTTCAAAGGGAGAAAAGCATCTATCTTCACTTCCGGAGAAGGTTACGCAGCTTTCTCCCTGGAAGCAAGCGGTGGTCCTCCGGGAGATCCTCGGTCCTCCGAAGGGGTGGTAGAGGATCGGAGGGGGAAAGAAGGGAAATCTCCTTTAATAAGGCGATCTCGTCCGGCCAGAGGGAAGGATTGGGGGTTTCCAGAATGAGGGGAACTCCCTCGAATCGTGGATCTCGGAAGATTCTACCGAAGGTCTCCAACCCCAATTCTCCCTTGCCTAGGCTGGCATGTCGATCGATTCTGCTCCCCAAAGCGGAACGGGAATCGTTCAAGTGTATCCCTTTTAGTTTGTGGAATCCAATGATTCTGGAAAAGGCCTCGAAAGTGGCCTGATATCCTTCGTCGGTGCGCAGTTCGTACCCGGCAGCGAAGATATGGCAGGTATCGATACAGATTCCAACCCGTTCGGGGTATCGGGAAAGATGGATCAATTCTGCTAATTGTTCGAATCGGTATCCAATACTATTCCCCTGTCCAGCGGTAGTTTCCAGTACAAGGGTTATGTGGGGAACCGCTTCCAGGACCTCATTCATCCCAGATGCTACCAGTCGAAGGGACTCTTGCTCTGAGAGGAGGCCCAGATGGCTTCCGGGATGGAAGTTCAAGGTTTCTAAACCCAAAAGGCGAGCTCTTTCTGCCTCCTCTTTGAGGGAGTCGAGGGACTTCCTTCGTTTTTCTTCGTAGGGATTCCCGATATTGATCAAATAACCATTGTGGGGGAGAACGTACTTTGGTGCAATCCCGACCTCCCGTAGATTCCGCTTGAAGGCATTGATATCTTCCTCGGTCAGGGGCTTTCCCTTCCATTGTTTTTGGTTCTTTGTGAAGAAAGCGAATGCTTCCGCACCAAGTGCCTGGGCTATGAGGGGAACATTCTTCACTCCCTCGATAACCGGCACATGGACTCCTATCTTGTATCCTGCCATATAGATCTAATGTAATGGTTTCAAAGATTTCCTTCCACTGTTGACGTAGGAATGAGATCTATGAAAGAATAAGACATGCTGTACTATGCCAAAGGATCCAAAACAGAAAATATCACGAAAGAAGAGATGGAAGGGGCTTTAGAGCAGACCTTTCGTGCTTTGGGTCCAAAGAAAAAAGTTTTGGTTATCCCTCCGGATATCACTCGATTACATTCCAGAGCAGGGGAGATCACCCACTTTGCCTGGCGTTACTATGGGAATAGGTTGACGGATATTCTTCCTGCTTTGGGAACACATGTCCCTCTCACCGAATCGGAAATCGAATTGATGTTTGGTACTACCCCTAAAAGTCTATTCCGAGTCCATAACTGGAGGAAGGATCTCACTACCTTGGGGAGGGTACCAGCTGAGTATGTGGCTCAAGTTTCTGAAGGCCGAGTCGAGTACGATTGGCCTGCCCAAGTGAATACCCTTTTAGTGAAGGGGGGATTTGATCTGATCCTTTCGCCGGGGCAGGTGGTTCCCCATGAAGTAATTGGAATGGCCAATTTCAATAAAAACGTTTTTGTCGGTACGGGGGGTCAGGAAGGAATCAACAAGAGTCATTTCCTGGGAGCCGTGTATGGGATGGAACGGATCATGGGAAGGAAACGTACGCCCGTTCGGGATGTGTTGAATTATGCCTCGAAGAACTTTGCCAAGGATCTACCTATCCTGTATGTGCTTACTGTGCTTGGAAGGCACGCCGATGGGAAATTAGCTCTTCGAGGATTATTCATTGGAGACGATGAGGAATGCTACGAACGGGCGGCTGATCTTTCAGCAGAGGTGAACATCACGATGCTGGAAGAACCTTTACAGAAAGTAATCGTGTATCTAGATCCAGGAGAGTATCGGAGTACCTGGTTGGGAAACAAGAGCATCTACCGAACCCGAATGGCGTTAGCCGACCACGGGGAACTCATTGTGTTAGCGCCCGGCTTACGTGAGTTCGGGGAAGATAAGACTATCGATGGTTTGATTCGAAAGTACGGGTATAGGGGTACCCCGTATACCCTTACCCAGGTAGAGAAGAACAAAGATCTAAAGGAAAACCTCAGTGCGGCAGCGCATCTTATCCATGGTTCTTCGGAAGGGCGTTTTTCCATCACCTATTGTCCTGGCCGTCTTTCGAAAGAAGAGATCGAAGGGGTAGGGTTCCAGTATCGACCCCTGGAAGAAGTATTGAAAAAATACAATCCGAACCAACTGAGAGAAGGGTGGAATGAACTTCCTTCCGGGGAACGGGTATACTTCGTGTCGAATCCTGCAGTGGGTCTTTGGGCATACCGCAAGACATTTGAAGCCGGCACGCGTACCGGTGTATAATCGTATCAATTTCAATACGAATGGGAGGATAAGAGATATGAGCGGAAAAGCGGACATCGGGTTGATCGGATTAGCCGTAATGGGACAGAACCTTGTACTCAACATGAATGACAAAGGGTACAAGGTGGCGGTATTTAACCGGACTGTATCGAAAGTGGATGAGTTCTTGAACGATGCAGCTAAAGGTCGTTCCACCATTTACGGAGCTAAGAGCATAGAAGAGTTCGTTAGCCTTTTAAGCAAACCTCGAAAAATCATGCTGATGGTGAAGGCCGGGGAAGCGGTGGATGAGTTTGTCGAACTCCTTCTGCCTCACCTGGATAAAGGAGACCTCATTATCGATGGAGGAAACTCGCATTATCCAGACACTATCCGGCGGACCAAGTACTTGGATGAGAAGGGCATCCTTTTCATCGGCACCGGCGTATCAGGAGGGGAAGAAGGAGCGCGACATGGACCGTCTTTGATGCCTGGAGGAAATCCGAAAGCATGGCCCTTGGTGAAAGAGATCTTTCAGGCAATAGCGGCTAAAACTCCCGAGGGGGAACCCTGCTGTGATTGGATTGGACAGGATGGAGCGGGGCACTACGTAAAAATGGTGCATAATGGAATCGAGTATGGGGATATGCAACTCATCTGCGAAGCCTACCATCTGATGGGTACCCTCTTAAAGTACAAGGCAATGGACATGCACAAGGTCTTTGCCGAATGGAACAAGGGAGAACTGAATAGTTACCTCATTGAAATCACCCGGGACATCCTTGCCTTTAAGGACGAAGACAAGAAACCGCTGGTGGACAAGATCCTCGATACTGCGGGTCAGAAAGGAACGGGGAAATGGACGGTGATTAGTTCGGTGGAGTTGGGGATTCCCATTACTCTTATCGCAGAAGCGGTGTATGCTCGGTGTCTATCCGCGTTGAAAGATGAGCGGGTGGAAGCTTCCAAGGTGCTAAAGGGGCCCAAACCGAAGTTCGAAGGGAACAAGGAAGAGTTCGTAGAAGACATCCGAAAAGCCCTTTTGGCTTCCAAGATCGTGAGTTACGCGCAGGGGTACATGCTGATGAGAGAGGCAGCGAAAGAGTATAACTGGAACCTGAACTATGGAGGAATTGCCCTTGTTTGGAGAGGTGGTTGTATTATTCGAAGTGTATTTTTGGGACGAATTAAGGAAGCCTTCGATCGAAATCCGAACTTGAACAACCTTCTAATGGATGAGTATTTCCGCAAGATCATCAAGAAGTGCGAACCCTCTTGGCGAAAGGTCGTCTCGGTTGCGGCCCTAAATGGAATACCCATTCCCGCTTTCTCTACCGCACTAGCCTTCTACGATGGATACCGAAGTGAACGCCTTCCGGCGAATCTCTTGCAAGCCCAACGGGACTACTTCGGCGCTCACACCTATGAAAGAATAGACAAACCCCGTGGTCAGTTCTTCCATACCAATTGGACGGGTACTGGAGGGAAGGTTTCCGCCGGCACCTACGTGGTTTGAAAGCTCCGCATTCAGCGTTCTTCCATCGCAGAGGTCTTCCATACTTACAGAATATGTTAGGGGGCTCCAAAAGCCCCCTACCTATTTCCTTCCCGATTTTCTTACCGATGGATAAGGCCGATCCCCACAAAGAGCATGATTCCCTTAACGGGTCTGCTGCAGAGATCTCCCAGTGAAATAGGGGAGGGGATCTTCGACCATATCCCAGAACTTCACCCTATACGGTTCCTCCGGATACTGTTCCATCCTTTGTATTCCGAAGTAAAAAGCGTCAGCCTGCGTTCGATGGAAGGAAAGAGCGGTCCGTTGAAGATCCTTTGCTTGGGATCGGCGAAAGGAAATGTTCCCTTTCCGATCGCTGGGATACCGAGGATCTAAACTCTGGAGGTATCCTCTCGGGAAAGAATTGCCCAATCGTTTTACCTCTTCGATGGCTTTTCGTACGATCAAGGCTGTCGCTTCATGTTCGAAATGTTTTCGAACCTTGGAAGGCTCTTCTGGAGATACGACGATATCTGGTTTAAGAGCCAGAAGTATTTCTACCAATCGATCCACTGGTTTGGATGAACTCCACCGCCGGATTACATCCATCGGTTTTTGTTCGTCCCGAACTCCATTATACGGTAGATTAGACAATCCCAGTCGAATATAGAGGGAACTCCCCAATGTATGGAGGGCCCAAGCAGCTTCCCGGATGCGGATTTCTCGTAAAGAGGTGCGAGGACCAGAATAGTCTTTAGAAAAGATTCCTCCTTCCCCATCCGTGAATAGAACCGTGGCTGTTGGGATACCTTGTTTTTTGCAAATGGCCATGAGGGTTCCGAACTCGATGGACTCATCATCTGGATGGGCATGCACGAAGAGCACTTTGATAGGAATCTCGGGTACTTTTGCCCCAGGTGCCGCAATAAGCAGAGATTCTGGAAAATCGGGAAGGGGCTCCTTCGGAGATTCTGGTCGCTTGAAAGGAGGTTGAATTGAGGAAGCTGTTTCTACGTATCCTGTTTCCGAGAGGGGATGGGTAGTTATGGATGCTGCTTGTCCTTCAATGCCAGTGTTCGAAGGTAGAGTACTCGGGATAGGAGTCGAAGCAGGGGAAATGGGAGCTAAAACGATGGGGATAGGCTGGATAGCGTTTCTCCCTTTGGTAGCAGAACCAAAGGAGTATAGACCCATAGCAATGAAAAGAAGGGCGAGCGAAGCACTTACCGCTCCTAGCCCATAATAGTTCGCCCAAGCTTTGAACGAAGGCTTCACGGGCACCCGTTCTTTCACTTCCAGGGACCCTTTGAACACCATTTTCACAGGACCAAACCGAAGAATGCCATTCACCCTGAGCCATCCGGAAGATTTTTCCACCCCCTGGATCAAGAGGGGACGATCCGCGGTTACCCGTAGATACTCCTCGGTAGGGGAAAAAACGATTTGGGGTGGAAGCTCCTGACTAGAAGTTCCCTTCAGTTCCTCCAAGTTCGAAAAAGAAAAGTCTGAAGAAGGATCCATTCCTATGCGAACCTCTTTCCAGGGCAAAATGATTTCTCGATTCCATTTCCCGTGAGTATAGAGGAAGAAGTGCATCCGTTTCTCGATGACGGATCGAAATCGTGAGGGAACCCTTCGTCTGGGAAGGAAATACACTACGTATAGAATCGTAAAACCTACACAACCGAGTCCTGCAAAGAGGTAGAACATATAGATTCCTTCATAACATAGAGTACACTCGTTCCGGCTCTACGATACTCGGTCGAGGGAATCCCATGGTTTCTAGGTAAGAAGAGAGGTGATCCAAAGCGCTTGGTTCTCCGTGCACTAGGTAGATAGACTTAAGGCGTGTTGTATCTAGAGCCTGTAGGTATTCTCCGATTTCCCGGTAATCCGCGTGGGCACTCATAGCGGAAAGTTCCTCTACCTTAGCTCGAACCGTATAGAGTTCTCCAAAGATTTTCACTTCTTTTTGTCCCGAAAGGATTCTTCGCCCCAGCGTGTTCTCTGCCGTATATCCTACGAATAGTACGGTAGTTCTTGGGTCTTGGATGTTGTTGGCTAAATGGTGAAGAATCCTACCTGCTTCACACATTCCGTCTGCGGAAATGATGATGGCAGGTGTTTTTAGCTTGTTCAGTTCTTTGGATTCTGCCACGCTGGTGATAAAATGAAGATTGTTGAATCCAAAGGGATTTTTGTGATGCTTGAGGAAGGCCTCGTGGATTTCCTGGTCATAACATTCCGGATGGACCTGGAATATGGTGGTGGCGTTAGTAGCCATGGGGGAATCCACGTAGATGGGAATATCAGGAATCCGTTTCCCATCTACCAGTAGGTGGAGCAGGTAAACCAATTCTTGTGTCCGTTCCACGGCGAAGGCAGGAATAAGGAGTTTCCCTCCTTTATCCACTGTTTCGTTCACGATCCTGGATAGTTTCGATAGCACCTCTTCCTGAGTATCGTGGAGCCTGTCTCCGTAGGTCCCCTCCAAAACGATAATGTTCGGGGCAGGTACCGGTTCGGGATCTCGGATGATGGGCTTCCCCTTTCTCCCTAGATCTCCCGTGAACAGGATCTTCAAGTCCTCTTTCAAATTAGCCCCTTTCTGAAGGGTGAGTAGCACTAAGGCAGACCCCAAGATATGTCCTGCATCATAGAACTCTGCCATCACTCCGGGGAGGATGTGAAAGGGTCGATGGTAGGAAAATCCCACGAACAACTCCGTGGCCTGTACCACATCCTGTTCTGTGTACAAAGGAACCCAGGAGAAAGTTTCTCCTTTCTTTCGGGCTTGCTTTTCCAGGTATTCCTTATCCCGAGCCTGTATGTGAGCAGAATCCATCATGATGAGGGAAGCTATATCTCGAGATGCAGGAGTGGTATAGATGTTTCCCCTGTATCCTCTTTTTACCATGTAGGGGATTAATCCACAGTGATCGTAATGTCCATGAGTTAGAATCAGAGCAGAAATCTGCTCTGCATGATCGAAGCCGCTTCTGTTCTTTTCCTCTGTTTCTTTTCGTTTCCCTTGAAAAGCCCCACAGTCGATCTGGATCTTTTGCCCGTCGATAGAAAGAATATGTCGAGATCCCGTAACCTCCAACGCTGCACCGTTGGAAAAGAAGGTAAGTTCCATGGCCTAAATGTAGTGAAACCCTAAAATCGAAGCAAGCCTTTTATTTATTGAACGCTCCATGAATAATCCATTCTCCCCTTGCTAGGCAGGATGGATGGAATTATAGTATAACTGAATGGCAAACATCCTATTGCTCCTTTTCACCTTTTTCCTAATAGATCCTTCTCTTCTCTGGAGTCTTGAAGAGGACCGAGTGGTGATCTATTCCGATGCCTCCCCAAAGGACTTTGGAAAATCGTGGAAACGTCATGGGGTACGGACCATTTCTTTCCATGAGTTTGCTTCCACCCGAACCTTCTCGGTATCGGATCCCGATGGTGTCCTCACTGCGGTTCTGGTAGATGCTAGGGTAGAACAAGCGTTGCGAAAATTCTTGGAAGGATTTCAGGAACGATGGATGGATCCTAGCTGGATTTGGAGTGAGCGGCGAGGGAATCGAACGGTCTATACGTATTTCAATCCAACCCTTCGGTTGCAGTTTTCTTTTTCTCTAGAAAAACCGAATGAAAAGATCCTTGCGTTGATCGATCGTACCTATGGAAAAGATCCTGTTACCCGACAAGAAGTTCGGGAGGTGTACCAAAAGAACTATGTAGTACGCGTCCATGCTGCTGAAAATATCTTCGAACCCTGGCTGGATACCATCACCTTCGACGAGGTTCTTTTGGCAGCTACGTTAGTGGGGAATACGTTTCAGCCTCTATGGGGAGTCCACGATGGCTGTGGTCTCCTGCAGAACCTTCCTGACCGGGTAGAAGCAGAAAGCTCCCTTCCATTGGTAACCTATAGACCGATCCAAGTTAACAAATCGGAGTATCATTCCTTCATTCTCCGGGTACATCGCCTAGCGGGTAGTTTCCCCAAAAACCTATGGAATGAGGTGAATCGGATTTTAGAAACAGGCGATATGGGAGGACTACAAGTTCCCGAGGAACTCATCGTTCGTAAGAAAGGAAGAGACGAAGAAAAAGCACTCCTGTACTACGATGTATTGACCAGAATGGGATACGAAACTAGGTTGGTTGGGGTTCGGCGCTCTGTCGGGGAAGACCCTTTTCTCATGGTGCTTTACCGTGAGGGAGGTCGAGGGAACTGGGGAGCTATCTGGGTAGATCGACACGAGTCGGGAGTCTCGGCTGATTGGAAACTTGTTCCTTCTATTTTGTTGGGAGGGGAGCCTCTATTTGTACCCATGGATCCATTAAAAATTTTCCAACAGAAACGTGTCGATTGGCCAGAAACTGCCCAATGGATCGGATCCTAAGGCATATAGGCTCCCCTGTCGATAACGGTTTGCCGTTGGAATTATTGACTGCCTTTAGGGTTTAATGATTGTGCGATTTCCTCAATCTTTCGGGCAGAACTCTTCCGAGAAAATTCACATAGATCTTCCAGGACTCCTTTCCATATCCTCCGGCCATGACCCATGCGGAAGGGATGTTTCGCTCTGTAAGGAACTGGTAAATAAGCAAGTCCCGTTCCAATAGAGCCTCTTCGGAAAGGGCAAGAGGACGGGTGGACTCTAATTCGTCCTTTTCATAGGGATCCGAACCATCCACTACGAGTGCGAGGTCTGGTAGACCGAATCGTTCCATTTGCTGCAACCCCTCTTTCAGTTTGGGTATGTATAGGGGCTCCTCCCCAGAATCGATCCCGATGTCTATATCGCTAGGGGTGTAGGAGGGATTGTATCTTCCTTGCACATCATACTCGGGAGCATCCAACGGCCATCCATGGGCCATATGAATACTCAGGGTGCGGATCGTAGAATCCCCATAGGTGATCACAGCGGTTCCATCCCCTTTATGGGCATCCACATCGATGATCCATGCTCGCCGGATCTTCCCCTGCGCTTGGACTTTACGAAGAGCTATCACCAGATCGTTCACCAGGCAAAAACCAGAACCATAGTCAGGGACCGCGTGATGCATCCCCCCTCCTAAAAAATAGGCGAATCCTTCCCCAAGAGCGACAAGACAGGTTTCATAGGTGCCCTGTACGATAGCAAGGGCACGGGTGAGCAAATCGGATAACGGACGTTTTGCTTGGGAAGGGTCGTACCGATGATAGGCACCGGTGGAATCTACTAGTTCGAAAGTGCGGAGGGCTTCTTTTTCGATGGAAGGTGAGAATAATCTATCCACATAGGATTGAGTATGTGCCCGGAGGAGATCTTCCCTGCCGATCCCCGTACAGGAAGGAACACGATGCCATTCAGACTCTGGACACCGAGCCAAAGGGCCTTCTTTTAAGGCTCGATACACTCGTTCCTGCTTATCGTATTGAATGGGGATGAGGATTCCGAAATCGATTAAAGGCATGGTACACTGAGGGTTGTACAGAATCATACCCGAAAAGTATACTAGGAGAATAATCTAAAGGGCAAGGAATGATCGACAACAAGTTTTACGATAGTGAAGCAAAACACTGGTGGTCTGGAGAAGACAGTCCCTTGATGTTGATTCGCTATACAATGAATCCCCTGCGTTTGAAGTACGTTCTTGAGCATTTAGGGGAAGAGTACCTATCTTTCGAAGGGCTACAGGTGTTAGATGTAGGATGCGGAGGTGGTTTCCTCACGGAGGAAATTGCCAAGTACGGATTGAGGACAGTAGGGATTGATCCTTCTAAACCTAGCATAGAAGCCGCGCGCTCCCATGCGGAAAAGATCGGTTTACGCATTCAATATTTGGAAGGCATGGGAGAAAGAATCCCTTTCCCTGATTCCTCTTTTGACATCGTGTTCTGTTGTGATGTGTTGGAACATGTGAACGATTACCAAGAAGTGCTAAAAGAAGTAAATCGAGTGTTACGCCCGGGAGGGTGGTTGTTTTTCGAAACTATCAATAGAACTCTTTTCAGCTTTTTCGTTGTAGTGTTTCTTTTACAAGAATGTGAGTTTACCAGCATCATTCCGAGAAACATCCATTGTTGGGAAAGTTTCATCAAACCCGAGGAACTGCAGAAAAGTATGAAAGCTTTGGGGTTTTTTGTTAAGGAAATCGTAGGTATCATGCCGGGATGGAACTTTCTCTATCATATTCTTTCCCTTCGAAAAAAGGTAAAACGTAAGATTGGGTATGAGGAGTTGTGCAAATTTTTCAAGTGCCATACCACCCAGTACACCGGTTTATGCTACATTGGTTGCGCATGGAAGCCCCACTAGAAGCTCTTATAGCTTGCGGGAATGGAGATTTTCCGGTATATAGAGCGTATGAAACCTACATTAGTCGTAATGGCTGCAGGAATGGGTTCCCGGTATGGGGGAATTAAACAGATCGACCCGGTAGGTCCTAATGGCGAAGCGTTGTTGGATTATTCGGTATACGATGCCCGTCGAGCGGGGTTCGAGGATGTGGTGTTTATCATTCGGAAGTCCATCGATGCAGATTTCCGCGCTTTCTGTAAGGGACGTTTCTATGATGTTCCCTATCGAATTGTATACCAAGAACTGGAAGATATCCCAAAAGGATTCTCCGTACCCCACGAACGGACCAAACCCTGGGGAACCACCCACGCGATCCTGCGGGTTCGGGAGGTTGTGAAAGGACCTTTTGCAGTAATCAATGCGGACGATTTCTACGGAAGGAACGCGTATGAAATCCTTCAAGCCTACCTTTCCCGGTTACCGGTGGATTCAAAAGATTTTGCTTTGGTAGGGTATCGACTGGAAAATACTCTTTCGGAACACGGAAGCGTGAGCCGGGGAATCTGTTCTGTGGATTTGGATGGTTACCTTCTGTCGGTAGAGGAGTACGTGAAGATCATAAAGCAAGATGGAAAAATCGAAAGTATCGAACCTTCCCAACCCGGAAGGTTCACGGGAAAAGAATTCGCTTCCATGAATATGTTTGGTTTCACTCCGGCCCTTTTCCCGTTGATCGAGCGGGAGTTCCTCGATTTCCTGGCCACAGAGGGGAAAAACCCGAAGGCGGAATGTTACATTCCCAGAGTAGTCGGGAAGCTAGTACAACAGAAGGAGATCCGGGTAAAGGTTCTTCCTTCAACCTCTTCCTGGTTTGGGATTACGTACCAGGCTGACAAGCCTATTGTGAAAGAAAAGATTCATCAATTAATCGCTTCCGGGGAGTATCCAGCGAAGCTCTGGAAATAATCGAGCATTGGTTGAATCCCTTAAAATTGGGTAAGATTTATTTCGCTCCTGCGCATTCCAAGGGACGCCACCCCTATACCCCCAACGTATTGTCTGTTATGGAATATCCTGAAAGTTCCTATCTACAGTAATCGAATTAGGTTTCCTGCCTTCCCCTTAGCGTAAGCATTCGGATGGTACCTTGGAGTTCGTTGATTTTTTTCTGTTGAGCGGTGAGTACGGTGAGGAACTCTTCGGGGGTCAATGCCTCTTCCTGTTTCTTCGCACTTTCAGCGCTGGTGGTTTCTGCCAGGTCATAGTGAGCTTCGATCTCTGCTAGTTCGAAGGAATCTTTATATTGGGACAGATCCAAGGGCAAATCGGGGAAATTCTTCGATTGGAGGATCTTTTCCGCCATCCGGCTGATCTGCTTTGACGCAAGGCATTCGGGAGCCAATTGGAGAAGAGGGCGCATCTGTTCTATCGATTCATGAACTTTATCGTCCCGGAACACGATTCCTAGACATCCAAAGGGGACTTCCAAATTCTTTTGCACAAGGTTCCTTAAACTTTCCACAATAGCCAAATCATCGGGATGCTTGGCCATATTTACGATAAGGTGAGGTTTGAAGGCCTGCAGGATTTGTCTAGCAGTGGAGCAGGCTTCAGGATCCATCCGTTCGATTTCCTGAAGGATCTTCCCCGCACTGGGAATGGAATTGGGTTGCGTTTCTTTCTGTAGGGATTTCAAGTATTCTGCGATTTCCTTTTGCTTTGCGAAGATCCGAGTGAGTAATCGGAAAATAGCATTTTTCAGAAAGCTGTAGGTGTTTAGAATGGAAGGCACCTGGGGAACGGCAACTAGGATCCCTGCATTGGAGCTCAAGAAAAAATCCAGGGTGCTTGCATGGGTCCCTGAGCCTAGATCGAGAAGGATGTAATCAGTTTCCATTTTAAGGAGATTGTCTAAAATACGCTTTCGCTGGATATAGTTAATATCAGCCGTGCCCGGCACCAGGACATCTCCTGGAATAAAGAAGAGGTTTGGGTATTCGGTGCGAATGATGATCTCTTTAAAGGATAGGGCTTTCCCAGAGATAAAGTTTCCGATGCCAGGAAACTTATTCTTGATCCCCAGTACAGAATGTAGATTGGAACCCCCGAGATCTAGATCCACTAGGATCGTTCGGAAGCCTGCTTTGCCCAGGGCGATTCCTAGATTGGCGGATAGCACGGTTTTCCCTACTCCGCCCTTTCCACTGGCAATGGGAATGATTTTTCTGTAGGAATTTTCGCAGCGAATCATAAAAGCATTGTAGTATTTCTCCCAGAAAAATAACAGTCTCCCCATGACCAAAGAGGAAAAATGCAGTATACTATACCACATGATAGAAAATCCGGCTGAACGGGTTTTCCATATTGATCGTGAATGTTACCTCATCTACCTGGGGAGTTCCCATACAGAGTATCGTCCTTTCCTACGGATTGGTAACAGCTCCAAGTTGCCGGAAGAGATCAAGAAATATGTATCCACAGTTCTCGTAACGGACAACTACACAGGGAACCCCTTTCTAGAGCATGAGAACGTGGAATTGCCCCTCAATGGGGAAACCCGCTTCGTGGGGGATCCTGTACGGATCGAAAGGCTTAAGCAATTCCTCAACGAAAAAAATCTGCCGGTGGCTGAGTACGAGTACGAAACAGTGGAATCTCCTCCCCAAAAAGGAAAATCTATCGTCTTTTTTTTCAAGAGTGGGAATCTCCACGTTCACCACAATGGGGATGAATTGTTCAATCTTCGGCAGCGAGAGATGGAGGATCTTCACTTCGTTTATCTTGCCGAACGAGTCAGTTCCTTTGTCAAAGACAACCCTCTGCGATACTTGTCCCGGGTATTCCAAAACCCAGGGTTTATCCTCCTCGGGCAGCAAATCTATTTCTTTCATGAAGGTCGATTGGGAGTCGTGCACGTTCCCAAAGACTTTTTTTGGGCACTCTCCCGAGCAGGGATCGATCCAGACATGCTCCAATGGTGCATCGAAGAACAGTTCGAAGAAGGAATTCTACAAATATTAAAACGCTCGGTGGCGATAAAGAAGGAACTTCGGGTAGCTTCCCACAGGATCGAACAACTCCGGAGCACCATAAATCTTTTTTCCGGAATGGATACGTCTCTTTTTGCCGTTGAACCAGATCCCTCGGGATGCTTCCATCTCCAGGGATTCAGGTTTTGTGAAGCTGAAGGAATGGTAGAGTTCCCTTCTACCCTTGGACTTTCTTTCTCTCTTTCTTCCACTTTTTCCCAGGGGAAAACTAATCTACAGAAGGCGCTGGAGAATAAGGGGTTACCCGCGGGTACGAGAATCCTTGGGAACCTGCCCTATCGGTTCCATTTTCCACCCCTTCCCTCTTCTACAACCCTTCTTCTTTCGTATGGAATTAACCTAGCCAAGAGTTGTGCAGAAGTAGGGGACGTACAGGAACAGGATTGGTGGAGAATGGTGGTTTCCGCGTTGAATCAGATCCATGAACAATGGAAAAAAAGTTCCTCCCGTACTTTCGATATTGAATCCTTGGAACCTCTCTTTACACAAGAACTTCCTCTGAAGGAAACAAGGGTTGTCTTTGCTTACTGGCTCTGGAATTTAGAAACACTCTTTCGGATCATCGATCCCTCGGCTGCAAGCAGGGGGAACGTGTGGGAACGCTTGCGCAAGAAGGTCAAGAGTTCTATCCGGTATCAGCTTCCTGAAGATCGAGAAGGGTGTATTCCCCTCGTTGGGGATTTTTGGGTCCTTTCGAACGGAGTACATCTCTTCTATCAAATCGAAGGGCGCCTCACTCCTCTAAAGCTCCTTCAAGCTAAAAAAGCGATCGAAAATATCGAAAAGTTACGAACCTCCCTCGAGGGAGAATCCCTCTATGTGCAAGAACGGGAACGTCTCTTGAGGTTTCTCGAACGACTCCATCAGGTGCCACCCAAGCGGGTAAAGAAAGCGACTACAACCCAACAAGCGGCGCAGCAGATCTCGGAATCGCTACTACCAACCCGTCAAACCTCTCAACCACAATCGATCCAACCCTCCACCGAGGCTCAAAAACTATCGAAGTCTACTGGTCCACTTGCAACTCCTTCGGACCTTTCATTCAAAGGAAGCCCTCTTAAGATGCCTTCTTCGGGTTCGGGTGGTGAACCGATCGATGCAGCTACCAAAAGAAGAACATCAATTCTAAACCGTTTATCCATCCCACGTTGGGGTATCTACCTATTCGGAGGACTACTCGTCTCTGGTTTGATCATAGCTCTGTGGCAGTTCGATCTTTTCCCCCCAGGGAGTGCAGTAAGCAGGCCACCCGCTAAAACGCAAAGGCAGGAGGAACGATCTCTATCTTCTGATAGTACTTCTAACGCACACTCGACTGTAACGGCTGAGGAACCAATCGCGAAACGGGAAGTTCCCATAAAAGCAGGAGAGTCGTCTGAGGGACAGAAAGATGTGCAAGCACAAAGGGAAGCACAATTGGGCAAGGATCAACGGGATGCGCGAACACAACAGGGTACCGAGGGACAGAAAGATGTGGAACGACAGAAGGATATCCAAGGAGATACCTTCCCTTCTACCTACACCGCGAATATCCCTCCCCTCGGTGCTATCCCGATTACGGTATTGGATGTGTTCTACCTGGTAAACGAGATTGCAGATGCGAATGGGTATCGAAGATTGGATTCACCGACAGATTTGCGACCAGATCCTAACTGGATCTATCCCGGTAACCGTTTTAAGCTACCCGATTCCTCGGTCTATTTAGTGGTACGAGGGGATACCCTCTGGGGCATTACGACCCGGTACATCGAGCAGGAAGTGGCAAAAGGTCTTGGGATCTTGAAATCATATCTAGGCCCCACGTTAGAATCCATAGTTCCGAAGGATAAAAAGTCTGAACTGGAAGGAGTCATCGCGAGACTCCAAAAAGAGACCCATTGCAAGGCTTTTGTGGAGTTCTTAGAAAGAAAGAAGAAGGAGGTGGTGTATAGATAGCGGTTTATTAAAGTACTGTATTGTTTTTCTATGAAGATGTACTATACTGTATTAGGAAACTCGGGGATTGCCCCAGAAATTTTTTAGGGAGGAGTTGTATATGTCAGATATATCCAGGAGCCCGAATGTATTTCATCCTACTAAACCGTCGGCTGTAGGGTCCAGGAACAGTTTAGCCCAGGAAGGCCGAAGGCAAAAAGACGAATTCGAACAAGTAATCCGGGAAGAGACAGAGAACATTCTCAACGTCATCCAGACAAAACTCCCCAAGGAAGTGTTGGAAAAGTTGGATGTGATGGGGGGATTGAAGGAGAAGCTCTACAACTACTTCAATCAAAACTACCAGAACATGTTCAACCGGTACATCGTCACCGCCGAAGACGAGATGGTGAAGAAGATCCGAAACTTCATCGACAAGGAGGAGAGCAAGACTCTTGCTCGGTACTCTCCCAAAGAAATCGCCGAGATGTTGGATCAGATTGCCGGAGCGGACAAGTTCAACACGGGTGAAATCGAAAAATCCATCGTGAACATGTACGGCCACCTCCATGGTCATATTCAGAGAGGGTTGAACGACCTAGAAAACGAAACGAACTCGTTACTGCGGCAAAAAACGGACGTAGGCGCCTTCATTCGGGGTGAGAATGCCTATTCAGTGGTCAAATGCGCCTTCAAAGACAACCTTACCAAGCCGAAAACCGTCACTGACGTAAAACTATCGGTGAACATCCTCGATTCTGAACTCATCAGTCCCATCTTCCAATATCAGGCAACGGTAGAGTACATCATCAAGGATCAAATTTCCCGCACCATCATCAACTTCATCGAAAAAGAGGTGGAAGCTCTTCAGGAACAGTTGGTGGATGAGGGCAAGGAAGAGTTGCAGGACACCGAGCTCCTCTTCGAAAAGATGAAACGGGTCCCCAACTATACGGATGACGATGTGGAGAACGAGAAATCCAAACGGTACACCTTCCTCGCGAAGAACCTGATGGATAAAATCGAAGGTCTTCGGGCAGAGATTGATCCGAAAGAGTTCGACCCTCTCAATATCCGGGAAAATTTGAAGAAGATTGTGGATCTGGAAAATATCCGAAACCGAGGATTCAACACAGCGGTAAACTCCCTTACCTCTATTCTCGATACCAGCAAGATGGGGTACCAGTACATAGAAAACTTGAAGAATGCACGAGAACTGATCATCCGCGAGTACGAGGATGTGAATGAAGCGAACCTTCCGGACGAACGGTATGTGATCCGCCTGAAGTATTACGATGCCGAGCAACTACAGAAAGAACAAGCCGCATACGACAAACAGATGGAATCCTTCAAGAATGAAATCCAGCATCTGTGGGACGTTGTGGAAGCGATCTATCAAAGCAGCAAGTCCAGCTTCAAAGTGAACGATTTCGAAGACCTTAGCCGTAAAGTAGCGGGTAAGATCCGGAGAGCCAAGGCGAAAAAGGAAAGCACCGAGCCCCTCTACGAAGAAATCGAAAAGGTATGGAACGAAATCACTCTGATCAAAGCGGAGGAAACAGACGTAGAACGGTTGAACCGAACCTACCTGTACGAAAAGAACCTGTACAAAAAAATGCTAGCCAAGTGCAGGGAAAAGATCAAAATTATTTACGGGTACCAGAATCCCCAGACGAGGGTTATCCTGGATCAGAGGGTAGATTTCCTTGAGAAAGAGTTCGAAGCGTTCGATTACCTGATCAATCCTTACCATATCCAGCCCGGACTCCTTCTCGATATCAACATCACCAGCATCAAACGGAAGAAATACACGCTGATGCAGATGGCCAACGTGCTGAACGAATTCCTCCACGGAATCTCCAAAGGGTTCCAGGACGCTGCCTTTGCTACCTTCAAGCGCAGGCGATCCACAGTCCGGGAAGATATTACCCAGCACTTCACCTCTGAAATCGACGAGCCCATCGTAAAAACCCTTCCGAAGGAAACTCCTAAGTATGGAACGGGCGAGGAATCCTCAGAAGAGGTGAAAGGGAAAGCGGATGTAACACCTCCGAAAAAGAGAGGTGGGTCTGACGAGTTACAAGAGCTCTAACCTATGGAAAACGAACTGAATTTTCTCGCGCGCAAAGCCGGTTTCAACACGGCTTTGCGCCATTTCAAACTGGTAAATCGGTATGTGGGAGAGATCCAAGAGGGGGCAAACCTAGCGGATCTACTGAATGAATCGTTGGAGAACGGAGAATTAAGAAGGGAACAGGTAAAGACGATCCTCAGTGCTCTCCTGGTCGATAAGTTCTCCTATGTATTTAAATCCCACAATATTCAGAAAGGCTGGGAGGATGCAAAGGATCTCATTACTGCGTTTCGCCCATGGGATCGGATCCAACTAGTCTTCATGTATGCCTCTCCGCAGGCAGGAACGTTCCTTATCAACCCGAAAAAGGCCGAGCATTGGGAACAAGCTCTTCCTCTCATCAAGGATGAGTTGGTGGTGGTGTATGCGGGGCCCGTTGGAACCGATTCGGTGGATGGCACGGTGTTGGATAGGGCAGTGACGGATGCTATAACTCTTTTAGATGGAGGCAAGGTTCCCACACGCGCTGAATACACCTTCCCGAAGGAAAAGGAAGCAGCTCCTGCCGAAGAACGGGTTGCCAAGGCTCCTCCAACCGTGGAAGCTCCCAAGGGTCCTGCGGTAAAAAAACGCATGACCCCCAAATATGGAGTTCTGGTAACCAATGAGCTCTTTCACAACGGAAACGTGGAAGCCTGGAAGCGGATCATCGAAAGTTACAAGGCAAAGTATCCTGACCTAGATGTGTTGATCTGGTACGAAAACGAACGGATCAACGATATCAACGCGCTTTTCAAGTGGGGGAAAGTGAAGCACGGTACTCCCATCATGATCAGTGTGGTGGGGGATAACATCAAGGATGTTTCCAAGCTGCAGAAGTACCTGTACGAGGGCGCAAGTCCAAGGTTCGAAGTATTCCTTCGGGGCGCGGTGAACCGCGTTCTGGATCTGTTCTGAGGTTATTTATGGCAGAATACTATTTTTTCTGTAACGGCCAATACGATGACAGCCCAGAGGCTATCGAGTCAATCGGAAATCGGGGAAGGCGGATCGTGGAATTGGCTACCCTCAATATCCCAACCTCCCCTGGTTTCATCCTTCCGAATGCTACGGTACGATCCTTACCTAGGACGACGAACAAGGTCTGGGAGGTCCTAATGGAACCCTTAGCCAAGACAGAGAAAGCCTTTGGCAAAGGGTTCAACGATCCTTCGAATCCCCTGCTGGTAAAAGTGGTGGAAAGCCCCATGTTAAACATCGTGAACACACAATCCATCCATAACATTGGGTTGTGCGATTCAACCATCGATGGGTTTGGGGCTTTTGTGGGAGAGAAGTTCGCCTACCACGAGTATTGTAACGTCATCCAACACATCATAGACCTGGAACTACTCACCCAAACCGATAAGGAGCGGATCTCCAAACTCAAAGCGTATCGCAAAGCCTTGGATGGGGAAACGAAAGCGGCACTCCAACGGGCTTTCAAGAATTACCGAACCCTCTATCCCGAAGAGATCTACACCGATGCCTACCAACAGCTCATGTTCGTAATTAACCTTTTCCGAAAAGTTATCGAAGAAAACACCACCAGTGAAGATTCAGCCCTCCTGATTCAAACAATGGTGTTCGGAAACTTCAACGAAAAGAGCTGTTTCGGAAGCTTTTTCACCCATAATATCATTACAGGTGAGAACGCCTTGATGGGTGAGTTCTTCACCCAGGCCTTCGATGAACGGGAAAAGGAGGGGACCCCTATTGCAAAGATAGAACCTAGGATTTTCACCCGATTACAGGAGATTGGCAAACAGCTAGAACGGAAGTTCAAGGAGATCCGTCGGGTACGATTCACCGTAGAAAATGGAGAACTTTGGATTATCGATCAACAGCCTGCGGCGAACAAATCCACCCAGGCGGAAATTAAAAGTCTCCTCGATCTATTGAACGAAGGAATCGTGGACGAAGAATTTGTCATAAAGGCGATTAAACCTGGGAGACTGTCAGAGATCCTTCATCCCACCTTAGACCCTTCGTCGGTCAAGAAGTATCCGAAAGTCACAGGCGGAATTGCGGGGGCAGTAGGGGCGGCCATAGGAAAAGTATACTTTTCCACAGACGCTCTTCTAAAAGCTTACCGACAGGCTGTGCAGACGAATCAGTCAACCGATTTCATTTTAGCGATGCCCGCCACCTTCGCCGAAGACGTGAAAGCCATTGAAGTAGCCAAAGGGGTCCTAACTTCTGAGGGTGGGTACGCGTCCCACGCTCCGGTAGTAGCTCGAAGCTTGGGAAAAGTAGCCTTGGTATATCCAGACATCGAATTCACCAAAGAGGGGATGAAGGTGGCAGGAAACTTGGTGAAAGAGGGGGATGTGATTACGTTGAACGTTCCCTACTATGACCCTCCTGCCATTTACTTGGGAAAAGGGACCCTCATGAAACCCACACCGGAGGATTCTGGTTTATTGGAACTCCTGGAAATCGTTCAAAAGTATATCTATGGGTTCGACGTTCATGCCAACGCGGATCAACCAAAGGATGCACAGTTGGCTCGCTTGTTCAAAGCACCGGGAATTGGTCTATGCCGAACCGAACACATGTTCTTCGCCGAGGATCGGATCAACCGATTCCGTTACATGATCTTTGCAGAGACTCAGGAAGAGCGACTAGCGGTACTGGAAGAATTGAAGAAGGACCAATCGGAGGACTTCTACCAACTGTTCAAAATCATGCAAGGGTTCCCTGTTACCATCCGTCTTCTCGATGCACCCTTACATGAGTTCCTCCCCCACACGAAGGATGGGATGGCAGATTTCGTGAAATACCTGCAGAAGCGAAAACGGAAAATGACTCCCGAAGAAGTCAAGACAAGGTGCGATCTGCTTCGGGAAGTAAACCCCATGCTAGGGCATCGAGGAGTTCGGATCGCCATATCGTATCCTGAGATCTACAACATGCAAGTACGGGCTATCTTCGAAGCAGCGTACCGCCTGAAAAAAGAAGGGGTCAATGTCATACCCGAGATCATGATTCCCGTGGTCATGACCGCTTCGGAAGTGAAGATCATCCGGAATGGGAAAAAGATCGAAGGAAAAACTATAGTTGGTATCCGGGATATCGAAGAAGAGGTCAGAAAACAGTTCGGGTTCGAAGAACCTGTCCATTATCGGGTTGGCTCCATGATCGAGCTACCGGCTGCCGCCCTTCAAGCCGGCGAAATTGCCCGGTATGCCGAGTTCTTCAGTTTCGGGACGAACGACCTGACCCAAACAACTAATGGTCTGTCCCGGGATGATTTCAACAACTTCTTCTCCGATTACAACGAAATGGACCTTCTTCCCCAGAACCCCTTCAAGGTATTGGGCGACCAGGTGAAAGAAATGATCAAAATCGCTTCGGAGCGGGCTCGATTGGTGCGACCAGACATCGTGCTAGGTCTATGCGGGGAACACGGGGCAGAGCCGGAGAATATTCCTTTTGCTCAGCAAGTAGGAATGAACTACGTATCCTGCTCGCCCTATGGAATCCCCATCGCGAAACTCGCCATCGCCCAGTACAATCTCTCTCAAAAGGAAGCACGGGCGAATTAAGCTAATAAGTGACACCTTCCTCTATGGAGTCCCATTAGATAGAGGAAGGTGTTTTCTTTTCTAGAACCGATAGAAGTAGGATCGATTGGAGGATTCCCTACCCTTTTGAAAGTTCATGAGGTTGATGAAACTTTCCAGTAAAGCGAGTTTGATGGTAGCTTCGCCTACCCATGTGCTCTCATGATAGTGCAGGAGGACCGTGAGAAGCTCCTGTTGGCAGAGAGTGGAGCATTTAGGGGGAAGAATTAAATTCGAATAGTCTTCCGGAAAGAGGAGTTTCTTCAGGAATCCATCGAGGAGACGACTCCCGTTGTAGTAATGCTTATATGCTTTATGATGGATGGATCCATCTGCCACGAAAGTCTTCTGAATCCGCATGTTTTGAAGGAAAGCTTCGGAAAAGCTCTTCTGTAGAAAGAGTTCTTCTCGATCCTCGGGGAGGAGCGGTTCATGTTCCCACTCTTCCAGGATCTTCTTTCCCTGATTGATTTGTTTCTGGGCAAGGACGAACTTGATGTGGAAAGGCCCCTCCTGTCGGATGTGGGGATTTTCCAACCCGTAGGTATAAAAAAGGTGAATTCCGTTTTCTATTTTCTGCCACGCTCTCTGAAGTTCTGGATAGATTCGAAGGGCAACATTAGGTTCTTCTTCCGGTTCCCTTTCTTCCATGTCTCCTCTAGTGAGGGCATCCCGGATCAATGTGTACGCTTCATTGAGCCTTAGGGTCATTTCATGTGACCATTGGAGTCGGTCTTGGTTTCGATCTGGATGGTACTGTTTGATCAGGCTCCTGTAAGTAGTTTCCAGATCGGTTAAAGTTATGGGAAGGGTGATCTGCATGAAGGAAAGAGCTTCAGGTAGAGTCATTCGCTTAGGATTATAGAGAGGGACAGAAAACTATACAAGGGATAGGAATAGGAAACCCAAAGATCGATTTCTTGGTGCTAGCGGTAAGGAATTTGGACAAGAAATCATCAGAAAGATTTGACAGAATAGAGAGAAACTCATACAATAGGGTAAAACGGTAAGAGGTGGTAGTGTATGGCTATAGTAAAAGAACTATTCGAGGCCTACAACAAAAAAGAACTACCTACTGCAGGTGGTTATATTGTGAGTGCGTTTTTCGATGACACTTCCACATATACGAAGTACGAGATTATATCCTTCAGCAATGTGAAAGATATCTATACCAACGAGGAAGGTCTCGTGTTTCAGGCGGATGGTCAGAAAGTGTTCGTGCTGGTAGAGCCTGCCAACTATCCCAATAAACATATCGAACCAGCCTATAGAAACAATTTTCAGCGCATCCCCTATCGGCTCAGGGAACTGAATATTTACACCAGTGCCAGACAGGATCGAATCATGATCGGTAAAGAACCTGTAATGACCTACACGTCCTTTACGGTCCTGAAATCCTTTGGACAGAACTATTCCTACATTTTCTACATGACAGACGATATCATCGAAGGCATGCGGGATTACTTCATGAAATCCATCTGGAAGGAAGCTCGGGTTCCGCGGGTGGATGCGCAGAAAGTTACCGAAATGATCCTAGAGGTCTTTAAAAAGATTATCGTTCATTGATCGGTCAGCTCACCGTGTTCTAGGAAGCTGTAGTAACCCTCTTCGCTGAAGATAATGTGGTCTAGAAACACGATTCCTAGAAGTTCCGCTACATTTCGGAGTCTCGTGGTTACCTGCTTGTCTTCTGCGCTGGGGTCGAGATTCCCCGAAGGATGGTTGTGAGCAATTACCAAGGCGGCTGCTCGATCCTGTAAAGGGTCGGCAAATACTTCCCTCGGGTGCACCAATGACCTATTGACCAATCCAATGGATACTACCCGGATGGCTAGTACTTCATGTGCTCCATTGAGGGAGATGGAAAGAAAGTATTCCTGCTTACGGTTAGCATAGTGGGACACCAAAGGAAGCACATCACTGGGAAATCCTATTCGTTTGCGTGCGGGACATAGGGAGCGTCTGGAAAACTCCAGTGCAGCGAGGATAAGAGTTGCCTTGGCCTTTCCTATGCCTGGAATCCTCATCAATTCATCCACCGTGATACTGCCATTGGAACGATCCAAAAAATCTAGCAGTAAGGAGGCGATCTTCTCAACTCGGGCTACTCTATTTCCTGAACCGATGAGGATGGCAAGGAGTTCCGCATCGGATAGAGTGGATACCCCCTGGAAGTAGAGTTTTTCCCGTGGACGTTCCTCGGTGGGAAGGCTAAGGATTTTTCCTTTCAGGTAGAGTTTCATCTACCCATGTTAACAGCATACACGTTCCCTTTGATTCGGTTTCGCTTCTGATTTTCTAAAAAAAACTCTCCCTTGCTGGGAGAGTTTGTATGATAGGGCTCGATCCTTTAAGCTACCCGAACAACCGTGGGTTGCATTTTCACGTATTTTATAGCGGTAGCCTTTCTAGCCAGTTCGATGAAGGTTTCCACGATTATGGAGGGCACGAGATAGTCTTTGTGGAGATTTTTCTTACAGGTCTCTTTCAGATCTTGTAACATGTTCTTTAAATTCGCTACATACTGTTTGTGTAGTTCGATGGCAGTCTCGATTTCATGGGGAGTAGCTCCCTTGTACTGATGGTAATCGGCAATACATTCTTCCAGGTATACTTTGGACTTGTCGTTCAATTCACTGATCTTTGCCTCGATCACTTTCATAAACTCGTCCAACCTCATGGAGGTCAGAACCAGTATTCCCCGATCTCTTTCATCTTGTGTAACTGTCATAAGAACCTCTCCTTGATTCGAGAAGTGATGTTTGCTTTTAATATAACACAGATTGGGATCTTTAGCCATATCCCATGGACAAATTTTCTGATAGAATCTCGATGGAGAAGATTATGCGGAAGAAGAAACCATTGATCTTTGCGCATAGGGGAGTAAGCTCTAAATGCCCGGAGAATACTCTATCTGCCTTTCGTAAGGCCATCCAAGTTGGAGCCGATGGGATTGAACTAGATGTGCACCGATCTAAGGATGGAAAACTAGTGGTCTGCCATGATGAAACGGTAGATCGTACCACCAATGGAAAGGGTGTCATCCAGGAGATGACGGGGAAGGAACTTTCCCTGCTTGATGCGGGGGGATGGTTTGGGAATGAGTTTCGGGGGGAACGGATACCCTTTTTGGAAGAAGTCCTGATTCTCTTGCAACCCACAACCCTTTTCTTGAATATCGAGTTAAAAACCGATTATTTCTTTTATCCAGGTATCGAAGAGGAAACTTACGCCATGGTTCAAACGTATGGAATGGAAGATCGGGTGATCTTGTCTTCTTTCAATCACCATACCGTGCTCCGGTTCCAACGAATCGCGCCAAAGGTTCTTACCGGAATTCTGTATAGTTGCCACCTTTACGAGCCCCACAAATATGCGGCTTCATTGGGGGTAAAAGCGTTACATCCTCCCATGCATCTCGCTCCCCCTGAAATCATTGCGGAGGCTCACGAAGCAGGCCTTTCGGTGCATGGGTGGTTTTCTCGGGAACGCTTCGATGTATCAAAAGCAAAAAGTTACCTGGACTCAGGCGTAGATATCCTGATTACCAACTATCCGGAGGAATACCTGGCATTACGGGAAAAGGGATGATTGAAGTTTCGAAGCGAGGTACTTTAGGGTGTAAGATTCCTGCACTGTGGGAAGTGCCCTAATCCCCATGCTTTTTACCATGTCTTCTGGGCTCCCTTCCGCTACAAGGTACCCCCCCTCATCCCCACCTTCAGGCCCCAAATCGAGAATCCAATCGGCCTCTGCGATTAAGTCTAGATTGTGCTCGATGATCACCAGTGAGTGCCCGGCGTCTACCAACCGGTGCAAAACAGTCAAGAGTTTCTCGATATCCGCCGTATGGAGACCAATGGTAGGTTCATCTAATATGTAAAGGGTAGGTGGAGGAGCTTTTTTCCCTGTATGGCCGATTTTGGCAAGTTCTGTTACCAACTTCAACCGTTGCGACTCGCCACCACTCAACGTGGGACTCGGTTGCCCTAAGGTGAGGTATCCCAGGCCAACCTCCTGCATCAGTTTCAATGCGTGATGCACGGTGGGGTGGAAAGAAACGAACTCTACCGCTTCGTCCACGTTCATGGCCAGAACATCGGCGATCGATTTACCTCGGAAGAGGATGGAACAGGTTTCCGGTTCGAACCGTTTTCCCCCACAAGCCTCACAGGGAGCTTCGGCATCAGGCAAGAAGCTCATCTCGACTTTTTTCATTCCCTGCCCCTCGCAGATCGGGCAGCGACCACCAGGCACATTGAAGGAAAAGCGACTTGGTGTATACCCACGGACGCGAGATTCAGGCAGTTCGGCAAAGAACTTTCGTATGGGATCCCAGAAACCTATATAGGTGGCAGGACAGGAACGAGGGGTTTTCCCTATGGGAGTCTGGTCCACTTCTAGAACTCTTTCTAGGGATTCCCAACCTTCAATGCTCTGGCAGCCAACGTAGGGTCTTGAAGATTGGGTTCGAAGGGAAACCGCCTTTTCTTGATCGGAGTGCTTTTGCCTCTTCCTTTGGATGAGCCGTTCGAGGGAAGCGCGAAGGATTTCCCGCACAAGGGTGCTCTTCCCGCTCCCACTTACTCCCGTTACAACCACGAACCTCCCTAGGGGGATTGCCACATCGAGCTCTTTGAGATTGTGGAGGGTAGCGCCGCGGATCCGGAGTCGGGGGGTTTCGACACTCACAGGCCTCCGGTTCTTTCGAAGGGGGTGGGGAAGTGGCCGGATTAAATACTTTCCTGTGATACTATAAGGATTCTGGGCAACGGTCTGGGGAGACCCCTCGGCAAGGATCTTTCCTCCTAGGCTCCCGCCACCGGGCCCGAGATCGATCACATGATCTGCCTGTCGAATCGTTTGCTCGTCGTGTTCCACCACCACGAGGGTATTCCCCTTGTTCTGTAGCATCCTCAAGGTGGAAAGGAGGCGTTCGTTGTCTCTACTATGGAGGCCAATCGTAGGCTCATCTAGAATGTAGCATACTCCCCGTAGATTGGAGCCGAGTTGAGCGGCCAACCGCACTCTCCGGCTCTCTCCTCCACTCAATGAAGGGGCCGATCGATCCAAACTCAAGTACGAAAGCCCCACCTCTTCCAAGAAAGAGAGTCGGGAAAGAAGTTCCGGAAGGATCTCTTTCCCGATATCCAGGTCTCGCCCTTCCAACTGCAACGTGGAAAAGAATCGAAACGCTTCTTTTACCGACATAGCGGTAATATCGGCGATGGAGTATCCTTTGAAGGTCACGGCCAATGCTTCGGGTTTAAGCCGTTTTCCTTTACAGGAGGGGCAAGGAACTTCCTCTCCTTCGTACCATTCGTTCCACCAAATTTCTTCCCCGCTCTGGGATTCGTCGAATCCCGGAATGACAAGACCCGTTCCGTAGCAACGGGGACACCATCCATGTTTACTATTGAAAGAAAAAAGCCTGGGGTCTGGATCTGGAAAGCTCGCTCCACAGGAAGAGCACATCCGTTTGATGGAATAAAAACGTTCCTCCTGTTTGAAAGCGACTCGCAGACTGCCCTTCCCCAATTGGAGGGCCTTTTCGATGGAGCGGTGTAGAGCTTCCTCTAGAGGCAGGTTGGGATCTATCGGAATGGGAAGATCGATGGAGTGCTCCCGGTACCTCGAAAGGGTAGGCCAAGAATTCGTTGGATACAGTTCACCATCCACCCGAAGGAAGGGAAACCCCTGTTTCCGGGCATACGAAGCGAGTTCTTTGTAAATCCCTTTCCGATTGACGATCAGGGGAGCATAGATCTGGAAGGAATCTATCGTCTTTTTTCGGGCACTGATAGGGGCCGGAGAACGCTTGTGGAGCTCTTTTAAAACCAGATCCAAGATATTTTCCGGCGTCTGGGTCTCTATGGGAACCATGCATTGGGGACAATGGTAGGTGCCAAGCTTGGTGAACCAGAGCCGAAGGAAGTGGTAGATCTCGGTAATCGTGGCAACGGTGCTTTTTCTACCTCCCCGGCTTCCATGTTGTTCGATGGAAACGGTAGGTGGCACCCCTAGAACCTCCTCCACGTCTGGTCTCGGTAACACTTCGATGAATTGACGAGCATAGGCGTTTAGGGTTTCCAGGTACCTTCGTTGCCCCTCGGCAAACAGAATATCGAAGGCAAGGGTGCTCTTTCCACTGCCACTGACCCCTGTAATAACGGTGAACCGATCGAGGGGAATGGTGGTAGTGATATGCTTCAGATTGTGTTCCCTCGCTCCCCGGACAAGGATGTTTCGATCCAGGGGAAGAGTTGATAAAAATTGTAGAGGAGAGTAGGAATAAACGGCTTCAGCCACGTTTCCCTTTGACGGCTCTTTCCCTGAATGGATTGCCGTCTGTTCGTACCGGATGGGATGGGGGAGTGCCTGCGATAGGTAGGCTCGCAAGGAACGACCCGTATAGCTTTCCGGTACGGAAAGGATGGTCTCCACAGGTCCTTGGGCAACGAGTTTTCCCCCTTCCTCACCCCCCTCGGGCCCAAGATCCAGGATATAATCGGCAGAGGCAATCACATCCATGTTATGCTCGATTACAATGAGGGAATGACCTGCTTCTTTGAGCGTTTGGAGCACTCGAAGAAGGACAGCGGTATCCTCGAAGTGAAGCCCCGTGGTCGGTTCATCCAGTAGGAAGAGGATATGGGAAGATCTGGTTCCTCTAGTATCCGCGAGGTACCCCGCTAGCTTTAACCGTTGAGCTTCCCCTCCGCTCAACGTGGGAACTCCCTGTCCCAAGGTTAGGTAACCGAGTCCTACTTCTTTTAGAAAAGTGAGTTTTGTCGTGATCTCCTTTTTCCCTTGAAATACTCTCAGAGCTTCCTCAACCGTGAGATCCAACACATCGGCTATGGAAAGAGTATCTCCTGTATCGGTCTCGTAGAGGATCTCCAACACTTCTTCCCGGAATCGTTTCCCATCGCAATCCGGACATCGTAGGTACACATCGCTCAGGAACTGCATTTCCACCCGTTCGAATCCTTTGCCTTCGCAGGTGGGGCACCTTCCGTTCCCGGAATTGAAACTGAAGGTTCCGGCAGTGAATCCTCGTTCTTTAGCCAGTGGAAGGGAAGCGAAGAGTTTCCGTATCCCATCGTAGGCTCCCATGTAGCTAGCCGGGTTTGAGCGGCTGGATTTTCCAATGGGTTTCTGATCTATCAACACCACGCGATCGATCGTTTCGAAACCCGCGATTCTCTTGACGTTTCGTAGAGCAGTATATCTTTTTTCTATAAGTCTCTGCAGGTTGGGGTAAAGAACCTCCTCCAAGAGGGTCGATTTACCGGAACCACTTACCCCACTGATCACAACCAATCGATGGAGGGGTATCCGGAGGGAAAGATTTTTCAAGTTGTGAACGGTGGCGCCTTCGATGAGGAGGAAGGAATCGGGCGAGGGGAAGGGCGCTTGCGGGGTTAAGTACGCTTTCTTTTCCCCTCTGAGGTACTTAGCGGTGAGGGAAGTGGGATGGGAAAGGAGGGTAGATTTGGGACCCGCGAACACTACTTGTCCCCCTTGTCGCCCGGGGCCAGGCCCCATATCGATGATGTAATCTGCCGCTTTAATTACCTCTGGATCGTGTTCCACTACCAGTAGAGTGTTCCCCGTGTCCCGAAGGAGGTGAAGAATCCGGATGAGTCGTTCGATGTCACGGGGATGGAGCCCAATGGAAGGTTCGTCCAGGACAAAGAGGGTGTTTACTAGAGCAGACCCCAAAGCGGTAGTGAGATTTATCCGTTGAAGTTCCCCTCCGCTTAAGGTTCGGGATTGTCGGTCCAACGTGAGGTATCCCAATCCCACATCAACTAAGTAGGTCAAACGGGTCAATACCTGTTGAAGAAGAACCCCACAAGTATTCTCCTGTTCGGGAGTTAAGGTAAGGCGGGAAAGGAAATCCTTCGCTTTATGCAGGGGAAGGGAGGCTAGTTCGTGGATGTTCAGTCCTCCTTCTGCTTTCGAACCGCCCAGACGCCACAGGAGGGCTTCCTCTTGTAACCGGGCACCCTTGCAGGTGGGACAGATCTTATAGTCACGGTACCGGGACAACAAGACTCGGATGTGCATCTTGTAGGCTCGAGACTCGAGCCATTCGAAAAACCTCTTTACTCCGTACCATTTTCCCTCCTCCCAGCTACCCTCTCCCTCGATCACCCATTGTTTCTGAGTAACGGTAAGGTCTTTCCAGGGTACATCGAGAGGAATGTCCCGTCTTCGGGCAAAGGATTCCAGATCTTCCTGACATTCCCTGTAACTTTCAGTTTGCCAGGGTTTAATGGCTCCTTCCTGGAGACTCAACGTTTCGTCCGGAATCACCTGCTCGTAATCCACATCGATGATCCTTCCGAACCCCCGGCACTTGGGACAGGCCCCTAAGGGCGAGTTGAAGGAGAAGAAGTTGGGGAAGGGTTCCCGATAATACATGTCACACTCGGCGCAATGGAGATCGTAAGAAAACTTCCATTGGGCAATGGGGGTTGTTCGATCCTCACCAAGCTGATACACAATGAGGCGACTTTTTCCGAATCGAAAAGCCGTCTCCAAGGCTTCACGGGTTCTGCTTTCCGTATCGGAAGAAAAGAGGATCCTATCCTGGATCACCTCTAAATGATCCTTCGAGCGATCGATGAACCGCGTGTATCCTTGGGTAGATAGCACCTCTCGAAGAGTCTCAGGGGAGGATCCGGGAGGAACCGGCACGGTGAAGGAGATTAGGATTGGAATAGGGGCGTTTCCAGACACTTTTCTTAGGAACACGACGATCGAATCGGGAGTATCTTTCCGTACCTCTTTTCCACAGGATCGACAGTACAAACTGGACAACTGGGCATAGAGGATCTTGAGGTAGTCGTTGATTTCCGTCATGGTCCCAACGGTAGATCGAGAGGTGCGGACTGGGTTGGCCGCTTCAATTGCAACCGCGGGAGGAATTCCTAGGATTCTATCAACTCGAGGTTTGTCCATCCGTTCGAGGAACTGCCGGGTATAGGCGGAAAAGGTTTCGATATATCTTCGTTGCCCTTCCGCGTACACGGTATCGAACACGAGGGAAGACTTCCCGCTTCCACTGACTCCTGTAACAACCGTCATTTTACCAATGGGAATATCGAGAGAAATGTTTTTTAGATTGTTCTGCCGGGCTCCTTCGATACGTATTACGGGGATTGTCATCTGATTAGAAAAGTCTTGTTTCCCTATGGAATTGTTCATATCCTGCGAAGAAGGTACCCTACCATGAACGTAAGGGAATGTAAAGAATCGGTCCTTGACGCTTCCCACATGGATAGATATACTCACCTCATTCAACAGACACGGCACGTAACGGGATGTAGCCTAGCGGCTAAGGCGCCTGCTTTGGGAGCAGGAGACCGGGGGTTCAAATCCCTCCATCCCGAAAATGCGCCCATAGCTCAACTGGATAGAGCAACTGCCTTCTAAGCAGTAGGTCGGGGGTTCGAGTCCCTCTGGGCGTAGGATCGATCTATCTAACTTTCCCTTCGATCTTTTTCACCGTTTCCTCTGTCCAGGGAGTAGGAATTCCTAGGCGTTTACCCATTCGTACGATCGTGCCTCCAAAGAGGTCCCCCTCGTTTGGTTTTCCCGGCACTTCAAGGTCTCGCTGGTAACTAGTCTTTGTTGCATAAGGGAAAGAACTACCTCGAGCAAGAACGTCCGCCACAATGGTAGGAGGGAAGAAGACGCCCTTTGCCTTTGCCAGGGCAGCGATCTCTTCGATGATGTTCTTGAGGCGTTCTACGAGGGAAGGATCTTCCAGTACAGCACCGATACTTTTTCCGCTCAAACCGGTTACCAATCCAAACGAGGCGATAAAGATATACTTGTTCCAGAGAGCGGGGAAGGGATCCGGCTGCCATTCGAAGGGAACCTGTGCCTCTTCCATGGCCTGGATCAGGGACGCGGGATCGTAAGCGGGATACTGCGGATCAGCTCCTGCGATCACATTACCCGTTCCTCCCAATTGATGTACTACTCCCGGAGCTTCCCGGGTGGAGGAAATATAGATACAGGCGGGAAGGACGATTCCGGTGTTCAAAACGGCTCGAATGCGTTCATAGATATCGATCCCATTGAGAAGGGGGAGAATCAGGGTTTTATTCCCTACGATAGGTTGGATCTGACGGCAGATCTCTTCTATGTGGTATCCCTTCACGCATAGCACGATCAGGTCTTGAATGGGTAGTTTCGAAGGGTCTTCTGTTGCGTGGGTAGGATGTATCGTGGTTTTTTCTCCCGAAGGGGAAACGAAGGTGAGCCCTTTCTCCTGTATAGCCTTCAGATGTTCTCCCCTGGCAAGGAAGCTTAGTTCCCGATCCGGGTTTCCCTTCAACCATCCCGTACCGAACCGGTAGGCCATGTATCCTCCAATTCCACCAATGCCGGCTATGCAAATTCGGTTCATTTGTTCCTCCTTAGCGCTTTATTCTGTGATAATGGGATGCCACTTTGGCACCCAGTGTTCCCTCGCTTTCATCACTTCTTCATAGGGGGGGATACTAGTCCTGCCTCCTAACCGTTCAACCGAGAGTGCTGCCGCTACTGTGGCTATGAGAAGGGATTCCCGAAAGGATTGTCCCCATAGGATGGCTGCGGCAAAAGCACCATGGAAGATGTCTCCTGCCCCCGTGGTATCCAACGCTTTTGCGGGATACGCACCAAGGGAAAAGCTTGCGTGTGCTATCGGAGGGGGAACCTGGGTAGCTTGATTAAGACATGAGGCTGTGTTTGGAAGTAAATTGGAGTCATGGAGCGGCTTCGCTGCTTCTAAGAAGCAGCAGCCTTTTTCCCCAAGGGTAATCACAGGATTCCGGATTCCCCTAGCTTTAAGGGCGTTTAAAAGGTAACCATAGGGAAAAGAGTCCGAGCTTTCATCCAAGGGTTTACTGGTTAGAGGGATATCGGTCCGAGAGTCAGTAGCCGCTACTTCCCGAGCGAACCGTTCTGAAGCGATGCAGTAATCGACGCGCGGAGCTAAAAGTTCCGTGCCCGTTCGCAGGGAGCCCGCGTCGAGGATCGAAATCGCCTGGGGGAAAGACTCTAAAGCGGCAAGGGAAGCCTCTGGTTCGTGTCCATCGAAGAGAAGGAGGTCGGGTGGAGCGGTTTGTAGGGATCGAAATAGAGCTGCCGCTTCATTGGCTTGAATCTTACCATGTCCCTTCCTGTTAACGATCGTCCGGGAACCGGTTCGGGTATTGACTAAAATGATGGAAAGGGGAGTCGTGAGCTCCTCCTTTTGCTGTACATTTCTTGTGTGTACCCCTGAGCTCTCGAGGTCTTTCAGGGCTCGTTCCCCATAAGAATCGCGTCCCACAGTCCCCCAAAAGGCGGTCTCGATGCCCCATTGGGCAAGAAGGGATGCCGCATTGGCGGCGGGTCCTCCAGAGGATTCGAAGATCCGATCGAGCTGGTATTTCGTGTTTTCAATTGGGTATGTTTCCAGGGGAAGGGTGATGTCGTAAGAAAGGTGTCCAATACAGAGAGCTCGTTTCATGGATCCTTTCCGAAAAGCAAGCGGAACTGTTGTAGAAGTTCTGCTTTTGCCTCTCTGTAGGAAAGAGAGGTAACGTACCCCGCGGCATTCTTGTGTCCTCCTCCGCCTAGCTTTTGGGCGATCGCAGCCACATTGAGGGTAGAAGGGGAACGGAGGCTTACCGAAGTCTTGTTCGGCTCCTCTTCCCGGAGGAAGGCAACCGCCTCGCACCCTTCCACGGAAAGCAAGAGCTGATAGAGGGGATCGGATTGTCGGTGTTCAGATCCAAAGGATTTGTACTCCTCGTGAAGGATATGAGTAAGAAGGAGCTTCCCCTCGAAGTAAGGTTCCATGGTCGAGAGAATCTTGGCCAAGTAGCGGCGGGATTCGAGGGAATAGTTCCCGAAGGTTTCCCGGTATATGGATTTGGGAGTGACTCCTTTTGCCGCGAGCCGACTGAGAAGTTCCAAAGATTCTGCAGCTTCTATTTCCAGGTGACGGAAAAATCCAGTGTCAGTGGCAAACCCTAAAAACAGGTACCGAGCTTCCTCTGGAGTAGAAGTATCTCCAAAAGCTTCTATTACTTTCTGGATCAAGAGGGTAGTGGAGGGAGCGTTGGGCTCGATGTACTGTACAATACCCTGCACTATGCCGTTGGGTTGATGGTGATCGATCACCCCCGTATCCAACCCTTCTAGGATTGAAGCGAATTGTGCGGTGCGGGAGAGGGAGGAACAGTCTAGCACAATTAGGCCGAAACGGGGGTTTACATCCGCTTGGGGAAGGGTATCGAGGAAGAAGGAGCGGTAGGGAGCAATTTCTTTTCGCTGCCAGGGACCGGGCGATAGAAGAATGACCTGTTTCCCCCTGCGTCGCAAAAAAGATCCGAAAGCCAATTGGGATCCGATGGAATCCCCATCCGGTTCCTCATGAGCCACAATGTAGTACCCCGGGTACTGTTGGAGGAAATGGAGGAGAAAATCAGGAGGGGATTTTAGAGCCATAGGATATGCTTACCTCTTGACATGATTACATCGTGAGCAAGGTAGTTTGCCTACAGGGACCCGAGAGATGCAGTTGTCCTTTCCAGACGTAGGCGTTCACCTCTGTCCGCATCCCAAACTCTGCGAAATAGAGCCCTGGTTCAATGGAAAAGCAGGATCCTTCCAAAAGCAACCTGTCGTCTGGGAACTCAACGGAATCCAAGTTCACACCGAAGCCGTGGAGTTCTCGATCGATTCCATGACCGGTTCGGTGTTTCAAGGCTTGACCATACCCAGCCTCTTTCAGGAAGTTTCGACAGAAGGCATCCACCTCTTTTCCAGAAACAGATTTTCTTGTTTCGAGTTTCTGCTGGATGAAGGAGATGGTCCGGTCCCGCGCTTCAGTTAGAATGGCGAATCCATCTTCGAGAGAGGGCGGAGGAGTAGTGCCCGTGAATCCTACCCAAGAAATGTCCGCATAGGTACCAAAGTCCCCCTCTTCCTTTGCCCAGAGGTCCAACTGGATCACCTGGTTGATTTCTATCGGGCTTCCCTTTCCCTGGGGAGAGTAGTGAGGATTTCCGGAATGAGCTCCGCAAGCTACGATGGGTGGGGAATGGGTATAGAGTTTTCGGTTTTCCAGCTCTTTCAAAATGTGTTGTTGCACATCTCCTTCGTAGAGAGGGTGCCCCCGGGACAGTTGTTGGCAGATAAGGCTCCACGTTCCTTTAACGATTTCGTACAGATGTGTGGAAGCCCGTTGGTGAGATTGAACCATCTCTTCCGTCAGGGTTCCTCGGAATCGTTGTAGGAGCGTAGCCGCAGAGACTAGAGTGAATCCACACTCTTCCAGCAAAAGGGCTGTTCCGTGATCGAGGAATGAAAGAACCCTGAGGGTTGTAGAGTACTGGCAGGCTAACCGTTGGGTTTTGGACAACACTACCTTCCGGAAAAGTTGGATTAGAAGATCCCTTGAATCGTACAGGAAGGTTTCTCCCGGCAAGTTGTCCAGGATGTTCCGTTCGATGGTATGCACGATTTTAACTGGAGCCCCTTCGGAAAACACGATGTAGTACCAGGGGCGGGTGTTCTTGGAGGACCGATCTAATTCTAGGATCGATTCAGAAAGGGGATCCCGGTGCTGAAAGGAAGAAAAAAGCCATCCCCCTACCTTCTCTAGGCGGATGGCCTTCTGGACGGCCTGTAGGTCGAACAATCAGAACTCCAAAGATGGTTCTTCAATGTTGAACTTGTCCGTTAGGTCCTGTGTTGGATTCAGGGAACCCCAGGAAATATCGTGCATGTTTTTCTTTAAGAATAACCGCACGTGAGAGAACTTGCCGTTCTTCCAAAAGATCATCATGTAAGGGTACGAAGGATCATCCCCCCATTGGATTTCCCCTTTGGCTAGTTTCCCGTCCTTGGAAGCGGATTGGGAAAACCATTTGTGGGGAATGTAAGCTTCTGCGATATCCAATTTGCTGGTGGTGTAGAGGATTTTGTATCCCAACTGGTGGGGATACACCTTTTCGATATAGATAGTTCTGGCATAGTATTCCGAATCGAGAGCGTAGAGCCCTATTCCTACAACCAGGAAGAGGCATAGTACCAAAAGAGTTCCCTTTTTCAAGATGCTCCTCCTCATACGCGAATTAATCCCATTATAGTAGCATTCTTTGAAAAATATCAAGGTTGATGCGTCCTGTTTTGGGCAATTCGGCAGAGAATGAAGAAGGCATGCCGGGTAGCTCCTGGATCGGCAATTCCCTTTCCGGCTATATCGAAGGCCGTTCCATGAGCAGGGGTGGTTATGGGTACGCTGAACCCCGCGTGGTAGGTGACTCCCCTGTTGAACCCAAGAAGTTTTGTGGCGATCTGTCCTTGGTCATGATACATGGAAAGAATCCCGTCCAGTACCCCGTCTCGGAGTTTCAGAAAGATCGTGTCCGCGGGGTAAGGTCCTGAAACCGTGATCCCTTCTTTCTGGGCTTTCAAAATTCCAGGTTCTATTTTGGTTTGCTCCTCATCTCCGAACAAACCATGTTCCCCTCCGTGTGGATTTAACGCTGCTACCCCAATGCGGGGATTCTGTTTTCCGTAGGAAACCATGGCCCGGTGGAGGAACCGAATCGCCCGATACACTCCTTCTGGATTGATGAGAGAGGGGACTTCCCTGAACGCAACATGGGAGGTTACCCGCATGGTCCAGTATTCGTCCAGAATATTGATCTCTTCCAAGGCCTCGTTGTTGGGGAGGTGGTGTTTCAAAAGATCCAGTTCGCTGCCAAAAGGGGATCCTCCCTTGTGCATGGATTCCTTGTTAAGGGGAGCGAAGAGAAATCCGTGAATGAGCCCTTTTTTGATCAGTTCGAGGGTAAACAGGATGCTTTCCAGTACGTACTTACCCGCTCGGGAATCGACTTTACCCAAGGGAACGGTTTCAGGGTCCACGCCAGGCAAGTGAAGGAGAAGGAAATCTTCTTCCCGTTTGGGAATCTCTTCCCATTGGGTGATTTTGGTGGGGACGCGAGGGGTGGTGCGGGCGATCCGTACACCTGCTTCCCAGTGCCGTTGATCCGTGACGAGCAAAATATTCGCTTTGTCAAAAACGGATTCGTCGGAAAGGAGCTTCGCCACCAGTTCAGGCCCGATCCCAGCTACATCTCCCAGAATGATTCCGATTCGCGGTTTTCTATCCGTATTCATCCAGTACTCCTATCTTATCTTCATAACATTCCCAGAATTTTGGGCAGGCTCAAAACAAAAAGGTCGGGGAAATGGATCACCAGGGCGAGGACTAAAATAAGTGAGCCGATAAAGGGTATGTTCGCCTTGGTTAGCGTCCACATATCAATCTTCGCCAGGGTGCAAGTGATGTATAGGGCAGAGGCTACAGGAGGAGTTTGTTGTCCGATTCCCCAGCATAGGATCACCACCATGGCAAAATGGAAGGGATGAATCCCGAGTTTTGCCACTACCGGGAGAAAGAGAGGAATAATGATCACTAACATGGCGGTTCCATGGAGGAAGGTTCCCGCGATGATCATGATGAGGGACGCGATCCAAAGGAAGATCGTGGGATTCGAGGTGATGGATAGGAAGGGCCCAACGAGGAGTTGGGGGATTTTCGCATAAGCGAACACCCAGCCCAAGAGGTTCGCCACCGCTATGATGATCATTACCTGCCCGGAAAGTAGGGCCGATTCCTTGGCAGCCTCGTACACTTTTTTCAGGGTGAACTCTCTCGTTGCGAATCCATATATGATTATATAGAATGCCGCGGCTCCCGCAGCCTCTGTGGTGGTAAAGACCCCTCCCATGATTCCGCCGAGAATGATCAACGGAAGAATGAGAGCGGGTATGCTCGCCACGAAAGTTTGCCAAAGGCGAATCCAACTGAAGGCAGTATCCGCCCCGTATCCTTCCTTTACCGAAATCACGTAAGCTACCAGACACATGACGATTCCAATGGCTATTCCTGGAATGATGCCCGAAATGAATAGGGTGGGAACGGAAAGTCCCACGAAAACTCCATAAAGGATCATGGGCACACTAGGAGGAATGATGATGCCAATGGTGGAAGAAGCGGCCGTTATCGCACCGGTGAAGTCCCGTTTGTACCCCCGGTCAATCATGGCGGGAATCAGCACTCCTCCTACGGCCGCCGTGTCCGCCATCGAGGTGCCCGAGACGCCGGCGAAGAACATGCTGGTTACTACGTTCACCATTGCCAGGCCCCCCTTCAGATGTCCCACCAAAGCCATGCAGAAATCGATGATCTTCTGGGATAGGTTCGTGTAGTTCATCAACACGCCCACGAAGATGAAAAGGGGTACTCCCAAGAGAGTGAAGGAATCTACCCCTAGGAACAGTCTCTGCACCACCACGATCAGGGGCACATTGGTGGCGATCTTCAGAAAAGCAAGGGAGGTAACCCCCAAGGCAAAGGCCACGGGTAGATTCAACGCGATAAATAGGGCCAATAAAGAAAAGACTAGTATGACCAACATGTTAAGAACCCTCCCTAAATCGACCGAATCGACTTCCATAGATCCCAGAGGGACAGGAAGGTCTGCAAGATCATCAAGGCTCCACTAACGGGAAACACACTGTAGTAAAGCCATCCGATGGGAAGGTTCGTGTAGGGCATTTCCACGTTGAGAAACTCTCTACTGAAGGCGATCCCCTCCCAGAACACCACAAAAAGAAACACCAAAATCAGAAGATTCCCGATGATTGCTACCCAGGTTTTCCCTTTGGAGGAAAACTTGGAAACCAAAAGGTCAAAGCCGATGTGCTTGTTTTCCCGCATCGCCATGTAGGCGCCCACAAAGGATAGCCACACGATCATCAGTCTAGTAATCTCTTCTGACCAGGATAGGGGGTGGTTTAAAACGTACCGGTAGAACACGGAGATGGAAACCACCAACGTCATTCCAATAATGAGAAAAGCTAAGAAGGCGTCAATGCATCGATCGATCCAGCGTTTCATGGGAGGACTCCTTTCGAAAAGCGTGGGGCAGGGATCCCTGCCCCCTATAGCAACTTTTTATATTTCCCTGGACCAATTTAAAATTAAAAGTATTCGTATCGAGATCAGTCTTTGCAGATCAGTTCCCTAACGCGGCGATCTTTTCCAGGAGTTCCGCCGCGTCCTTGAACTTATTGGTATCAGTGATCTGCTTCCAGATCGGTTTCGAAAGAGCCACGAAGGATTTCACGTCCGCTTGGTTGATCTGGATTCCGCTTTTCTGGTGCATCAGGTCTGCTAGTTTCTTGTCGGCCTCTTCGCCCAGTTTCCTTGTGTACTGAGCGGTTTCCTTGCCGGCATCAATCAGGATTTTCTGTAGATCCGCGGGTAGGGAATCGAACAGTTTTTTGTTCATCAGGAGGTGCACAGATGAATACACGTGTCCAGTGAAAGATAGGTACTTCTGTACTTCATGGAGGGAAGCCTGATAGATCGTTGCAAGGGGATTTTCCTGCCCGTCGATGATTCCTTGTTGTAGGGCACCGAATACCTCGGTAAAGGGCATTGCCACTGGGTTCGCACCGAACGCCTTGAACGTATTCATCCGTACAGCACTTTCCGGGATCCGGAGTTTGATTCCCGCTAGGTCTTCCGGTTTATAGATAGGCCGCTTGTTGTTGGTGATGTGGCGGAACCCGTTTTCCCAATACCCTAGGTGTTTGATTCCCACATCCTCCAATGGTTTGGCCATCTTTGCCCCAATTTCTCCATCTAAAGCTTTAGACATATGGTCCCTGCTGACAAATAGATAAGGGGCATCAAGGAGTTTGTAATAGTCGTTCAAAGATACCACGGGGGATGAACTTAACCCCGTTTCGATAGTGCCTATCTTAACCCCTTCTTGGATGTCTTTATCCGCTCCCAATTGTCCGTTGGGATAATGCTCTACCTTGATCCTGCCATTGCTTCGGGATTCCACCAGTTCCTTGAACTTAACCGATCCTTTGTAGTACAGACCTTCCTCCGTGTGGGTATGGGCGATACGGAGTACCACAGGTTTGGAAGGTTCCTTTGAAGTCGCGCCCTCTTTCGATCCACCTGCCCAGAGTGCAGTACAGAGCATAGCAACCGCTAGGAAGGATACAACAATTCTCTTCATACGTGTCTCCTTTATGAAGGTTGAGTTTAAAATAAATAAACAAATAGTATGCCAAATATTAAATTATTGCCTAACTTGTTATTTTATTGAAAATTATCTATTAAATTTCCATCGGGAGCTATTGAATCAACTGTTTCAATTTTAAACGAATGTTGCTATACTGCAAACATGATTTCCATAACCTATGTGATCCCTTACGAGGAACTTCGCCAGATGGTCATAGGGTACCTCCAACAGGTGAACCGAGACCATATCGATTTTCACACCACCCATCTGGTTGGGGTTGAGGAAGTCCGACGGTTCTCTTTCCATTCCGACATCGTTGTGGCTAGAGGAATAACGTATACGGCCGTAAAGAACTTGTATCCTTCCATCACTGCCATTGAAATCCCAGTGACGGGTTACGATGTGATTCGGGCATTGGTGGAATGTCGAAAAACCTTTCGACCTAAAAAAGTCGCCATCATTGCCTCGGGGAACATGCTGTACGGGGCTCCTTCTTTGGGAGAAATCTTAGAGATGGACATCGAAGTGTATTCCGTAGGTACGGAGGAGGAGGCGAAAGAGTACCTATCGGAAGTAAAACGACGGGGCGTGGACGCAGTGATCGGTGGGCTGATGACCTATCGATTCGCGCGGCAGGAGGGGATTCCCTGCACCTGGATCAAATCTGGGCCGGATGCCATCAAACAGTCTATCGATGAGGCGGTACGTACGGCAGAGATCAAGATCCGGGAACAGGAGAAGGCAGAGTTCTTTAAGATCGTGATGGATTATACCCACGAGGGGATTCTTTCGGTAGATCGAAGGGGTCACATCACTGCTTATAACCGCTCTGCCAAGGCAATATTAAAACAAGACCAAATCCCGCTAGGAGTCCACCACGCACAAGTCACACCTTCTCAGGCGATCGAGAAAGTATTGTTGGAAGGTCGGGAGGAACTAGGAGTATTGGAGCAATGGGGCTCGGTGCCCATCGCTGCCAACGTCATACCCATGCACGTGGGGAGTGAGATCGGAGGGGCGGTAGTGACTTTCCAGAACGTGAACCGGGTGCAAGAACTGGAAAGCCGGATTCGGCGGAAGATTTTTCTAAAAGGTCATACTTCTAAATATTCCTTTCGGGATATCCTTGGCTCGAGCCCTTCGTTGAAGCAGGCGATTCGGATGGCAGAGAAGTACAGTCGGGTAGATGCCAATGTACTGATCACGGGCGAAACGGGAACAGGGAAGGAACTGTTTGCCCATAGTATCCATGCGGAAAGTCTCAGGGCGGAAGGACCCTTCGTGGCCGTGAACTGTGCGGCTTTGCCCGAACCTCTTTTAGAGAGTGAGCTGTTTGGGTATGCGGAAGGGGCTTTCACAGGAGCCATGCGAGGGGGTAAGGTGGGCTTGTTTGAACTAGCACACAAGGGAACGATTTTTCTCGATGAGATTGGAGAGTTGCCTCTATCTTTCCAGTCCAAACTCCTTCGAGTTTTGCAGGAACGAGAGATTATGCGGGTGGGGGACGATCGGGTTATCCCCGTGGATGTGCGGGTAATCGCAGCGACGAACTTGAACCTTCAAAAATTAGCGGAGGAAGGCAAATTTCGGAGGGATCTCCTCTTTCGGTTGGACGTACTTAGGATCGATATCCCTCCCTTGCGAGACCGGAAAGAGGATATTCCCTTTCTCCTCCGGTACTACCTCGATGTGTTTGCCGAGAAGTTCGGAAAAAGGCGGATCCTGCTAGATCCATCGATCGATGAGTACCTCTGTGGGTATTCCTGGCCGGGGAACGTTCGTGAGCTGGTAAACCTCTGCGAGCGGATCGCTGCTCTGTTCGAAGAGAATATCATTACCCAAAAGGAGGTGGAAAGGTTAATGAAAATCCAACCGTATGGGTGCGTGGAGTTGGGGGACTCTGAGGAAAGGGAAATACCCGTGGAAACGCGCTCCAGCGTAAGAAGGGGAGGGGTTCAGCAGCAGGTAGGCAATATTACTACGGGCGTTTCCCGGATAGAGGATTTAGAAAACTTTGGCATCCTCGAGGCTCTTCGAGCTGCAAAGTTCAACCAAAGCCAAGCTGCAAAGATTCTGGGAATAAGTCGAACAACCCTCTGGCGAAAGTTAAAAAGATTGGGAGACACGATTGGGTAACTTGAAAGGAGTATGTACTAGAAGCGGTTCCTTTTATAGGGTTGCCAGCATCAAGGCTTTGATCGTGTGTTTCCGGTTTTCCGCCTCGTCCCATACTCGTGATTGAGGACCTTCGATCACTTCCACGGATACTTCGTTTCCCTTCACCGCAGGTAGGCAATGGAGAAAGATGGAGTCCTTTCGCCCGGTCAAAGCCATCAGCTGTGGATCTACCTGGAAAGGACGCAAAAGCCGTATTCGTTCCGCTGATTTTTCCTCCTCTCCCATGGATACCCAGACATCGGTGTATACGGCATCTGCTCCGTTTAGTTCTTCCTTGGGAGAGGTGCCAATCCGGATCTGCGCGCCGGAAGATTTCGCAAAGGAAGCGCACTGCTTCTGTAGGACTGCATCCGGGTGAAGTTCCTTAGGAGCCACGATGGTGTAGTGGACTCCCATCTTGGCGCATCCGATCATGAGGGCTCGGGCCATGTTGTTCCTACCATCACCCACGAACACGAGTTTCAGTCCTTTCAACTTTCCGAACTCTTCTTCCAAAGTCATGAGATCCGCCAACACCTGGGTGGGATGGTCCGTGTCCGTGAGGCCATTATAAACGGGTACACCCGCATACCTGGCCAAAACTTCTACGGTTTCTTGCTTGAAGCCCCGATACTGGATGGCATTGAACATCCTCCCTAGTACTCGGGCCGTATCTTCTATGCTTTCCTTGGCTCCCAATTGGATATCTTGAGTAGAAAGGAACACAGGATGTCCTCCTTCCTCGCCAAAAGCGGTTTCAAAAGCGCACCGCGTGCGGGTAGACCGTTTCTCGAAGATCAGCGCTAGGGTCTTACCGCGAAACCGTTGAAAGGTCTTTCCTTCTTTCTTTTCTTTTTTTACCTGATGGGAGAGATCGAGTAAATACCGGATTTCCTCGGGCGAATAGTCCGCCAGCGTCAACAGGGATCTCCCTTTCAGAGAAACGGCCATGGGATTCCTCCTTGTGTTTACGATGGTTCCTGGAATAGTTCCGCAGGCAACAGAGCCTGTAACGCATCCAGGATGGTATCCACGAAAATGAACTCAAGAGAAGATACAACTTCTTTGGGAATTTCATCAATATCTTTCCGGTTCTCTTCGGGTAGAAGGACTTTGGGGATTCGATTCCGGTGAGCGGCCAGAACCTTTTCCTTTACGCCGCCGATAGGAAGGAGTTTTCCCGTTAGGGTGATCTCTCCCGTCATGGCAATACCCGGATTCACGCATTGCCCGGAAAAAGCGGACAGAAGAGCCGTGGTGATGGTTATCCCTGCCGAAGGACCATCTTTCGGAATGGCTCCCTCAGGAATGTGAATGTGCACATCCTTATCTTTGTAGAATTGGGGAGACAGCTTGAAATGGGTAGCGGTAGATTTCAAAAAGGAAAAAGCGGTGAGGGCGCTTTCTTTCATCACATCCCCTAGGCTCCCGGTAAGGAGGAGTTCTCCCTTCCCCTCGAACACAACTGCTTCGACGGGCAGAATGGTTCCCCCTAGTTCGGTCCACGCTAGTCCATAGGCGAGCCCCGGTCGGGTCCCCTTGTAAAGGATGTCCCTCCTATGCTTGGGATTCCCTAAATAGCGACGAACGTTTTTTGCGGTGAGCACCACGCGAAAAGGGGGTCGATCCAATTCGGTGGATGGTTCATCTTGGTTGGATATTGGCTGGTTTACCGACACAGCTTCCTGAGTGGTAGCTTCTCCCTGAGAAGAAGGATTCCCTTGCGTATCTTGTCCCTGTGGTGGGGGATTAGGGTTTTTCCGAGCGTATCCCTTGCGGACCGCCTCCCGGGCGAGTTTCCGGACGATCTGCGCGATTTCCCGTTCTAGGTTTCTGACTCCTGATTCCATCGTGTAATTCTGAATGATATGTAGAATACCGTCTCGCCGGAACTTAATGTCTGCCCAGGACAGACCATTCTCTTCGATCTGCTTGGGAATGATGAATCCTTCGGCAATCTTCAATTTTTCGTACTCGGTGTATCCGGGGATTTCGATCACCTCCATCCGGTCCCGGAGGGGATAGGGGATATTGTGAAGAGAGTTGGCGGTGGTGATGAACATCACGTTGGAAAGGTCATAGGGGACTTCGAGATAGTGATCCAAGAAGGTGGAGTTCTGTTCCGGGTCCAGCACTTCCAGGAGGGCTGCTGCCGGATCGCCCCGAAAATCGCTGCTCATCTTGTCTACTTCATCCAAGAGGAAAACAGGGTTTCGGGTACCCGCCTTTCGCATGGATTGGATAATTTTACCCGGTAAAGCGCCCACGTAGGTTTTTCGATGCCCTCGGATTTCCGCTTCGTCCTTTACCCCACCTAAGGAAATGCGGACGAAATTTCGGCCCAAACAACGGGCTACCGATTTACCCAGAGAGGTCTTCCCGGTTCCTGGAGGGCCCACGAAACATAGAATTGGCCCCTTAACCTTTTCTTTCAGTTGATGAACGGCGATGAAGTCGAGGATCCGTTCCTTCGGCTTTTTTAGATCGTAATGATCTTCATCAAGAATTCGTTCCGCCGTTTCGATGTCTTTGTTCTCTTCCGTACGTTCGTTCCAGGGGAGATCCACGATCCATTCAATATAGGTGCGAAGGATTCCCGCTTCGGGAGAGAAGGTCTGGAGTTTCTCTAGCCGCCTGAGCTCTCTTTGAACCTTGGCCAAAACCTCTTCGGGCAACCCTTTTTTATTGACCTTTTCCTCCAATTCCTTAACGCCGGTAGGATCATCCACATCCCTTCCTAGTTCCCGGCTAATCTCCTTCATCTGTTCCTGGAGGAAGTATTCTCGTTGTCCTTTCTCGATCCGTTTTTTTACCCGATTGGTAATCTTCTGCTGCAGGTCGAGGATTTCACACTCTAGTTCGAGGGTAGAGGACAGTTCCCGAAGTCTTGCTTCGGTGGATTCGATGCCCAGCAGTTCAATCTTCTTATCGATCTTGAAACTAGCGTGGGCACACACTAGATCCACCAGTTTATGCGGTACATCGGTACGCTCGACCGTGGAGGTTATTTCCACCGGGATTTTTTTATTTAACGCCGCGTAGGTTTTGAAGGATTCCTGGATCGACCGAATGAGGGAAAGGGTAACCTTATCCACTTCGTTCCTGTCGAAGATCAGGCGTACCTCTCCTTTCAGGAAAGGTTCTTTTTGGGAGAGGGAAAGGAGGGTTGCCCGTTGTTCTCCTTCCACCAGTGCTCGGATGGTACCGTCGGGTAGTTTCATGTGCTGCAATACAGTTCCGATGGTCCCTACCGTATAGAGATCTTCTGGTTTGGGATCAAGGGAAGGGTTCTTCTGGCACACCAACAAGACCTTTCGGTCTATCTTCAATGCTTCCTCTAGGGCGTCCACTAAAAGACGTTTCGCTCCAAATACAGGAACTACCATGCCGGGAAATACCACCAGATCCCGAAGGGGAACCACGGGTACGGTTAGGGTAGATCGTTGGCTGCGTTCGAAGAGTTTCATGCAGACTTTTTGATAAGGATGATCTCTGGTCTCTCCATCTTTTCGATCACATCTCGAGTGATGACTACTTTTTTCCTTCCTTCGATGGAAGGCAGTTCGAACATGACATCCATCATGATGGATTCCACGATGGCTCTGATTCCTCTGGCACCCGTCTTTCGCCGAATGGCCTGCTCGGCCACCGCTTTAACGGCGTCTTGCTCGAACACAAGCTCTACTCCGTCCATCCGTAGCGAAACCTGGTACTGCTTGATGATGGAGTTCTTGGGCTCTGTAATGATCCGTTCCAGATCTTCCTGAGAAAGATCATGGAGAGGAACTTGTATCGGAAGCCGGCCAACAAACTCGGGAATCATACCGAACTTGATTAGATCGTCTGGATGCATCTGTTTATACAGATCCATTAGATTCTTTTCTGTTCTACTCCGCACGTCCGCTCCGAAACCCATGGGATGCTGGGCCACTCTCGATTCAATAATCTTTTCCAGTCCTACGAAGGCGCCCCCACAGATGAATAGAATGTTCCGAGTATCGATACGGAGCATCTCCTGGTTTGGATGCTTCCGCCCTCCCTGGGGAGGGACGTTGGCAATGGTCCCTTCTATGATCTTCAATAGGGCTTGCTGCACCCCCTCTCCGGAAACGTCGCGGGTAATGGATATATTTTCGCCTTTCTTCGCGATCTTGTCGATTTCGTCAATGTAAACGATTCCCCGTTCGGCCGCGGCAATATTGTTCCCCGCGTTCTGGATCAGCTTCAGCAAGATATTTTCCACGTCTTCTCCCACGTATCCCGCTTCGGTGAGAGTGGTAGCATCGGCGATAGCAAAGGGGACCTTCAGTTTCTTGGCCAGTGTGCGAGCAAGGAGTGTTTTTCCGGTTCCGGTAGGCCCGATGAGGAGGACGTTGGATTTTTCCAGTTCCACATCATCGTCTATTTTCTGCCGGTAGGAGATCCGCTTGTAATGGTTGTACACAGCGACGGACAGAACTCTCTTCGCGTACTCTTGCCCTACCACGTACTGATCGAGAAACTCTTTGATTTCTTTTGGACTGGGGATGTCCTCCATGAACTCGGTGGTAAGGATATCTTCCTCTTCATCTAGGATCTTCTTACACACGTTCACACATTCGTCGCAGATGTACACCCCTGGACCGGCAATGAGTCTACGGGCATAGTCCGCACTCTTCCCACAGAAAGAACAGACTTTTACGGCCTCATTTCTTAGTTTGCTCATGGGGCCCCCTTGTAAGAATTTTGTCTGCCAATCCATACTGTACGGCTTCTTCCGCCGACATGTAGAAATCCCGTTCCAGATCCCGGGCGATTTGTTCCGAGGTTTTCCCCGTGTGAAAAGCGAAATAGTCGATCGTGAGTTTCTTGAGGCGGAGAATCTCCCGGGCCTGTACCTTTATATCGGAAACCTGCCCCTGCACGCCCCCCCATGGTTGATGGATCAGTACTCGGGAGGAGGGAAGCACGAAGCGTTTTCCCTTTGTACCGCAGGCGAGGATAAGGGCAGCCATGGAGGAGGCTTGACCAAGACAAATGGTCTGCACATTCGGTTTGATGTACTGAATGGTATCGTAGATGGCCAATCCAGCCGTAACGGAACCGCCTGGAGAGTTGATGTAAAGGCTGATGTCTCGTTCCGGGTCCTGGGATTCGAGGAACAGAAGCTGGGCTACCACGAGGTCCGCCGTCAGGTCGAAGATTTCCCCATCGATGAATACGATGCGATCCTTTAACAGGCGAGAATAGATGTCGTAAGCGCGTTCCCCCGCGCCACTTTGCTCGATGACGATCGGAACAAGACTGTGCATTTTTTCTTTCATGTTTCTAAAAATTAACGATTTCCTTTAAAAATGTCCACAAATTTAACTTCCGCCCCCCGAACGATCTTAGTATCGGCTAGAAGGGCGTCGAACAGTTTCTTTTCTTTTATATCATGCTTGATGGATTCTAGATAGCCATTCTTTTCGTAGTAAGCCCGGAGTTCTTCCGGTTGCATCGATACGTTTGCTGCTTGTTCCTTGATCAGAGCATCTATCTCTTCCTCAGTAGCTTCGACCTGTTCCTTTTTAATCATCTCTTCGATGAGGAGGCGTACTTTCAGACTCTTCTCCGCCTGTGGTTTCCATTCCTGGAAAAGATCTTCCTTGGTTTTCCCCTGGGCCTGGAGGATTCGTAGGACTATGTTCTCATCCATTCGGTTTTGCTCCAGGAAATGCTGCCAGGTATGTTCCAATTCCGCCTGGAGCATCGATTGGGGCACCACAAGGGAGGATTGTTCCAGCACCTTATCCATCAATCGTTCGATCGTGATAGCCCGGACTCTGTTCTGCGCGGTCTCCTGTAGACGTTTGCGGATGTCCTGTTTCAAATCATCGAGGGTTTTGTACTTTTCACTGATATCCTGGGCTAGCTCATCATTCAATTCAGGACGTTTCTTCTCTTTGAGGGTGACCAGTTCCACCGCGATTCGTTTCGTGGTTCCTGCCAGTTCTGCGATCCTATAGTCTGAAGGGAAGGTTTTCGAGAACGTTCGGGTCTCACCCTTTTTCATTCCGAGGATATCGGAATCGAAGTCGTAAAGGGTCTGTCCTTTCCCTATGGTAAAGGTATAGTCGCTCCTTTTGGATTGGGGGATTTCTTTCCCTTCATCGTTCACTTCCCAATAGTTCACCGTGGCGATGTCCCCTTCGGCTGCTTCCCCCTCCTTTTCCACGATGAAGGAGTTCTGCTCCACTAGGGCCTCCAATTCCCGCTTTTCGTCTTCTTCGGTAATCTGGATTACCGGTTGTTCCACCTCTAGACCCCTGTAGGCTCCGAGCTGGATCTTCGGATACACGTCGTAGGTAACGGTAAACTGGAAGTCGCGTTCAAAGTCTGGTTTTACATCCGAACCTTCTTCCAGTTTGGGAATGTCTGTCGCGAGGGGTTTTTCCTCTATCTCCCCGAATACTTCCGTCAGGGCTGTTTCAATGATATTCTGGGCAGCTTCTACCTTGATGTCTTCCCCGAACTTTCGTTCCAGCACGGCAGGGGGGACTTTCCCTTTCCGGAACCCATCGATACGCGCGGTTTTTGCATAGTTCTTGAGTAACTTGTTGTACTCTGCTTTTACGTCCTCTTTCTTGACCGTTATTCGAAGCTTTACCTGGGACGTCTCGGTTACATGTTGAATTTCTTTTTCGTGGACCACCTCTATCCCTCCTCCATGGATTCTAAAAAAAAAGGCGACCCGGGTTGCCGGACCGCCTGCGATGTATAAGCGGGAAACGGGACTTGAACCCGCGACATCCACCTTGGCAAGGTGGAGCTCTACCAACTGAGCTATTCCCGCGCGTGCTGCACCCTTCCCAATGGCGTTTTAAGTTCGCAATGCGGCATACAGTGCCTAACCATTGCGAGAGAAGGGACTTGAACCCTTACGCCATAAGGCACCAGATCCTAAGTCTGGCGTGTCTGCCAGTTTCACCACTCTCGCAGATGATATCTAGGAACCGAAGGATCTGTCAATTCCCTCGTTTCCTCTGAGCCGTGAAGGGATCGAACCTTCGACCCGCAGATTAAGAGTCTGCTGCTCTACCAGCTGAGCTAACGGCCCAAGTATTTACGCCCGGCAGGATTCGAACCTGCGACCGACGGATTCGAAGTCCGGCACTCTATCCAGCTGAGCTACGGGCGCTTACCCTTCTCCCTTGCCGGATGAATCCGCAAGCGGAGCACCACGATACTCGGTGGTGAGGGTGGATGACGGGACTTGAACCCGCAACAACCAGATCCACAGTCTGGGACTCCACCATTGAGCTACATCCACCTCGTCTGTGCTGTAAAAAGTTGCACAAATTTCGCCCTTTTGTCAAGGACTCTAGGTTCTTGCGTATTTGAGGAACTTTTAGTAAGGTAAAGAATATCTAGATGAAAATCGATCGAATTTCTACCAGCCTACTTGCCATTCTTACCGTGTTTGCCACGGGGGCGGTTCTTCACCTCACATCCCATGTGGTGTTGCCCTTCGTTACAGCGGTTCTTGCCTCTTTCGTTGTGATTCCTGCGGTAGATTCCATTCAGAAGTTCTTGAAGCTCCCCCGATGGATCGCTATCGCTATCCTAATTATCCTGATTCTAGGGTTGGGATTTCTCGTAGGAGTTTTTTTCTATTCCAGTGTATCTACTCTCTATCGAGAGATGCCAGGATACATGGATAAAATACAGGTGGTACTGAAACCCTGGATTCGGTTCTTTGGTCTTCCCCCGGAAGCTACCGAAGTGCCAATTCCCAAATTGGTAGGGAGCTATATCGTCTCTCTATCCACCCGTTTCATGGATTTCATCGCTGGCTTGATTCTATTCATTCTTTTCCTAATCTTCCTTCTTCTGGAACGTCCCTACACAAAGACGAAAGTCTTGCGAGCTTTTCATTCCCGAATGACCACCCGGCTTTTCCGTATCTTTAATCACACAGCCGTTCAGATTACTCGATTCCTTTCCATTAAACTTCTCATCAGTTTCGGAACAGGACTTGGTGTGCTGGTTTTCTTTATACTCTATGGGATAGATTTTCCCATCCTTTGGGCCGTTCTTACTTTTTTCTTTAATTTTATTCCTAGCCTGGGATCGATTCTGATCACTGTCATAACGGTAGGATTCGTGGGGTTGCAGTACTATCCGTCCATGACCGAGGCAGGGGTAGTGTTGCTCTTCATGACAGTGTTACAACAGCTCATGGGCAACCTTGTGGAACCCAAACTGTTGGGGGATCAGTTGGACTTGAGCCCGGTGGTGATCATTTTTTCTCTCCTCGTATGGGGTTGGATCTGGGGAATCGCCGGAATGTTCCTAGCCGTTCCTCTCACCGTGGCATTGAAGATCACCTGTGAAAATATTCCCTATCTACACCCAATCGCGATTCTCCTTGGAAGTGGGAAAAAAACAATAGGAATGGAGGAACTTGTAAACCAGTCTTAACACCTGGAAGGGAGGAGCCTATGAAAGGACATGGGATCGACTATGTGTTTGCCCCCCTCGATGCGGTGGATGCAAAATCGCTAACTTCGGTTGCGGAACGGCTGAAAAAGTCCCTCAACAAGGCGGATAGGGCCGTTGGAGCCTTTTTGCTGAGGTACCTGGATTATAAAAGCGGTGGGGTGGGGAAGAGCCCCTCGGTAGATGAGGATGGAACCCCTTTGGCTGACCTAAGGGATCTAAGATAGACGCAATTATTAAAGGGAGCATGTATGTCTCGTAAACGAATACTAACGGGGGATCGCCCGACGGGAAAACTCCACCTAGGCCATTACGTAGGATCGTTGAAAAACCGAGTTCGGCTTCAGGATGAGTACGAATGTTACTTCATCATCGCTGATCTTCACACCCTAACTACCCGTCCATCGGCAGAGGATATTTCGGCAATAACGGAAAATGCTCGACAGATGGTGTTGGATTATCTAGCCTGTGGAATCGATCCGACCAAATCGGTGATCTACCTTCAATCGGCCGTGCATGAAGTGTACGAACTCAACTTGATCTTTGAAATGTTGGTCACGGTACCTCGCCTGCAGCGAATTCCTAGCTTGAAGGATATGGCCAAATCGGCAAACCTGGCAGAAATGCCCTTTGGACTTCTAGGGTATCCGGTGCTTCAGGCGGCGGATATCCTGTTGCCTAAAGCACACCTTGTACCAGTGGGGAAGGATAACGAGTCTCACGTGGAACTTTGCCGGGAGATTGCCCGTAGATTCAACAATCTCTACGGAGAGGTATTTCCCATACCGGATGTACTATTGGGCGACGTTCCTACCTTGGTGGGGACGGATGGTTCGGCAAAGATGTCGAAATCCCTCAACAACGCCATCCTCTTGTCTGATGACCATAAAACCGTAGAAAAGAAGGTGATGGGTATGTACACGGATCCTAACCGGATTCGGGCGGATATTCCGGGGAAAGTGGAAGGGAACCCTGTGTTCATCTACCATGAAATCTTCAATTCCAATAAGGACGAAGTAGAAGATCTGAAGCAACGGTATCGAACCGGTAAGGTAGGGGACGTGGAAGTGAAGGAAAAATTGGCCAAAGCCCTCAACGCGTTTTTAGATCCTATCCGGGAAAAACGAGCCATGTATGAATCTCGCAAGGGTTTCGTAGACGAGGTGATCTACGACGGAACCATGGCGATGCGGGAGGAAGCGAAGAAGACTCTTGCGGAGGCCAAGAAAGCAATGGGCCTTTCAGGAATTTGGAACAAGATCAGTCGAAAGGTGGAAGAAGTCCGAAAAAAGAGTAGTTAAGGATAGAGCGGTTTTAACTCAAAGAGAGAACCGTCCAGCAGATCCTTCGACTCTTTTGGGGATAGTACAGTATCTAGGGGGAGCGGTTCGGCACGCAAAACGAAGGGGAAGCGATCGCGTTCCAAACAGAGGTAGAAATCAGCTTCTGGTTGCGAGTCTTGGGTGGCGGGATCGAAGAATCGTCTCCCTGAAGTGTATCGTAACCTTTGGGGGGCATCGGAAATATCGATAGGCTTTCCCTCCAACACACTCTGTATGTAGTCGGCCAATAGGGTATCTTCTTCTGTGGGAGTAACCGCTTCATGCCCCATACAAACGAGGGAGAGAATAGGGGGATTCTTCTTCTGGATGTACTGAATTACCGCACCGGCATTGAGAAAACTCCCTGTCAGGATCTCTGTAGCCCCTTTCGCATTCTGGATTCCCTGAGTACCCGCGCTGGTTGTGAGGATCACAGTTTTACCGGAAAAGTCCACGTCTTTGATCTGTACGGGGGAGTTCCCATAATCGAATCCGGGTTGTTTTATCCCACCCCGCTCCCCAATAAGCACGAAAGAAGGATGTTTCCGTTTAATTCGGTAGGATAGTTTCAAGTCAGCAATGGGGATGATCCTCTTTGCACCATTGGCGCTTAGGAAGCAAGCAGTGGAGAAAGCCCGAAACACATCGATCACCACGGTTAGGCCTTTTGCCTTCCGAGCTCCTTCTACCAGATGTAAGATCTGTATTCTCATTCTGTACTCCTCTAGGAAGTTGTGTTACCATCGTTGGGGGTTCAACTGTTCGGATAGATAGTCGCCAAGATAGTTGAAACTGAATACCGTGGCAGCCAGGGCAAGACCCGGAAAGATTGCCATCCAGGGGGCTTGGTACAGGAAGTTCCTAGATTCTTTCAACATGAGTCCCCAGCTAGGTTCGGGAGGCTGGGTACCTAACCCAAGAAAAGAAAGAGATGCTTCAATCACCACCACCAACGCGAAGGTCACGGTAGATTGGGCAATGAGATCGGGCATCATGTTGGGAAGGACGTGCCGAAGAAGGATTTTAGGGAAGGGTGTTCCCAGTGCCCGGGAGGATTCCACATATCCTTCGGTAAGTCGGGATATGGTTTCGGCTCTAACGAGTCGGGCGAAAACGGGGATAAACACGATTCCCAAGGCCACGGTCACCTGAACCAACCCATAGCCCAGCACCGAAACCACGGTAATAGCTAGCAGGACAGTAGGGAAAGACAAGATCCCATCCATCAGAAGCATGATGAAACTATCTACTATACCTCCAATAGCTCCCGCAAGAATCCCCATTACTAGTCCCCCCGCGAGAGCAATCCCAACGGAAACAGTGCCAATCAGTAAGAGGGATCGGGTGCCGTACACGATTCGGCTCCATATGTCTCTTCCAAGATCATCCGTGCCCAGAATTTTCCCCTCCGTGAAAGGAGGAAGAAGGCGTTGGTTGAGATTCTGGGTGGTAGGACTATGAGGGGCAAGATAAGAAGACCCGACTGCCGCAAAAAGGAGAAAACAGAGGTACACCGTGGAAGTGAAGAGAAAAAACTTCTGAATCTTTTGTCGTTTCCTCCGAATTCGGATTCTCATGGTTCTTCCATCTCCCTATCGCACTTCTACATACCGAAAATCATACGCATCCAGTTTGGGTTGAATTCGAAACCCTTCCAGGGTTTTCCGGGTTCCCAGGTATCGATACGAGGTTCCCACGTATACGAACGGCACTTCTTTTGCCATGATTTCCAGTACCCTGGAGTAGAGAGCTTTTCTCTCGGCGGGGTTCATAATACTTTTCGCCTTTGTAATAAGGGAAGCAGCTTCCGGATGGACCCACCGAACGTAGGTTTTATCCGTTCCATAGTTGGCGAGGCGACTGTCAGGATCGAGTTTCCCCGTATGTCCGATCACGGTAAGATCGTAGTTCGCTTTCCGGTATACGTCTGAAATCCAGGTGGACCAATCTACCAGACGGATTTTCACTGAAAGACCCACTTTCTGCAGCATCTCCTGATAGATCTGACCAGCCCGCACATGAGGTTCAAAGTTCTGGGGTAGTACCATCTCTAGGGTGCGGTCGGCATATACCCCTGCTTCTTGGAGTAGGGTTTTGGCTTTTTCGGGATTGTAGGGGTAGAGGGAGGTGAAATCTACGTAATAGGGATCCGATGCATCCATGAAGGTTCCTACCGGTACGCCACCCCCGTAGGCAACGTCGAGAACCTCCTGTTTCTGAATGGCGAAATTGATGGCCTGTCGAACCCTCAAGTCCGATAAGGGAGGCCTAGCAGTATTCATGGCCAGCACCATCACAAGGGAAGTAAGGACCTTCTCCACCTTTACATTGGGATTCTTTTGGAGTAACGGGAGATCGATCGCGTCGTACATGTCGATCACATCCAGCTGCCCTGAAAGGAGCCCTTGCACCTGAATAGAACGCTCCGTGATGATTCGAAACTCCACGCCTGGAACTTTCGGCTTCCCTCGCATCCAGTAGGAAGGATTCTTTTCAAGTAGAATTTGATTGTCTCGAACCCAGCTTTTGAACTTGAAAGGCCCTGTTCCCACAGGCCTGGAGCCAAAGTCATGTCCCGCCTCGATTAGGTGGGCAGGAAGAATAGCACTCCACCCCGAAGCGAGGGTAGCCATTAAGGGCGCCGAAGGGGAGGAAAGGTGAAGAATTACGGTGCTTGGATCCGGAGTTTCGATTCGTTCTATCGGGGAAAATTCTGCTCCATGTGGGGAACCGGTGTTCTTGTCCTGAATACGTTTCAGGGTTGATGCCACATCCTTCGAAGTAAGGGGGGTACCGTCATGGAACGTTACCCCTTTGCGAAGATGAAATAGGATCTTTTTCCCTTCATCCTGGAAGTCCCACCTTTCTGCCAAAGCAGGGACCAGAACACCTTTCTCATCCGGCTCGATCAAGGTGTCGTAGATACTCTTGGTGACCTGAAAGGTAAGGGTCCCTGCGGTTTTCTGCGGATCGAGGGTATCCGGATTTCCAGAAAGGGCGATCCGTATAGGTTTTTCTTCCTTAGCTCCTCTGGAAAAACTCAAGGTTGGAATAAACACGAACAGAAGGCCAATCGTTATGATGATCTTCATCGGTTTCATATCGTCTCCTTGCTAAGAGTCTCCCAGGGTTGGATCCTGGAATGAAAACTCAACGGATTTTCCAAAAGGAATCGAGTGTAGGGGTGAAGGGGGTGGGTGAGAACTTCCTCTGCCTTCCCTACCTCTACAAGCTGTCCTCCCTTTAGTACCCCGATTTTGGTACTCAAGTAAGCGATCAAATCAAGGTCATGAGAGATAAAGATGTAGGTAAGGTTGAACTCTTTTTTCAGATCCATCAGGAGGTTGATGATGCCTGCTTGAATCGAGACATCCAGATTCGAAACCGGTTCATCCAGGACAATGAACTTTGGGTTCATTGAAAGGGCTCTGGCGATGATGATCCGCTGTTTCTGACCGCCGGAGAACTCGTAAGGATACCAATCCACCTGATTATAGGGGATCCCTACCTGGTCCAGAAGTTTCCGTATCGTGTCGTTTCGCTGTTTCCTGCTATACCCTAGATTTATGAGCCCCTCTTCGAGACTTCGCCGGATAGGAAGACGGGGATTCAATGCACTGTTGGGGTCCTGGAAAATGATCTGCATCCGGCTTCTAAGTTTCTTCCATTGATACCAAGCAACATCGTTTAGACAGAGATTTCCATAGTACACCTTGCCAGATGTAGGAGGTTCTAGGAACAGGATACAGCGAGCAAGGGTTGTTTTACCCGATCCCGATTCCCCTACCAGACCAAAGATGTCTCCTTCTTCCACCGTGAAGCTGATATTGTCCAGAGCCTTTACGGGATAACGCTTTATGATCCCGGAACCTGGGTAGATCTTAGTGAGGTTTTCCACGCGAAGAAGAGGCTTCATGGATTACTCCTGAGTTCTTTGCCCGGGAAAAAACATGCGCACCGATGCCCTGCTTCGATCCGCACCAGGGGAGGTACATTCTCTTTACATTTTTGTTGGGCCAAAGGACACCTGGGATGAAAGGCACATCCGGGGGGGATGTCTTCCGGGTTAGGAACGGTTCCCGGGATTCCTTGCAGGCGGGTTCCTCGTTTTTCCCGTGAAGGGATCGAAGCGAGGAGAAGACGGGTGTAGGGATGTAGGGGAGAGGTGAACAAGAGGTCCTTTGGAGCGGATTCGATGATCTTGCCCGCGTACATGATGGAGATCACATCCGCCGCGTACCGCACGATTCCTAGATCATGGGTGATGTAAAGAATGGCCATCTTGGAAGATCGTTGCAAATCCAACAGGAGATGGATGATCTGTCTCTGCACCCCCACGTCTAAGGAGGTGGTAGGTTCGTCGGCAATCAGGAGGGAAGGGTTGCAAGAAATAGCCATGGCGATCATCACCCGCTGTTTCATTCCGACGGAGAACTCATGGGGGTACCGGTCGATGGCGAGTTCGGGATCCGAGAGTCCTACCTTCTCGAAGAGTTCACACACCCGTTCCCGGGCCGCTTTTTCCGAATACCCCATGTGATACCGGATCGACTCCATTACCTGAACACCGGCCTTCAAGGAGGGGTTCAGGTATTTTGCTGGCTCCTGAAAGATCATGCTGATCTCTCTGCCCCGTAGGTTTCGCATCACTTCCTCTGACAACTGAAGAAGGTCGTGATCGTTGAACTTGATGGATCCTCGAAGACTCGTAACGTTGGGGGGGAGAAGGCGGAGAATGGAAAGGGATGTGACTGTTTTTCCTGCGCCCGATTCCCCCACCAACGCATGGAATTGCCCAGGAAGAATAGTTAAGTCGATCCCTCGAACAGCCGGGATCCTCCTTTGATGGGCCGTGAACTCCACGGATAAATCTTTGATTTCCAGGAGTACTTCTGTTCCCATCAACCCACCCGTATCCTAGGATTCACCAGAGAGTACAGAAGATCTACAAGGAAATTCACCAGGGAAAACACGGCGGCGATGAACAAGGTTCCTCCTTGAATAACGGGAAAGTCCCTCTGAAACACTGCCGAGAGAATCAGCCTGCCCAACCCCGGTAGAGAAAAAACTTGTTCGAGGATAATAGCTCCCCCCAACATGTACCCGAATTGAATTCCCGCAATAGTCAGTACGGGTAAAAGAGCATTGCGTAGAGCATGTCGGTAACGGACCACCAGTTCTGGCAAGCCTTTCGAGCGTGCCGCGATGATGTACTCTTTTCCCAGTTCTTCGATCATGGCTGTTCGTACCAAGCGGAGTAAGACGGCCCCACGGTTGATGCCAAGTGCCACAGAAGGAAGTACTAAGTGCCAGGGAGAATCCCCTCCAAACAGAGGGAAAAGAGGATACTTCACGGCAAAGAGCAACAGGAGGATGATTCCTAACCAAAAACTGGGCATGGAGATTCCAATTTGGGAAAATACCATTCCCCAATAATCCCAAAGAGTCCACCTGCGTACAGCCGACATTACCCCTAGGGGGATGGCGATGAGAAGGGCACAGAGCATTCCTGCTACAGCGAGACTTAAAGTAAGGGGGAATCTATCTAGAATTAGTTTCAGAACGGGTTCATTGGATATGAGGCTCGTTCCAAACTCAAGCTGGGCGACGGAAAGGATCCATTCTTCGTACTGTACTAAAGGAGGTCGGTGAGTGCCCAGCTTCACCCTAAGGTTTTCCACTACTTCTGAAGGAGCATCGAATCCAGCCACCACTAGAGCGGGATCGCCCGGAATTATTCGCAACACGAAAAATACCACCGTTGGGATGAGCAGCATCGTAAGCAATAGACGAATAGATTTCCTCAGTAGCAGAATGAAAAAAGGAATCCGTAATCCTTTCTGCCCGGATAAAAAGACGGTTGGTCCGGTTTCTATGGGGGAGGAGACAGATGCCAAGGTAATCCTAAAGATTGTATTTTTGCTTGATTTCAGCTTCGGCCCTTAACCAGTCGGACAGATCATCCCCTGGTTCACCCGACGAAATCCTTCGTAGATAGAACTCGTGTGCTTTGGCACGGATTTCTTCCTGTAGCTGTTCAAGGGAAGGACGAGTAGGATTCGAAGATGCCTTGCCCGTCTTCTTAGGACTTCCATCACTTTTCTTTGCCATACCGCACCTCCCAATCTATTATTTTTTCAGAGCCATTACTACTCGTTCCAGAACTTTTTTCCGATCTAGGGGTTTGACGATATAGTTCTTTGCTCCTAAAAGAAGCGACTTCTTTACCAGGTCGTTCTTTCCCAAAGCACTGATCATCACTACCACTGCTTGTTTGTCGAATTCCATAATCTTTTCCAATGCCGTGATGCCGTCCATTTTAGGCATGGTGATATCCATCGTTACGAGATCTATGGATCCATGGAGTTCTTTGTATTTTTCTATTGCTTCTTCACCGTTGGAAGCAGTAGCGGCAATTTCGAAACCCGCGGAAGATAGGATTTGGCTTAATTGTTTTGCCACGAACAAGGAGTCATCCACAATAAGAACACGGTATGGTTTCCCGTCTGGTTTAAGCCCTTCCGGAGGGGTTTCGTTGATACTAGGAAAATCCGTCTTTGCCTTCATCTATCTATACTCCTGAACCTTTCTTCCTTACCGTTAACTATACCCATTTCCAAGGGATCTGACAATAGAGATGAAGGGGGTTATAAAACCAAGCCGCTCGGCTTTAGCCGAGCGGCAGGAAAAAACTTTTTTAAATACCCTACGTTTTGTTCTTTTATACTTTTGCTTAAATAGAAGCAAAAAAAATACCAACTTAGCATTGGAACATAGGCTCGAGGTGTTATATTTATAATTTATTATATTATATATAAATAGAAAAAATTAAGTGCAAGAAAACCGTTGTTCTTTCGTTTAGGTTGTCTAGGAAAGGGGATTCTGTCTATGCAAACTGCATACGCTTCTATGCAAAATGGATAGTTTAATCATTTTGCAAGGCGCTGAATCCATCGACTTAGGGTGGATTGAGAGATTCCCAAGAGCTTGGCAGCGGCGCTCTGGTTCCCACCGGTAAGGGACAATGCGTGCCGCACCAGCGCCTCTTCCACTTCTTTCAAAGTAGGGATTCTTTCGCCGCTTCTTGGATCGGAGGGTAGGAAAGGAAATGGTACGAAACTATCCGGTGTTTTCACTTGTTTGTGCTCCAGTCCCTCTTTGCTCGAACGGGATTGACTCTTAAGGTAGGAGAGGATGGGTTTTATATTTAACAGCGGCCCTTCGGTACGACTCACGGCATCGTATAAGAGGGATTGCAACTCCCGTATGTTGCCCGGGAACGAATACTCTGAAAGGATAGATAGAAGTTCCGGAGGTATAGTAGGTTTGGGTTTCTGAAGCTCCTTGGTAGCCCGGTCCAGGAAGGTCTCTAGGAGCAGAGGAAGATCTTCCTTTCTGTCCCGTAGGGGAGGGAGCTCGATCCGATGTGCCACTAACCGGTAGTATAGGTCTGCTCGGAACTTGCCTTCCCGTACTTTTGTGTATAAATCGGTATTGGTGGCTGCTAAGATTCTTGCGGTGGACTGGTGGGGGGTATCCGAACCTAGACGGTAGTATTCGCCTTCCTGGAGGAGTCTAAGAAGTTTTACCTGTGAGGATGGTTCCATGTCTCCTATTTCGTCGAGGAACAAGGTCCCCTCGGCTGCTTCTTGAACCAAGCCATTTCGATCTGTATTAGCTCCCGTGTATGCCCCTTTCACATGACCAAAGAGCGTATCGGAAAAAAGGGTATCATCCAGCCCTGCGATGTTTACCGAGATAAATCTTCCTTTCCGGCCGCTGAGCCTGTGCAAGGTACGGGCAATCAGTTCCTTACCAGTTCCACTTTCTCCGGTAATAAGGACAGATTTCCCAGAGGGAGCGATAGCCTCCACATAGGAGAACACCTCCCGCATCAACTCACTCTGGGTGATGATTTCTCGGAAGGCTTCGGGGTTTCGCAGATGCCAGAGTAATCCCCCTGACTGGAGGGTGATAACCGTCTCCCGAAGGGTGCGAATCGTTAGGGCATGTTGCAGGATAGGCAGAAGGCGAGCTTCCTGAAGGGGTTTCGTGAGGAAATCGAAGGCACCGAGTTTCATGCATTCCACGGCCGTCTCTACTCTATCCTTTGCGGTGATCACCACAATTGGCAGATCGGGATCCTTCTTGTGGAGGGCTTCCAAGATAGACAGTCCAGAAACGTCGGGTAGCATGAGGTCTAGCAGTACGAGGCCATATTCTTTCTGCTCTGCTTTCGAAAGACCTTCCTTGCCTGTGAAGGCTGCGTCGGTATGGGTATAGCCGAATCCCTCGAGCAAAGTTTTCAAGTACTCCACGAACAGTTCATCATCATCGATAAGCAGGATGGAAGAAGAGATTTTGGGATTCTCCAAACTCTTCACATGGCCTTTCCTTTCAGATTTGCTACATGAGTGTTCAGTTTGGACAGCCGCTGCGCGATGAGACGGGCTAGAAGGATTCCGTAATGAGGCTTTTCTTTTACCACGTTCATGAACTCGTTCTTCGAGATCTTGTAGAGTACCGAACGACCTTCCGAGATAACGGTTGCGGAACGACGATTGTTCAGGAGAAAGGACATTTCCCCTAGCAAGATGTCTTCTGGGGTCAGGGTAGAGATATGCTTCCCATTCGAATAGATCTTTAAAGTTCCCTCGGCGATGTAGTAGAGATAGTTGCTCTCTTCCCCTTCCGTGAAAACTGTTTCTCCATCTTCAAAAACCACTTCCTGACGGTTGGAGAAGAGCCCAGGAACGACGTCTCCCTTTCCTGTTTGATGCCGGACATCGAAGGATACCGCATTCCCTTTATCGTTGTACCGGAGGTTCTCCACATAGAGACGGGTCATTTTTATCCCATGCCCATGGAGTTCTAGTTTTGATTTCGTGTCCGAAAGGTGTTTTTTCCAGTCGAACCCGTTCCCTTCGTCCTGTATGGTAAATGTAGATGCGTCGGTCCCAATTCGATAGGAAAAGTAGACCTTCCTGTCCCGAATCCGGGGATCCTTCAGTTTCTCTCGGATCAAATCGAGACTATCCTTCCCTTCGTCCAACCATCTCGTCTTCTCCTCGTAGGTGATTTCACAATTTCCATGCTCGACGGCGTTCATGAGGAGCTCAAAGAGAGCCACGTGGAGTCGATCTCTACGTTCCTGGTTCAGGTATCCTAGATTGAACAGGTAGTTGGTGATGAGGTTGATGTAGGTCCGTATTTGAAAGGGATCGTTCTCCATCGTGAAGGTACCTGAAATCGTTTTCAACAGATCCCGTTGCAGGTCCCGATGGAAGAGAAAATGTCGGTTCTGGTAGATGATCTTGAGCACCCGGTAGAACCCCCAAACCATCTCGGATCGGGGGATAAGGCTAATGATATTGGAGTTCTTTACCATTTCCTCCGCTTTCTGAGTGTCTTTGCGGATGTATACGCCGATGATTCCTCCATAATGAAGCCAGGGATCCGCCTTGATATCGTCCAGGATCTTCTGGGCGTCGATCTTAAAATCGGAGAGGTTGATGAGACTCATTTCGGGAAGTTCGTATTTGAGGTACTCTAATCCTTCTTCCGCGCTTTCAAGGAACTCGGGAACGAACACATCGTGGAACTTCTCGGTAATCCGTTTAATAACACCGTTTAGCTCTAGGTCTGTACTGATAACCGGCATCTTTTTCATGGCTAATCAATGTTATTATCGGATGGTTCTATCATTTCATCCAATTCCTTTCTTAACAATTTTCGACCAAGAATCCTTCAAGGTCACCGTTCGGTTGAAAACCGGATACGCTGCGGAATGGTCCTTCAAGTCGGCGCAGAAGTACCCCTGCCTGAGGAATTGGAACTTATCGCCCGGTCGAGCGTCCCTCAAACTCGGTTCTACCTTGCAATGAAACAGACGTTTGAGAGAATCCCGATTGATATACTCTTTCCAGTCCTTTCCTTCGGGTATGTCGGAAGGATCTTCTATAGTGAATAGATGATCGTAAAGACGAACTTCCGCATCCACTGCGTGCTGGGCAGAAACCCAGTGGAGAGTTCCCTTTACCTTCCGGTTGTCTGGAGTGCTCCCTCCCCGGGATTCAGGATCGTAGGTGCATCGCAGTTCGATCGGAAGACCGGTTGAGGGATCTTTAATTACTTCCTTGCAAGTAATGTAATAGGCATGCTTTAACCGTACTTCCGCGCCAGGATAAAGCCGGAAATACCCCTTGGGGGGAACTTCCATGAAGTCTTCCTGTTCTATGTAGAGTTCCCGGGAGAAAGGAATTTTCCGCGTTCCTGCGGAGGGATCTTCGGGATTATTCTCCGCATCAAACCACTCGACTCGATCCTCTGGATAGTTGGTGAGGACCACTTTCAACGGATTCAGGACAGCCATAACCCGTTGAGCCCGCTTGTTCAGATCTTCTCGAAGGCAATGTTCGAGGAAGTTGATATCCACCAGGCTGTTCACCTTGGACACTCCGATGCGTTCGGCGAACGTACGGATAGCTTCGGGAGTGTATCCCCTTCGGCGGAGGCCAGAGATGGTAGGCATCCTTGGATCGTCCCAACCGGATACGATTTTTTCCTGCACAAGCTCGAGAAGTTTTCGTTTGGACATGACCGTGTAGGATAGGTTCAACCGAGCGAACTCGATTTGTCGAGGTTTGTGAGGGAGTTCCAAGGCTTCCAGAAACCAATCGTACAAAGGTCGGTGATTTTCGAACTCGAGGGTACAGATGGAATGAGTAATCCCCTCAATGGCATCGCTCTGCCCATGGGCAAAGTCGTACAGGGGATAGATACACCACGCGTCTCCCGTGCGGTGGTGAGTCGCTCGACGGATCCGGTACAACACTGGATCTCGCATGTTAAGGTTGGGAGAGTTCATATCGATCTTAGCCCGAAGAACCCGGCTACCATCGGGGAACTCTCCAGCCCGCATCCTTCGAAACAGGTCAAGGTTCTCCTCCACACTACGGTTCCTGTATGGACTGGGTTTACCCGGTTCAGTGGGGGCGCCTCGCATAGCACTGATCTCTTCCGCAGAGCAATCATCCACGTAGGCTAGTCCCTTTCGAATAAGGAACTCTGCCCATTGGTAGAGCTGTTCGAAGTAGTCGGACGCATAGAATAGTCCGTCCCATTGGAACCCAAGCCAGCGAACGTCTTCCATGATGGATTCGACGTACTCCACCTCTTCCTTAGTGGGGTTCGTGTCATCGAACCGCAGGTTGCAGGTTCCATTGTAATCCCTCGCGATTCCGAAGTTGAGACAGATGGATTTCGCGTGACCAATGTGAAGGTATCCATTGGGTTCTGGAGGGAAGCGAGTTTTCACTTCCTTATACTTTCCCTCTTTCAAGTCCTGATCGATCATTTCCCGAATGAAATCTTTGCTTGTCGTGCGATTCTCTTCTCCCATAACGAGTAGTAACTATACCAGAAACACCGTTGGGATGAGAAGCGCTTGAGAAGACGTCTATGGCTGTTCATATGCCCTGTGGGGGGGTACTTTTAGAATCGTCCTAAGAGAATCGGACCCGTTTTGCAAGGAGGTGAAGTAAGTTCCAAAATCCCTGGAGTCGTTTGGAAATGCCCTTTCCAGCCACTAGGGCTAAGGCTCCTATGAGTCCATCGTACACTGTGGAGTCGATGGGTTGCCAGAAGATATTCCGTTTCATCTTTGGAAGCTTTTCCCAAACTACCACTTTCACCTGGGTAACTTCTTCGATCAGAGGATCCCCGTGGGTTCTTCCAATACCGGATTGTTTGAACCCACCCCAGGGGGTTTCTGGCATGCCATGGCTCATCAGATGATCGTTCACGGTGATCACCCCTGCCTGGAGTCGAGAGGCCACGCGGGCTACCCGTTCCTTTGAAAGACTCCACACCGAGGCGGTTAGACCATACGAAGTGGCGTTGGCCCGCTTTATCGCCTCTTCTTCTGTGTCTACTACCGATACAGCCAGAATGGGGCCAAAGGTTTCCTCCTGCATGAGGGATCCCGTATCATTATCGACTTCTATGATCTGAACAGGGTAGAAAAGGGGTTCTGGATACGCGCTTTCTGTCGAAGCGAGTTCTATAGTATTTCCTATGCCCATCGAACGATCTATGAAGGGCTTGAAAGGGGAAGGGGATGTTTCTAGGATGCGAGCTCCTTTTGAAAGAGCGTCCTGAACCTGAGCGATCACTTTTTTCCGCTGTTCTTCGGTGGTGAGGGAGCCGATGTCCACATCGAAGCCATCCGGTCCTTGACGGATCTGGCGCACTTCCTGGCGGAGAAGGGCGAGGAAGTCCTTGTACACTGGACGTTCCACGTAGATCCGTTCAACCCCCCCGCAGGATTGCCCGCAGTTGGATACTCCTGCCCATACGGCCCCTGCAGCTGCCCGCTCGAGGGGAGCATCGGAGAGCACGATCATCGCATCGTTACCTCCCAACTCGAGAGAAACGGGTATTAGCCTCTTGCCCGCCTCTTCCATGAGCATTCTCCCTGTTTCGGTGGAGCCCGTGAAGAACAGCTTGTCTATCCCTGCATCGAGGAAGGCAGCTCCGACCTTGGAACCACTCAAATAAACTAAGTGGAACAGCTCCGAAGGAAAACCCGCTTCCCGAATCATTCGTTGGATCATTTCTCCCACCGGCTGGCATTGGGTAGCTACTTTTAGGAGTACCCCATTTCCTGCCAGGAGTGAGGCTGCCACCTCGTGCACCGGAATCCCGAAGGGATAGTTCCAGGGGGTTATGATCCCAATTACCCCATAGGGAACCCGGTATTGGATGGATTTCTTGTTTAAGAAAAGAAACGAACTGGTCGGAAGGCGTTTGGGATGGACTATGTGGGGTAGTCGTTGGCTATAGTATCGAAACGCGATGGCGGCGGGTAGAACTTCAGTGGCCAAAGCTTCGGTGCGAGTCTTCCCTGTGCAATGGGCTATGGCAAGAGCTAGGGTGTCTGCTTGCTGATGGATCCAGCGGGAAGCTTCATAGGCGAGCCGTCGCTTTATTCTATAAGGAACCGTTTCCCATTCTGTCTGCGCTTTCCTAGCTTGCTGCACCATGTGAGGAACAGCCTCTAGATCATGTTCCAGGATTTCTGCCAACCGTTCCCCAGTGGCAGGATTATAGATCCAGGAACCTGTTCGACGAGGTTCGAATTTATTGTTTGTTAGAATCATGTGAATACCCTTTCCAAGTAGACATACTGGCATGAACACCTAGGAACCGTAGGAGGTGTTGAAACAGGAAATCCGGAAGCAAGGCCCGGAAAACAAGGGCGCTACGAACGGATCGGGGTCGTTTGGGGCAGTGTCGTCCTTTCCCCAAAGCGTCCACTACCACCGCCTTGGCTACTGCATCGTGGGAAGATATTCGCGGCACGATAAAGGCCCCTAATCCTTTCAGTTTTGCTCCCGCGAAGAGTCCCGTAGCCACGTAGCTAGGATGGATGCTGGAGAATCGAACCCCTCGCTTGCCAAGATTCCATGCTTCCTGTCGAAGCGCTTCGGTGAGCCCCCAAACGGCCCATTTGGATGCGGAATACACGGCAAGGCCCGGTACACCCAATAGACCGGCGGCTGAGCTAATGTTTACGATATGCCCTTCATTCCGTTGGTACATTCGGGGTAGGAACTCGTGGATCGTGTAGATCAATCCGTGTACGTTCACTTCAAGGGTTTTTATCCATTGTTCGGGAGGTTGATCCAGGAAGTTCCCTGGCGATAGGTATCCTGCATTATTGATCAATATCTCAACTTCCCCGAATTCGGATAGATCCTTCTGCGCCGCTTGGCGCACATCGGTAGGGGAGGTAACATCGCAGATCCGAGTGAGAATCTTTGGAGAAAACCCAGGGAAAGGCAATCGAGCGGTGAGTGCAGTCAATCGTTCTCTTGCTTCCTCCAGGGCCTGGGAGTCTAAATCCCAGAGGGAAACAGAGCACCCCTGTTCCAGAAGTCGGGTGGCAATGGCAAAACCGATCCCTCGAGCTGCTCCGGTGACCACCGCGTGTTTGCCTGTAAAATTTTTCATGGAAATCAGCGTAGCACTGGTTTAATAGATTTGCAACCTTGCTGATCCTGAAGGTCCTCTGCCGTAACGTCCTAGGTCTAAGTGTGTTCAGTTAGGGCCTAGCGGTAAGACTGAACCCTAAGCCTAGGAGACGGATCGAGTTGGGTTTTTCAACGATCTCCTCCGTATCGTTGTTCCACACAGTGGTAAGGAATACCTTTAATTGACGCTCTCTAGAAGGTAACTCGAAGCCGATTTGCCCGGTCCAGGGAACATCCCATCCACCCTTTCGAAGGGCAAGGAGATCCATGGTCACATCGACAAACCCTACTAGGGATGGATGGAAGAAATAAAAAGCTTCCACACCGAACCGATGAAGCCAGAAGTTCCTAGGTTTAGGGATGTTTTTCGCTTTCCAGTAATCGAAGAGGTCCACGAAACCTGTTCTATAGTAGAAGCTACCTTTCAAGGTTCCCATCCAGAATGGCGGCAGCACGATTCCAGTAGCGACTCGTTCTGAAGCAGGGTTTTCGAATGTTTCGGTAGTTGTTCTCTGGGCTCGTAAAGGATGGTTACTCAATCGGGAGTACTCCAGCAGAAGATGAGCCCCCCAAAGGTTGAAGGCTCCATAGAGCCCGTATTGGAATTGCACACTGTTCATCCACCACTTGGCAGCGGAAGCCGCTACATCCCCGGGAGCCAGAGGACCAACTAACAGGAAGGTCCCATAGGAAAGTTTCAACGCAACCAAGCCTTTGTACTGAAGTAGGGTAAAAGATCCGAGGGCCTGAATCTGGAAGTCGTCGGTTACGCTAGAATGAAAAATGAAGTTGTCGTATCGAAGTTGCAGGAACGATGAGGGAAGAAGGGTAGGAGAATCGGGGTATACACCCGAAAGGGCATCGAAAGCTGGTAGAGGTTCGGGAAAATCCCGGGCCCAGAGAGTCCCAGGGTTTGAGAAGAGGACCAGGAACATGGCAAGGATTAGAACATGTATAGGTTGAAAAAGGGAGCTTGAAGGTATAGTGTTTCGATGTGCTGTTAGGTGAGGAACTTCTTTTTTAGCCATTCCAAATTGTACCCAATGAAGAAAGCCGCGTACGTGGTAAAAGTGGTCCCCAGAACAAGGGGTACTACCACTTCTAGATTTCTTCCAGGTAGGGCAGTGAACACGGAAAATACCGTACTAGAGGGTACTCCCAAGATTCCTAGGATGAGAAAAACTCCCGGAAGCATCCATTTCCCTGGAGAGAGGGAAACTTGTGGTGCAGGGGGAGGAGTAGCATCCAGCGCTTCGATGGCAGAAAGAATCCGCTCTTCCATCGAAGAGGGAATCGAATATCGGCCGCTTCTCTGGTACGCTTTGAGTACCCAATCCATCTGCTGAATCCATTGTGTACAGGTAGGGCAGGTTGATACATGGGTCTCTAATTCCCTAGGAAAAGGTTCTCCTTGATCCAAGGAGAAGTACAGATCCATCGCTTCTTTACAGGTCATGGGGTCCCTCCGCGACTGTGCCCGTAAGGAGATCTTTCAACCGACTCTTTGCCCGAAACACATGGGATTTTACCGTACCGATGGGTATGTCGGTAATATTGGAAATGTCCTGATAGGTCATGCCAAAGGTGAAGTATAGTTCCAGACAGATTCGGTACCGCTCTGGTAGTTCCTCCAGGGCGTGTCGTAGAGCAGCAATCGCATCCTTTCGGAAGTGTTGTGTTTCGGGGCCTCCGGATGATTCGGGTATATCGAAATCTTCTGGAATGGGTACTGCGGGTCGTTTCCTCCGGTTCCAGCTCAAACCGAGGAAGTATCCGATCCGAAATAGCCATGTGTAGAAGCTCGAATCTCCTCGGAAGGTGTGGAGCTGTTGATAGGCCTTCAGGAAAACCTCTTGGGAGAAATCCTCTGCATCCTCCTGGTTGTGGAAGAACTTGATTCCTAACGCATAGATCTGCTGCTCGTATTTCTTTACCAGTTCTCCGTAGAGACATCGCTTTCCATGAAGGACCTCTTGTATGATTTCGAAGTCCGATCCCATGTTTCATTGCCGGCTTCTGGCATGGGTACGGATAAAGTAGAAGAGGGTTAGGCTCACCCCTATGGCGAAGGGAATCAACCCTCCAAGCACGCTGGGTTCCAATCCTCCTCTCAGCAAGAAATAGATACTGAGCACAAGACCGATGCTCAAGTTCAAAAGTCCCGCCAACAGGCTGAAGGTGTCCAGATCGAAGAGCCGCTCGGGAACGTACCCCTGTCGAATCAATAGTTCCGATTTCTTGTAATTCCAATATAAATAAAAAAACACGACGACTCCTCCCGCTAGGATCCCAACAATAGGGATCAACGCGATGAGGATTTGAGCAGTGGGGGATGCGGTATTCATGTTTGTACTGTATCATACTTTATTCGGCTCTGTACATGCGGAACTACCCGAGATGCACGGATAGAGTTCGTTTGTAGAATTTTTCGGGTAAGTTGCAGCAAGTGGTGTCCCTGCACGGCAAAAGAAACGATTTGCACGATTTTTTTCGGATGGTGTTTGAAAGCCCGAAGAAGGTAGGAGATATAGGAGAATCCATACCAGGAGAGCGTCTGTTTGAAAAAGGAGTGGAGAAGGATCCGTACATTCTGCAGGGAAAAGGTTCTCGATCGATGATATGTGTCCGAAAACCTTACCTTTTCGGGTAATCGATTGAGGAACTCCAGGCATCTACCGAAGTACGCTTTGGGTTTGTAGATTTCCCCTAGAAGTTTTCGGTAGCTTTCAAGGAGCTTCTGCATGGGTTGGTAAGGTAGGAAGTTCATCTGTAGGTCGTGGGTGTTGTTTCCCGAAGCGGTATTGAGAAGACGACCTTCCTGAACGAGACGCTGGTAGAGTCGGGTACCGGGCAGTGCGGTCAGAAGCCCAACCATGGCAGTGGGGACCGCTAGTTCTTCGATAAACTTGATCTGATGATCTGCAATATCTAGGGGATCCGAATCGAAGCCGATAATGAATCCTCCCGTTACTTCAATCCCGCGGGATTGTATTTTTCGGACACTCTCTAGGACATTGGTTTTTAGGTTTTGCATCTTTCCAGCCTCTTCGAGGGAATGCTCTAACGGAGTTTCCAGTCCGAGGAACACCATGTAGAACCCTGCCTGTACCATCAGATCCAGGAGTTCCTCATCCTTTGCCAAATCTATGGACGCTTCGGTACAGAACTGTACAGGATAGTGATGAGCTTCCTGCCAGGAAACGAGAGCCCGGAGAAGTTCTTTTACCCGTTTCCGGTTCCCGATGAAATTGTCATCCACGACGAATACGTTTCCCTTAAACCCCATGTTCAGAGCTGTTTCCAATTCAGACAGGAACTGGGACGGACTCTTGGTACGTGGGGTTCGACCGAATAGGTGGACGATGTCGCAGAACTCACAGTCGAAGGGACAGCCTCGGGAAAATTGTAAGGGCAGCACGTTGTAAGCGTTCAGGTCAAAGAGGTCGAACCGAGGAATGGGGGATGTCTCTAAAGATGGTTTTTCCTTGCTACGGTATAGAGGTTTAGGATGCCCCGCTTCCCAGTCCCGGAGAAAGGGAGGAAAAGTCACTTCCCCTTCATCTAAAACAAAGAAATCCGGTCTTTGATCGGCAGGCATGCTGGATAGTTCCTCTATACACTCGGTAGGATAAGGCCCACCAACGGCTACAGGCTTCCCTAATCCTTTGCACCGTTGGATCACCTGAAGAAAAGATTCTTTCTGAATCAGCATAGCCGAAACCAATATGAGATCTGCTTCAAGGATTTGGGAATCCAAAAGGGTCGATACGTTCAAATCAACCGCAAAAAGGTCGTATCCCTTGCCCACCATTCCCGCGATAGTGGCAAGACCTAGGGGCGGCATTAACGCTTTCTTTCCAATGAATCGAAGGGTGTGTTTAAAACTCCAGAAGGTTTCTGGGAATTCTGGGTATACCAGTAAGAAACGATTGTTAGGCATTGCGATTACTCCTTATCCCCTTTAGACGCTTTCTAGGGAAAAGAAGTTGCAGGAATTGGGTGGTTCTGGTTGGATTGCCAATACAGGTTATTTAGTACCCCGAAGCTTGTGGGGATGGAAGCAAGAGGGGGGAACTGTTCTGTCTAGAGGGGGAGGGGGTGGGGGAAGACGTTTTCCGAGCAGACCTTTCGGCTAGACTACTACAGTAAGCGGGTGGTGGACTATCGGATGGTGGAGCGGGGGTTAAGTGAGGGGATGAGT